>SDBS01001552.1_pt1 | contig 23381 bp, 23 predicted proteins | sample 2277091 | NCBI WGS metagenome assembly SDBS01 (sample SAMN10404972, study PRJNA504765) | marine sediment metagenome | isolation source: marine sediment core GS10_PC15, 163 cmbsf | place: Arctic Ocean: Southern Knipovich Ridge | collected 2010
GGCGGATCACTCGAACCCTTGAATCCTTGACCCCTTGAACCCTCTGGGACTACATCACCTCACTTGAAGATTGTTCACTTGACTTGCCTTAATTTACTACAACTAATCGGGAGATGATCCAAAGGGTTTAACTTTGATGGCTAAACCACCGGTAATCTCCCACGATTTTGCCCCTCTGTCAAGGGCCAACCGGCCCGGTCTCGGAAATTCCTAAAGCGGGAAATGACATCTGACCTTATGGACGTTACCGATATCTTGAAGCTGGGGTGGGGTGGAAGGGTCGCTACATATTGAGGGTCTGCCGTTTGCTTCATATACCGGACAGCGCGGGGAGAATCGGCATCCGGTGTGAGGGCGTTCAAAATCAAACACTCCCCAGCCTTCCTTCTGAATATCCGCCAAGGCTTTTGTTGATTCTTTACTCTTTTTTTCCACAAGTGAAGACCAGAGTATGCTCGTATAGGGGTGTCTAGGTTCGTTTGCGATGCGGCCTCCCAGGCCCATTTCCACGATCTGCCCAAGATACATAACGGCAACCTTGTGGCTGATCAACTCTACAATGCGCAAATCGTGAGATATGAAAAGATAGGACAGGCCAAGGTTTTTCTGAAGGTCCTTTAAAAGGTTAACCACTTGAGCCTGTATGGATACATCCAGTGCACTGGTTGGTTCATCCGCAACGAGAAACCGCGCACCTACTGCAAGCGCACGTGCAATACCAACCCTGCGCTTCTCCCCGCCTGAAAGTTCACCCGGAAAGTTGGAGAGTTTGCTCTTTTTCAAATTAACCTTTTCGAGCAGTTCGCTGATATCATGGTCAATTTCTGCATCGCTCAGCCGGCGGTGAACGGTAAGGGCTTCCTTGAGAATTGACTGGATACGCATCTTCGGGTTAAGAGCCGCGTCCAGATCCTGAAATATCATCTGCATCTCTCTCCTGATGGGACGGAACTCGCGCTCTTTAAGCCAGGTAATTTCCTTTTCATTGAAAATTATTCTGCCAGAGGTAACGGGTGTCAGTTTGAGCAGAGTTCTGCCGATGGTCGTCTTTCCGCAGCCGGTTTCGCCGACCAGCCCCATGGTTTCATTTTCTTTAATATAAAAGCTTACATCATCGACTGCAGGAATAATCCGTTTCTCCCCTCTCAGGGAAGAAAACATACCGCCGGGCTGAAAATAGTATTTTTTCAGATTCTCAACTTCCAGTATTGTCTTGGCCATAATTGCTCTTCAAGTAAAGAATTCGGGTCCAAAGGACCAGGTTTTCTATGTTTAAATAAAGTTATCCGATTTAAATTATGAATCGACAAACAACCAGCACCTCACACTGTGCCCGGGAGAAACCTCCTTTAAATCCGGCTCAATATGTTTACATTGCTCACGGGTTCTGTCCGTTATTTTGTTACATCTGGCATGGAACCTGCAACCTTCGGGTATGTTGATAGTATCCAGCACGTCCCCTTTAATGGCCTGTAGATAACCTTTCTCTCGGATATGCTGTTCGTTCGGGATTGATGCAAGGAGTGCCTCTGTGTAAGGGTGCTTATACAAAGACCCTTCAGCCAGGATATCCTTTGCGGGACCGTGTTCAAGTACTGTGCCGCCGTACATCACTGCGACCTTGTCAGAAAGTTCCATAATTACATTTATGTCATGGCTGATGAGCATCGCCGTTACACCGACGCTTGATTTGAGCTCAGCGAGCAGGCCCACTATTTTTGACTGGATGGTTGCATCAAGCCCGGTTGTCGGTTCATCGGCAACAAGGAGCGAAGGCTCCGAGGAAAGTGCCATGGCAATCATCGCACGCTGGCACATCCCGCCGGACAGGCCATGGGGATTATTATTATACCTGAGCCGGGGGGAGTCTATTTTTACCTGTTCAAGCCAATACAGCGCCCGCTCCTTGGCCTCATTGCGGTTTTTTATCGGTGTGTTGAGCATTATCGACTCTGTTATCTGCTTGCCGATGGTAATAAACGGATTGAGTGAAACCTTTGGGTTCTGGAAAATCATGGAGATTTCTTTACCGCGTATTCCGCGCATCATACGATCAGTATATTTCTGCCATCCACTGTTGTCCTTATAGACCTCCATTATCCTTCCAGGGCTCCTGTCGATCTTTACATAATTGTTGAGATCCTGGAGCAGATCCTTTTGAACACTTTCGGTTGTTAATCTTATCTTCCCGATGATAACACCCGGCTCCGCACTGATCAGACCCATGGTGGACAGCGCGGTTATGCTCTTTCCGCTGCCGCTTTCACCAACGATGCCGAGGGTTTCGCCTTTGTCGATTTCAAGGTTTACACCATCCACCGAACGAATAAAAGCCTCTTTGCTCCTTGAGTAGAAATAGGTCCGCAAATTCTCTATTTTCAAAACAGGCGCTATGCTCATTTGCTTCTCTTCATCTCGAGTATATTATTCAGCCCGTCGCCAAGTAGATGAAAGCCCATGATGGTAAACAGTATAGCAAGTGCCGGTGCCGTCGACGGCCAGAACTTGCCCTGCATAAAGTAGTTGGCTCCAGACAGAACCATATTTCCCCATGAGGGTATAGGCTCCTGAACACCAAACCCCAGATAGCTGAGGCTGGTTTCCATAAGTATCGCTTCAGCCATGCCGAGCGTTGCCTGTATAATCAGCACCGATCGACAATTGTGCCAGAGAATGTGTTTAAAAATGATAATTCTGTTTTTGAGTCCAAGAGCCGTTGCCGCTTCGATGAAATACTTTTGTTTGAGGAATTGAATCTTGCCTTTTATGAGTGAAGCGACGACAGGAACATTCGTAATGCCGACAATGACCATGATATAATAGATATCCGGTTTGAAGGCAGCAACCATGAGCAGTATGAGCACCAGGCGGGGAAACGAATTCAACAGGTTGTTAATATAGGTAATCGCTGTATCGAATCCACCCCCCCAGTAACCGGCCAGTATGCCGAAACAAGTGCCAATAACAAGCGCTATGGCGATTGCCAGAAGGCCGGGTAAAAAATACGCCTGAATTCCGATAATAAGCCTTGAGAGAATATCTCTGCCCATAAAATCGGTGCCCAGGATGTGACCGGCGGTTTTAGGCGGCGCCATAAGCAACTTGATATTAATCTCATGAGGATCGAATGGAAGGAGATTAAATGTGCCTAATATGTATGAGACGATAACAAGTATAACGATGAAAATCCCATAGCTGACATAAACAAGATCCATCGCACCTGCCTTTTTCCAGAAAGGCACATCCGAAAAGTCACTGACGTTGGTAGAATACTGGGAATATCTTTTCATTCTATTTCTGCGATGTCCTTGGATTGACTATTATATATACGACACTTTGAATCAGACTCCCGATGCGGACAATGATGGCCGCAACAATTGTGATACCCATAATCAACGGATAGTCCCTGTCTTGAGCAGCCTGCCAGGCCATCCTCCCCATGCCGGGCCAGTTGAATACCTGTTCAACAACCACCGCGCCGCCAAGGATGAACGGTATCTTTGATGCAATAATTTCAGTTATGGGAATTAAAAAGCCTTCCTTAAGCGAATGCTTCCATATAGAGGCTCCCTTTGCACGGGCCAACCGTATGTAGTCTTCTGAAAACACCCTCTCCATCTCTTCACGCAGATAGCGGACAACCTCACTGATGGTGCCGTTGCCTATACCAAGAACCAAAACCGGGGGCATAAAATAGAGCCAGCCGATTTTTTGTGAGCTTGATCCAAAAGCAAGGGGAAACAGGCCGAACTGGTGCATTGAAATATAGATGACGATATACCCAAACCAGAAAACCGGCAGAGCGGAAACAATATAAGTAAAAATAGTAGAAGTCCAGTTAAAGACAGTCATACCCCGTCTTGCTGAAAGAATGGCTATGGGAACAGCTAATAAAAGCGTAACGAGCATGGACCCGATTGTAAGATAGAGGGTATTTATTCCCACGCGAATAACTTCGCTTAAGACGGGCAGCCCGGTTCGTATGGATGTGCCAAAATTCCCACGAAGTATATTGCTCAACCATGACAGATATTGGGCATACCAAGCTGCAGGGACTCTTAAGGCTTCACGGGTGCCCGCACCTATAGTATCAGAAGCCATTTGCCCTTTGAGTAAAAGGCTGAAGGGGTCTCCGGGTGACAAAAAAAGGATAATGAATACAATAAAGCTTACCCCCAGAAGTAAAAGGCCGGCAATTGCCAACTCTTTGCAAATCAACAAAAGGATAGGCCTGATGGCAGAAAGCTTCATGGTTCGTATCTCTTGGGTTGTGCAGGGTGCCTTGAGAGACGCCCTGCATTTAATTTGGAAGCGCTATCAAGAGAAATCCGGATTAGTGCTGCTCGGAAGCGGGTATGAACCAATCATCCGCGTATGTGAAGAAGTTGTATGGATGAATCGCCACGTGTCTCAACTTCTTATTAAAAGCGGCATAGTTTGTTAGTGTCCAGAGAAAAGTGTATGGGTTCTCATCGGCGACAATTGCATGAAGTTTTCTGTTTATGGTTCTTCGTTTTTCGTGGTCAAGGGTCAGCTTACTTTCAACAATCAGGCTGTCTACTTCGGGATTGGAGTAAGCGCCGAAATTGTTCTTCCATGGACCGATTTCAGATGAATGAAAGAGAGAAGAAATATCTGCGGAATCGTCAAATACCCATGAGGCAAATATAATATCAAAGTCATGATTGAGAAAAACATCCTCTTTCCAGGACAACCACTCTTTAAATTCACCTTTTATGTCCACACCAATCTTGTTAAGATAATTTTTAAAGGCCAGTACGACACGCTTTACGGCTTCACTTTCCTTTTCTATCGGGACTTTCAAACTTAATGATAGTTTCTCGCCGTCCTTTTCCATAATACCGTCATTGCCTTTTACAAATCCCGCCTCGTTTAAAAGTTCAATCCCTTTTTGAGGGTCGTACGGCAGTGGCTGAACGTCCAGGTTATAGGCCCAGCTTCCGGGTGCAAACGGACCGGAAATAATTGTCCCCTGATCTTGGAAAAAGGAACTGAGCATTTCCTGCCTGTTTACTGCGTAAGTGAATGCTTTTCTAACGCGCTTATCGGCAAGCAGGGGATTTCTCATGTTATAGCCAAAGAACGAATATGACAAGGCGTTATAAGGCTGCAGGACGAAACGCTTGTCTCCCTGTATTTGAGGTATGTCCCTGTGGTTTACCAGCACAATCATGTCGATTGCATTGAACATCAATGCCTGGCTCATGATATTCTGGTCCGCAAAGGGTCTTACAACGAACTTGTCGATATGTGGGCGGCCTTTGAAATAGTTGTCGTTTGCCTCGAGTATGATCTCACGGTCGGCGGTGATACTTTTCAGCATATACGGGCCGGTCCCGATTGGTTTGTGCACAAAGGGGTCTTCCCGCGTAAGAAATTTTGGATTTTCCGGCCCGTGTTTCGGGATTATCTTAAAGCTGAACTTGGCAAGAGCATTTAAAATCGGCCGTTTGAGTGAAAACCGTACTGTGTAATCATCAATCTTGGTAACGGTTTTAATAAACTCATACCTGACCTTGAGCGGTGTAATGGTTTTGGGGTGCATCATGATATTATAGGTAAATATAACATCGTCGGCCGTAAACGGCATCGGCTCCTCCCCCTCTCTGGGATGCCATGTTATATCCTTTCTCAGGTTAAAGGTGTAAATGCGACCATTATCGGATATCACCGAACGCTCGGCCAGCTCCGGGGCAATTTCCTGCTTTTCATCAATGCCGACAAGGCCGTTAAATAACAGTTCGCTGATTCGCAATGAGATCATATCATTGCTCGTTATCGGATCCAGTGTGGCGGGTCTCCCGTATTCACCGTAATTCAGGGTGCCGCCGTCAGGATTTCCGTCAGTTTTTAGCCCCGCCTCTGCTTGAGGCAGCATCATGATAAACGCAAAAAAGAAAATCAATAACAGAATATTCGGTAACCTTTTCATAATTTCCTCCTCAAGATTAATGAATTCGTAAAAAATCGAATTCATCCGGTTTTAGGTTTTAAGTTTTAGGTTTTAGGTTGAAAATTGTCCCTGCTTACAAATACTTAAAACTTAACACCTAAAACTTAAAACGCTCGTAAAAAAGCATTTATGATTTTTTACGAGATCATCATATATTAGAAAAGCTTGGCGTCTCCAGCACTCTTTTGCTCCATGGAATAGACGCCCTGCATGGAAACCTGTATCTGGCGCATTGCCGGAAACTGCTTGCTCATTTCAAAATATATCTCCAGTGCCTCAGAAAATTTCTTGATTCGGTAATAGGCTTCGGCAAGGTTGACAAGCATTAAAGGCTCATTATACTCAATCCTGTTTTTATTGCTCTTATCCCTTCCTGCTTCCATGTATGATGCCGCCCTGATGTAATCCCCTTTCCAAAGGTAGTACTTGCCAAGTGCAAAGTTGATATCTGTAAACCGCTTCCCTTCACCCGTCTCGGCCAGTGCTGATGCCTTTTTAATTATATCCGGACATTCAACTTGAAGCATGCTGTATGCTGTCAGAATGTCTGCAAGCAGATAAGGTTCGGCTTTTTGTTGCGATAAATTTGCCAGCTGACGCTTTGCTTCTGTTTTACTGCCTTTCCGATAACGGTTGGCAGCCTGCCTTACATTTGCCCTGCTTTTATATTGGGCCGGCAACTTTCCGGCTGAAATACACAAGTCAAACATCACAATCGACTTAGCAATGCTGCCGAACCGGGCATTTGCTTCACCGAAGTAATACTGTGCAGCGCTCTTAACCTTCGCGTTCGCAGCTGCTTTTTTGAGATATTTCAAGCTTGCTTTTCCGTAAAGTAACGACAGGTTATTGAGCAAAGATGTATCGTAAAACCGGATAACCTTGTTTTTGGTCAGGATTTCTTCATGGGAAAACGACTTTAGATCTACCTGTTTAAGCAGATCAAGTCCCTTTTCAACATGTTTTTCCCAGGCATACACCGCAATTGCATTATTAATGACCTGAATTGACGGTGCAGTGCCGGAGACTTTTCCAAGATTGAGGGCTTTTTCGCACATAACCAAAGGCTTTTTTCCCTTGAGCCCGACTTTGCTGTATGCCGCAGCAAGCCCGGACAACACTAAAGGATCTTCCGTCTTCAAGGTGGACCAGATTTTTTTGGCCGTATTTGTTTGTCCCTGCAAATAAAAAGAAAGGCCTAAAGTGATTTTTGCAATGGCTTTATACTTTGGTGTTACTTTTTTGTCAGTGATAAATTTTTGCAAAACAGCTGCTGCCTTATCGGGTTTTCCAGCTTCCAGAAGCACCCGGCCCAAATAGAGGTTCAAAAAACGGCTTTTGGCCTTACCGGAAGCAGCGGAGAGTTTGCCAAGATAGTCAAGATGTACGAAGACAGAAGTATTGTACAATTCACGGTATAGTTCGGCATTTGCAAGGTAAATCATACCCAGACTCAAAAGGGCGCTCCCTTCATTGTCAGGCTTTACAGAATGAAGATAGGAACGGAGCATACTCCCCGCCTCTTCATAGTGGTGCTTTTTGTAAAGCTGCATTCCCTGCTGTACCTGGTCACCTGAGGCATACGACGATCCTGCAAGAAGGACAATTATGGCACAGAACAGTATAATGCGTTTCATACCTAGCCTTGTCGGAATAGTTATTATTGTTTCAAATGAATAATAAAGATATGATCCCACTGCTCAACCTGGGCACGAAATGCAAGGTTCCCATCCGGTGAACAGGCCATATCATGGTTCATTTTTGTATTGGTCCTGATCGGAAGATCGGTCTTTTTATTAATATCAACAATATAAATCGGGTTATATGCCTGTTCGTCGTTCTTTATATATACGATTCTGTTACTGTCCGAAATCCAGGCAGGACCCCGCTCGATGTCCGGGACAACATTTGTCGCCACAACCTTTGCAGCAAGTCCTTTACCTTCAGCGGGATCCGAACCGTCGGACGCAATCACTATAATTGACCAAACCTTCGGATCGTCCTCTATGTTATAATTGGAATAGAATGCAATCTTTCGGCCGTCCGGAGACCAAACCGGTCTCAGGTCATCATAGACCCAGGCGGTGAGCGCCTTCAGTGTTTCGATCGGTCTGGCTATATCGCCGATTAGATAAATGTCGTGATTTTCATTACTTCCATAGATCATCACAATCTTCTTGCCATCCGGAGACCACTGTGGGTGGAGATATGTCTTTTCTCCCTGGGTCAGTTTTACAGTCTCTCGGGTTGCCAGATCCATGAGATATATATCGGCTTTACCTGTTCGTCCTGATACAAAAACCAGTCGGTCGGTTACAGGGGACCAATGTGGATGGCTGTCCTTTTCCGCATGCTCGGTTAGTCTGATAGTGGTCTTGCTGCCGAGCTCCGGTATAAGATACAGATCGTAGTTGCCACTCCCGCCGTTGCTCATGAACACCAGACTCCTTTCATCAGGAGACCAGCTTATTCCGGAATTGTAGCTAACTTCATCGATGATACCGGGAAAGAAGGACTCCATCTCGTTATTTTCTTCGGACGATCGGTAGTAAATCTTCTGCACAATCAGGCCGTCCAGTCTGTAAATGATAATTTCCCGCTTCTTTCCGATGCTTCGCTCAAATGCAATCAGTTCACCGGAAGGAGAGAATACGGGATTGGAGTCATTATGGCCGGACTCAATTTCCAGAAGAGCCCGAACATGTAATGGTTCTATTACATGCTGTTTATAACCAGAAACTGTTTCCCCAACAACACCGCCCGGTTTTTTTTGCTCAGAGTCTGGTAGACGAACAAATCCATCCAGCTCATGGTCATCATTTGTTTTGGTCTGCTCAAAGTTATTTCCTGCATTTCCTGCTGATTGAGTTTCTTCAGCCACCCTGCCGGGAATTGTCGCTTCAGGTTCGATATTACTGTCAGGCCCATCTTTATCAGCATTTTCTGCTGAAGTGTTTGCAGTTAAATCAGGCTGAGGGACATCAGCAACAAAGCCCATGTCTGCAATTAATACAGCCGTTAGAACAGTAAAACCGAAAACCAGGATTATCCTCCTGAATCTCAACCTGCCAACCTCCTGCTACTTCAGGTCCTTTATCTGGGTCCAATATTTTTCAGCTGTATTGCGAAATTCTAAAAAATTGCTCATTTCTTCCAGTTTTTTAGGGAAGAAGTCAAAGTATTCTTTCCATGCTACATCGGCACTGTCAAGAAGTGTACTCTTTTTGGTGACCAAAAAGAGCTTGTGGTAGGAGAGTGCCAAATAATAATAGGTGTCATGTACTGCCTCATCATAGTACTGGGTTGGGAAAAAGCGTGTATTCTGCTTTGCTATATTGAGACTCTGTATCGCCTTTGCAAAATTTTCAGCCGCAGCACCCCTGTCTTCTCGTATGAGTTCGTTTCCCTTTTCGTAGTAAGCATGACCGAGATTGGTATATGTCACTGCAAACTGTTTATATATAAGTTGCTGGTTTTCAGGCAGAGAAAGCACGGCCTCAAACTCACTGATGGCTGAATCATAATCGTTCTTTTCATCCATATAGAGTCGAGCAAGTCTGCTGCGGCAAACTGAATAATCGGGGCTTCCTTTTTCTGCATTGCTGAAAGCCTGTATTGCAGCGTCAATATTGCCGTTTTCTTCTTCCCGTTCTCCGATTTTGAGATAGTCCTTAACAAAGACAATTTTGTTGTTTCCTGTTCGATCTTCTATTGACTTGTTGAAATCAATTATCTTTTCCCAGTCACGATAGTCACCACCCACGGAAAGCTTTACCTTTCGGAATCCGAAGTTAACCATTTTTCCTTCCAAAATCGGAGTGTTTCCTATCATGTAATCGTCTATAAAGACATCGGCCTCGGAGGGCTCGGATTCCACCTTGAACAGAGAGGTGGTAACATCAAGAACATACTTTCTGCTCTCGTTGTTTTTTGCTACTCTTACCTTACCACTTACCTTTTTATAACCGTGCTTGTAGAGGACAATGTCATGTTCATTTTTCAGGCGTATGGGTATCCTGGCATTACCGTCGGAATCTGTATTACCGACCCAGCGGTCGTTAATATAAATATTCACCCCCTCCAACGGCTTCACATCCGGAGGCAATCCACCTTCGGCGGTCAAAATAAGAGTATCTTTCTGTTCCTCTTCGAGGAATAAACGCCGAACTACTTTGGTACCGATGCTGATTTTATTTCCCGGCTTAAGGTTTGCAACTTCGGTCCATGACGCTGTTTTTTCTGTATACCTAACCCTGAGTGTACCCATGTCACGATAACCTGTTACCCGGCCGGTTTTGTCTAAAGTAGCAGCCATGATGCCGAACTCGTTACCCCGTCGAATCTTGTAATCGGTCTTTCCAAGGTTAATTTTGTATCGATTCTTCTTCTTAGCTATAATCGCACCTTCGAAGGGGAACCGATCGATAATATTTTTGGCGATTTTTTTGGCTGTTTTCTTAATATATTTTTCTTTTTCGGCCTTATTGATTTGACTTAAAATTGTTTTCCCGTCAGCGGTGTTGACCTTGGTCTCGATTGTCATCCCTTTATCGTCCTTGGTCACACTCCCTGAAATAATCATGTCAACAGTTCTGATGAGCCGGGTTTTCTGCCACCCCTTTGTTGTAATTGTTTCAAGGCTTAGGTTTGATTTCTTAATATTTTTCCGGAGTTCTTCACCAGGGACCTTTCTGAAACTGGAATAAATAAAGAGGTTGTTGCTTACCGCTTCTTCAATCCTATTCAAAATATTCGACAGATCTACATCCGGCGTATTGTTCACATAACCGAATATACCGACTTTAACCGGTTTAATCTCAATAGGATAGAAAAACCGCCTGAGGCTCTTCTCGCCTTCCAGAGTAATCGATGTTGTCCATTTTGCAGGAGCATACCCCGGTGCTGAGAGTGCAAGTTGAACTTTTTTGCCTGGACTCCCTTTATATACATAGGAATAAAGGCCTTTGGCATTGGTCTTGCCCACCCGTTTTCCGTTTATGCTGACAGAAATACCAGACAATCCTTTTGACTGGCCGTATTCGTCTGTCAGTGCGGCAACGGTGACAATCGCTTTTCTTGATAATGAAACTTCGATCCTTTGACCCGGTTCTACCTTGATGGTCTTCCGCCAGGTTGAGTACCCTGCCTTGGTTACCCGAAGTTTTAAACCTTTCTTCGGCATCACCTTGTAATCATACACAAACTCTCCATTTGCATCCGTCTTAAACCCCTTTTTTTTCTGGATCTGAATAGCAGCACCTTCAATTGGCCTCCCTTTTTCAGTAACTGCAACAATAAGATACTTTGTGGATTTAAGGTTGACTTTAAACGGATACTTGTCCACAACCCCCTTTTGAGGCTTCTTCATTACGAATGAATCCTTCCAGGGTTCGATACGGTAACCTGCCAGTTCCTTAACAACTGACAATTGTATGTCCACACCGGGTTCCTTCTTTATTACTTGGGAAAGATGCCCTTTGTCGTCTGTCACCCCAACTTCGGTGCCGTCAACTAATATTTTGGCTTGAGGCGCCGGTTTACCGTCCAGCATGACATCGACTTCAAGTTCAAGCCCCTTCTCGGCAGAACAGGCAAAGATCATCAGCAATGAAAAAAGAATTAAGACTAATCTTACTCTTAGCTTGATCATGGTATTTACCTCCTAAAGTAAAACGTACCTGACGAATGTAACCATCGTCTAGAAACAGGAACAGCCTCAATTATGAACTTCATAATATCCGGAAAGCTGTTCAACATGACATTCGCAATGGACCTAAATTTACATTCCGGGTGGTTGTATATTTACTTCTCCGGGATTGATTATTTTATCCTCGTCGGATTTGGATCCTTCAATCGATTTGCGCTTGCCTTCCAAAATTTTCTTGAGCTTCAGCACCAACTTTTTGCGCGTGCTTCCTTTTATTTCCACGGTCTCTGTTACAGTTTCATAACCGATCCTGCCTGCCTCCACCTTATATATCCCGGGGATTATTGCATCCTTTTCAGACTCGAAACCACCTTTTTCATTGACTGTTGCCGAGTGAGATGCCTTTTCCAGACTTGTGGTGGTGTTAATCATATTCACGACCATACCTTCCGTGCTTTCTCCAGCAACGGGGTTCATATCATGGTTCAAGAGCTGAACCGTGCCGTATATCTTGGGAGAACAGGCCGAAAGGAGTAATATTGCCGCCGCGAGTACGAACAAGAGATTTGACCTAAAATCCATAGTTATTTCCTCCTATGATATTAAAATTTAAGGATTAACATCTAAAATCGTTTTTCTTGATTATAATGTGATGAGGCGCTCCGGGAGCTTCACTCTTATATCATAAAGTTTAAATACCAAGTCGTCAATGAAAAGTCAATTGGTGATGGATATTCCCAGGGCATCCGATCTTTTTGGGTCTTAACAGGGAAGGTTAGAGGGGACAAATAAGTTTCCAAACAGAACGTTTTGGGTTATAGAGGTTGAAAACGGTAGTTTCTGTGAGGATGTTCCAAAAGAAAAAGCCGCATGCTTTTTAATGAACCTGTTTTTCCGGGAAATCATGCCCAAACATCGAAGTCTACACAGCGTCATCCATCAAAGCTTGACTATGTTGAGGCAGGTTTGAATAAATTTGCTGAGCGCTATGAACAAATGGGAATTACTGGTTTACGATACTTCGTAAAATAGTCTTGACCAATTTACGATACTTCGTAAAATAGTCTTGACTTTCAGTTTGTTCCTATATAATAATATCGTCATGAAAAGATCATATTTTTCAGTCCTTACCGAACACTTAGGGAAACATCGACAGATGATATTTGTCGTCGGGCCGAGACAGGTAGGAAAAACGACCCTATGCACAGATTTGGCTCAGGAGTATCATTATTTTAATTGGGACAACCAGGATCATCGTGCGTTGATTATCGAAGGGCCAAACAGGGTTGGTGAAGAAATCGGCGTGAGACAATTACATGAAAAACCCCGGATCATTATTTTTGATGAAATTCACAAGTATTCAAAATGGAAGGATTTTCTCAAGGGCTTTTTTGATGTTTATAGCCCAGGGGTAAGAATCACCGTAACTGGAAGCTCCAGACTGGATGTATTTAAAAGGGGTGGGGATAGTCTTATGGGACGATATTTCCTATATCATCTTCATCCCATCTCGGTGCGAGAAATTATAGGAACCCGCCTTGCTGGAAATGAGATACAAATTCCCAGGCCAATAGATCCACAGGCATTTTATTCATTGTATGCTTTTGGTGGTTTCCCCGAACCGTTTCTGAAGTCGAATGTAAGATTTTCAAACCGCTGGAAACGTCTCCGGCAGCAGCAACTATTTACTGAAGACATCAGAGATTTTACGCGAGTCCAGGAAGTACAGCAGATTGAATTGTTAGCCGAAACGCTGAAATATCAGACCGGCCAAATGATCAATTATTCGAATCTTGCTAAAAAAACAAGAGTTTCAGTGGATACTATACGCCGCTGGATAAGGGTTTTGGAATCGTTATATTATTGTTTTACCATACAACCCTGGTTTAGAAATGTGTCGAGGTCTTTGCTTAAACAGCCAAAAATTTACCTTTGGAATTGGTCTCTCCTTGCGGATTCCGGTGCAAAGTCAGAAAACTTTGTCGCATCTCATTTATTGAAAGCCGTTCATTGGTGGACCGATAACGGATTTGGCGAATATGGACTGTATTTCCTCCGCGATAAGGACAAGCGTGAGGTGGATTTTCTTGTCACTCGAAATCAAGAGCCCTGGTTTATGGTAGAGGTGAAAGCAGATGGTGGAAAATCTGTGAGCAAGGATCTGTTTCATTTTCAAAAACAAATTCGCGCACTTCATGCTTTTCAGGCGTCTTTTTCATTAGACTATGTTGACGCGGATTGTTTTTCAACAAAACAACCCACCATTGTTCCTGTAAAGACATTGTTATCTCAATTGGTGTAAAAGAAGGGAGCTTCCCAATCTGTAAAGAAGAGGAAAAATGCAGATCGATATGCACTATTACGGCACTTATGCAATGGCCCTCGCGTCAGGAATCACCCGCAATGCGGCAAAGGTAATCGCCACTGCGGCCCAGTTCGTAGACGACAACGCCGCAAAAAACAGCATCGAGTTCCGGGACGGGGGACATTGATAGGAACTCGCCTTAGTATCTCTCGCTCTTTCCTCCATTACAATCCTATTCCGAATAAGTTTTGCGCTGTATTTGTTGTAATCAACGGTCAGGAAGTTTACCAAAAGTACCGGTTTAAAAGTTAACCACCTCCATTGATTTGCGCACTTGTTCGGTGCTGAGAAGCAGAGGGGTCAGAGCTACACTCTTTACAAATCTATTGAAACTGTAAAAAGTGTAGCTCTGACCCCTTTGTTTTGAAACCAGCCGAATAGTGGATTATAGGTAGTTCTATGAATTGACTTTATTGATCATTTTGTTTAAATACTAATTGCTATTATGCTATAACCATTGAAAACGAGGAGGTTAAACCATGAGTTGGATCGGACGAATATTTGGGAGCAGCATAGGGACGGTGGTAGAGCAAGTCGGCAACGTTGTCGATAAATTTCATCTAAGTGGTGAGGAAAAGAAGAAATTTCAGCTGGAAATGGAGTCATTGCTCCAGAAGCGTGATTCGGAGATTGAAGAGACCATACGTTCAGAACTCCAAGCAAAAGAGCGGATCCTCGTTGCCGAACTAACGCAAGGAGATAGATATACCAAACGGGCACGGCCCACGGTGGTGTACGTCGGCCTTGGCTTCATCTTCTTCAATTACTGCCTGGTTCCAGTGATCGCAAAACTGATCGGTTCGGATATCACACCATTGAATTTGCCTACGGAGTTCTGGTACGGATGGTCTGGCATTGTGGCGACGTGGAGCGTGGGCCGTAGCTTTGAAAAACGTGGAGCGAGGGACCGGTTCACCCGCGCCGTCACTGGTAGCAGTCCCATCAGCTTGTTAGATAAAGACATAGCCAAAGGCTAAGGGAGAGGTACATGGTTATCAGAAAGCATCGCCTTGAGGGCGACGGGGTTAAGTTCGTAGGATCTCCGAATCACGGCGGCCTGTTTGACAGAGGACTTCCTGATACGATCATCATTCACTACACAGCCGGTAGTTCAGCGGAATCATCTGTTAAGACGCTTTGTGACCCGAGGACAAAGGCGTCTGCACACCTCGTCATCGGACGGAAAGGATCCATCACACAGCTGGTGATGTTTAATGCGATTGCATGGCATGCGGGGAAAAGTAGCTTTGGTGGACGCAGCGGATTCAACAAGTATTCCATCGGTATTGAAATCGACAACGCCGGGCGATTAACCAATAATCCTGGTGGGTATACCGCATGGTTCGGTAACACCTACCCAGAATCGGACGTCGTGGAGGCCGTACATCGCAATGAATCCACACCGTCATTTTGGCATCAATACACAGAGGAGCAGGTTAACCTTGTTATCGACATCTGTATTGATCTGGTGGAGGAATACGGCATTTCGACAATTTTTGGCCATGAAGAGATCTCACCGGGGCGGAAAGTCGATCCGGGTCCCGCATTTCCTTTGGATGAATTACGTGAGCGGGTACTCCAAAGAGATCGCTCCGATGAGGGGCCAGCCGAAGATCTGCCCATACATGACGCCGGCATGGTGACCGCTTCTAAGCTCAATATTCACTCTGCACCCAGGCTCGACGCTGCTACGGTTGCACCGCCACTGGCACAAGGTACTGTTGTTGACATTTTACAGGAAACCCCTGGATGGTATGAGGTCGAGGTGACAACACGAGGATGGGTCAAGAAAGAGTATATTAGAACATGACACACACATTTGAGACTTGGGCATAAAGGAGCGAACACCTTGACTTTCAGGCGTCTGAATGTCAAACTTAAGGATATGAAAAAGCAAGGAATTCACATAGAAAAATTACCCGACCTGAAAGAGCCCATTCTTATTGCGGGGTTTGACGGCTGGGGGAATGCACTGGGCGTTTCAAAGGGGATGGCCGCCTATTTGATCCGGAAACTGAAGGCTCAATCTTTTGCCAGGATCGACCCGGACACCTTCTACAGCTACGATGCAGATCGCCCACTGACAAATATAGAAGCAGGGACCCTGAAGAGTTTTTCACCGCCTGGAGGATCTTTTTATGCCGCCAGGACCGGTTCAGGCGAAAATGATCTTGTTATCCTGGAAGCCGACGAGCCAAACCTTCGGTGGTTTCATTTTGTGGATGAGCTGTTTTCCCTTTGCGGAAACTTAGGGGTTGAGACCATCATTACCCTGGGAAGCATGTATGACAATGTCCTCCATACGGACAGGATTATATCAGGAATCGCCTCGAACAAAGACTACTTTTCAAAATTGAGGCAAAAAGACGTCATTCCTGTCTCTTACCAGGGCCCTGGCGCCATTCATTCCATCATACAGTCAGAAGGTGAAAAACGGGGTTTCCAATGCATCAGCCTGTGGTGCCATTGCCCGTATTACCTTCAGAACACCACACACTATGGATTTTTATCCCATTTAGGTGCGTTGCTGTCATTCCTGGGGCAATTTGAGCTCCATACAGAGGATCTTGAAGCCGGCATGAAAGAGCTTGATGAACAGATTGAAAAGCTTATAGAAAACAGCCTTGAAATCCAAGACATAATCAATGAGATCAGAAGGGCAAAGGTGAGAGGATCCTGGGCAAGCATGAAGAAGTCAATAAAAGGCGAAAAGGTCATAAACTTAAAAGATTTTCTGAAACCGAGATAATCTCCTTTTTAACATTTTTAATGCTAAATAAGAAAAGGAATTCGTTTTTACTTAAAATTTGATATTATCATATATCTTTGGTATATAACAAATATAGCAACTCATACTGCTTCATAAAGTTCTTGTAGCAACAATTAACTCTATTGTTACGGCCACGGGATTTACATTGTCTTTACTTGCCGTGCCCGTGGCAATCTGGAGTGAAAGGAGGATAGCCATGTATATCAAGCAAGCAGATCTTTTTTGGGATATGGACAGGGATTTCGTGAAGGAAGTTATGGATATCGCAGTAAAAGAGTCCTATAAGAAAGGAGATTTTCTTTTTCACGAGGGAAGTCCCGCCTCTTACTTTTATATTTTAATCAAAGGACGTATTAAGCTGGTCATTGGTGAGATCGGGCAGTTGGTTCACACAGTCGATTATGCTGGTGAGGCTTTTGGCTGGTCGAGTTTGCTTGACAGGGATGTTTATTCTGCATCGGCGGAGTGTCAGGAACCGACGACGCTGCAAAAAATTGACAGGCGAGATTTGCAAAAGATCCTGGAAAAAGACCCGGTCAACGGACTCATTTTTTTCAAGCGTCTGGCTGGAACCATCGGTAATCGTTTGCTTTGGAGCTATAAGATGATGACCGCTGCATCTCAAGCGGGGATTTCCCCCTCTATGGGTACAGAACAGGTCGAGGAGTCAGAAGCGGCTGCATGAAGCTTTGATTCTAACCAGTAATCGGATCAGCAAATAATACCAGGCAGGGTCAGAAAGACCCTGCCTTTTTTATTTGTTGAATAGTCATTTCATCTGTTGTCCATCTGATATTTTTTTGCTACAAGAGGATTGATGGCTTCGTAAAAGACTTTTTAAGAAACCATCAAGATTACCCGGCTTTACCCGGATTTCTTGAGGTAATTTCGGTTCCTTTGAGTAAAGCAGGAGGGTTTGTTTCATGTCTGTCCTTTGCCAAAACATCAGCATTACCGGATATCGGCGGATTCTTTCCTTTGCCATGCCATTTCATGTTCTGTTATGCGCTCTGGTGCTGTCCGGATGCTCCTTATTTGTATCGTCCGCAACAGTCGACATGACCGAAAATCTCTCCTATGCCATCTTGAATAATAATGACCTGGCTACCGTTGAAACCGGCGCTCCGGCCTATCTGCTGATGATTGACAGCCTGCTGCACGAAGATCCCGAAAATGAAGTTCTGCTCCGTTCGGCAGCCACCATATATACCGCCTATACAGACGTGTTCGTGAAGGATAAGGATAGGGCCAAAAAGCTGACCAATAAAGCGCTCGATTACGCTTTGCGCTCTATTTGTGTTCGCAGGTCAAATACGTGTTCATTCCGGCAGAGAAGTTTTAATGAATTTGAGAACGTTATATCCGCGTTGAACGTGAAGGATGTGCCGGTATTGTTTGCACTGGGATCGGCCTGGGCAGCCTGGATTCAGGCCCGTCGTGAAGACTGGAACGCAATTGCAGAAATTTCCCGAGTCGAGGTTTTAATGCAGCGGGTCGTCGAATTGGATGAATTCTATCAGGATGGCGCCGCGCATTTGTACCTGGGGGTCCTGGCGACATTCCTTCCGCTGGCTCTGGGCGGCAAACCCGATGTTGGACGTCAGCATTTTGAGCGCGCCCTGGAGATTTCAAACAATAAGAACTTGATGGCAAAAGTAATCTATGCCCGGCATTACGCCCGCCTGGTGTTTGATCGTGGACTGCATGACCGGCTACTTACCGAGGTTTTAAAGGCTGAACCGGATGTTCCGGGATATGCGCTCGGAAATACTCTGGCCCAGCAAAGGGCACGGGAACTATTGGATAACGCAGATGAATATTTTTAATAGGTGATATGATGGGTATTGCCACAATGATACGAATTGTTTTGGTTATGCTTCTTGTTGTGTTGACCGGCCAGGCCCAGGCAATGCGGTTCAAGATTGCCACCCTGTCGCCGGACGGGACCGTTTGGATGCAAAAAATGCGGGAAGGCGCAAGGGAGCTGGCCCAAAAAACCGATAATCGTGTGCAGATTAAATACTACCCGGGCGGCGTTATGGGCGATGATAAAGCTGTCCTGCGCAAGATCCGCATCGGTCAGTTGCATGGTGGCGCCGTAGTTAGCGGCAGTTTAACCAAGTTTTATCCCGACAACCAGATTTACAGTCTGCCGCTGAAATTCAAATCTTTCGAGGAAGTCGATTACGTTCGCAAGTTCCTGGACCAGCGCATTATCGACGGACTTGAAAAAGGCGGATTTGTTACGTTCGGAATTGCCGAAGGCGGCTTTGCCTATGTTATGTCCAATGTACCCATTAGGACAGTCGATAAGATGCGTAAACAGAAAGTATGGATTCCGGACAACGATCCGACCCTCCTGGAAGCCATCAAAGCCTTTGACGTCAATCCAATACCGTTGTCTATCGCCGACGTTCGGGCCGGGTTGCAAACCGGATTGATCAATACAGTGACCACTCCGCCCATCGGAGCTGTGGCGCTGCAATGGCATACCCAGATTAAATACTTAATGGACGAGCCGTTTTTGTATATTTATGGCTTGCTGGCGGTGGATCGCAAGGCGTTTGAAAAAATTTCACCCGGCGATCAACGAGTATTTCGCGAAATAATGGGTCGCGTATTCCGTTACCTCGACCGGCTCAACAGGCAGGACAACGTCAAAGCCCTGGAAGCATTGCGTAAACAAGGAATTGAATTCGTTAAAGTGCCCGCCGAATCGTTGGCCGAATGGTCAAATGACGCTTCTGCGGTGCCCAGGCGGCTGATTGAAGCCGGCAGATTATCCAGGGAGATGGTCGACACCCTGGAAAACCTTCTCAAGGACTATCGTTCAAAGCACTCCGAAGCCGATGAATAAACACTCACACAAATCTTTTTCAGAGCGCGCCCAAATGATCCTGCACCGGGTGGAAGACACTATCCTGGTGGGCTTGCTGCTGACTATGATCGGCATGTCGGTTACACAGATTTTCCTGCGAAATTTGTTTGAGGCCGGTATAGTCTGGAGCGATGTTCTGGTTCGCATTCTGGTGCTGTGGGTCGGCCTTGTGGGAGCTATGGTGGCCAGCCGACAGGGTAACCACATCACCATTGATATACTGGATCGTTATCTGCCGGCACACGCCAAAAAAGTGGCTGATTTCGTGGTGGAACTGTTTACCGCTTTGATTTGTACGGTAGTGGCTTATTACAGCCTGGTGTTCGTGCAGATGGAGTTCACTGACGGCGGAATGGCGTTTGCGCAAGTGCCGAACTGGTTATGCGAAGCCATCATACCCTTTGCCTTTACGGTAATTGCGCTCCGCTATTTTATATTATCGATCATCAGCTTTAAAAAAATCATTGAGTCCCGACCGTGACCCCAATTATTTTCGCCCTGATATTGTTCTTGCTCGCCATTCTGGGTGCCCCCCTGTTTGCCGTTATTTTAGCGGTTGCCATCCTAGGTTTTCATTACCTTGACGTTAACCTGTCGGTGATTGCCATTGAAATTTATCGGATTGCCGATACGCCGGTTTTACTGGCACTGCCGCTATTTACCTTTGCCGGCTATGTACTTGGGGAAAGTCAGACATCAAGGCGTGTGGTCCGATTCACCCAGGCATTTCTCGGCTAGATGCCGGGCGGCCTGGCTATTGTGGCCTTTGTTGTGTGTGCGTTTTTTACCGCCTTTACCGGTGCATCGGGTATAACCATAGTTGCGCTGGGTGCGCTGCTTTATCCGGCATTAACCCAGGCCGGATACCGGGAGAAATTCAGTATCGGTCTGGTGACGTCATCCGGCAGTCTGGGGCTGTTATTGCCGCCCTCCATCCCGCTCATTCTTTACGGCATCATCGCCCAGCAAATGAACATTGGTGCAAATGTTGCAATCAATGACCTGTTTCTGGCCGGTCTTCTCCCCGGGCTTCTCATGGTGGTGCTGCTGTCGTTCTGGAGTCTGTGGGAAAACCGCCGCAATCCCATCCCTTATAAGCCATTTTCAGTTAGGGAAGCCGTTGCCGCGCTGCGGGAGGCCATCTGGGAAATACCGTTACCGCTTTTTGTGCTGGGAGGTATTTACGGCGGATTTTTTGCAATATCCGAAGCGGCCGCGGCTACGGCCATGTATGTAATTGTGGTGGAGGTTTTTATCTACAAGGAGATCAAACTTTCACAGCTGCCTGCCATTATGCGGGAGTCGATGGTGATGGTCGGCGGGATTCTGCTGATTCTCGGCGTATCCCTGGCATCGACAAATTTTATAATCGACGCTGAAGTACCGGCGCGCCTGTTTGATCTGATTCAATCCCACGTAACCGACAAGATCGTCTTTCTGATTCTGCTGAATTTGTTACTGCTGATACTCGGCGCCATTCTGGACATCTTTTCGGCTCTGGTCATTATGGTTCCGATCATACTTCCAGTAGCTGTCAGTTACGGCGTCGATCCGGTTCATCTGGGCATCATTTTTCTGGCCAATATGCAAATCGGTTACTTTACGCCGCCGGTGGGCATGAATCTGTTTATCGCCAGCTACCGTTTTAACAAACCAATCACCGAACTTTACCAGGCCGCATTTCCGTTTATGATCGTGCTGTTTGCGGCAGTCCTCGTTATTACCTACTGGCCGGCTTTGAGCCTTGTTTTTCTGCAAAGGTAGAACGGACTTGCAAAGCACGACCCTTTAAACTCTGATCATACTTACACCATCAATTAGGGTTATATATTTATTACCTTGTCGGCAAGCTGCATGGCGGTTACAATATCAAGCATATTGGTGGTTTCTCCCACCTGCTTTTGATCCAAAAGATCAAAATGGTCCAGGCAGGTGCCGCAGACCAGAATTTGAAGCCCTTCTTTTTCATATTCCTTCAGAACAGGTAGGACTTCGGAGCCTTCAATTGTGAGTTTGACGCCGTTGTTAACAAAGACCAGACGCCAAAGTTCAGGTCCCATCTCTTTCAACGTCTTTATAAAACTGATCATGAGTTTCGAACCCAGCTCATCATCTCCGTATCCGACGCGATCTGTTGCAACCATGACCATGATTTTTTTTATATCGGTTTCAACCTTCTCAACTACAGGCTTTTCAGAAGCGACAACATCTTCCTTTTTGCCGATAACATTATAGTCGTTCCCTTCAAGGACTTCGGAAACTTCAAATTGCCGTGATTGCAGAAAGCGTGATACGTTCTGCTTTGCGGCTTCGTTATCTACAGTAACTTTAATAATACTCGGATCTTTTTCTTCTATGGCGGTTTTTGTCATCAGGACCGGGGCCGGACAGGCCTGTCCCCGGGCATCAATCTCTTCCATTTTTTTTCCTATTATATTTGTGGTTCTTCTCCAATTTAGTTGGAGAAGAGGGTCCAAGGATTCCAGGGGTCAAGGATTCAAGCGTTACCATGAAAATTGTTCTTACTCCCGGGCGAAACTAGAAACCGTACAATCGAGCGCTTTTACGATATCCCCGGGCGTCATCATCAACATTATCCCTCTTTGACCGGTGTTGATGAGAACCTTGTCAAACTCAAGCAGGCTTTCTTCCATTACAACCGGCAGGCGCTGTTTTGATCCAAAAGGGCTGATACCACCCACCTGATATCCTGTCAACCTCCGGGCAGTTGCAATATCAACCATGGCAGCCCTTTTTACAGAGCAGGCCTTTGCAAGGCGCTTTAAATCCAGCTGCTTAACTCCCGGCATAAGCGCGAAACTGTATTTCTCTCGACCCAGTTCAACAACCAGCGTCTTGATGGTTTTTTCAACCGGGAATCCTATGGCTTTGGCAACAAATTCAGCCCCTTTTTCTTCATGCTCGTACTTTATGACTTCAAATGTGATGTCTTTTTGTTTAAGATATTTTATCGCTCTTGTGGACATGTTTGTTTTTCATTAGTTTATTATAACCTAAATCTTGAGTCAGTTATGATATTCATGAAAAATCCGGGCTAAGTAAATCTTAGGTCTGATTTTGTTTTATGCACCCGTTTTTCAACTTTGCCAAGCCAGCCGGTTTCAACTTCGACCTGAGCGTCAAACTCAGGGACATAGGGTTTTATGTCGAGTAAAGGCGTTCCGTCGATGATATCGACGTTCTCAATATCAAGAATATCGCCATTTACCGCATTTAGCTTAACAACAGATAAACCGATTGAATTGGGCCGTTCGGGGGCTCTGGTGGCAAATACGCCATGGGGTTGATCATCTAAAAAAGGGGTGACAATGAGGGAATAATCTTTCGAAAGATGGAAATGATAAATTAAGATAATATGAGAAAATCCTTCCAAATCTTTAAGTCCGGCGATATAGTCCGCACTGATTTTGATAGTGCCCCGGACGCCAATTGCACCGGATGGTTGTACCGGCATCCCTTCTTTATTCTTAAAAGGTGTGCGTATGATTCCTATGGGTTTGTATGTGATTGAGTTCATTTTACTGGGTTTCCGGCTTTGTTTTTTTGTGCTTATTTATTATTAAATATTCAGCCACCAAGACACAAAGGCGCAAGGGAATAAAAATATATCAATTTACACTCTTAGCTGAAAGAAAAGAATACATTGCAAGAAAAAGCAGAACAACAATATTCAATAATCTTGGTGTCTTGGGGCCTTTGTGGCAAAATACCTGAACAGTTACATTT
>SDBS01001553.1_pt1 | contig 23379 bp, 13 predicted proteins | sample 2277091 | NCBI WGS metagenome assembly SDBS01 (sample SAMN10404972, study PRJNA504765) | marine sediment metagenome | isolation source: marine sediment core GS10_PC15, 163 cmbsf | place: Arctic Ocean: Southern Knipovich Ridge | collected 2010
CCGGAGATGAAGGCGCCGGCCTATATCTCTTTTGTAACGACCAAAGGATGGATGTGGCCTATGCTGATGGTTACGGTTGCCTGCGGCGCCCTTTCGGGATTCCACAGCCTGGTTGCGAGCGGTACGACCTCGAAACAAGTTCGTCGAATGAGTGATGCTCGGGTTATCGGCTACGGTGCTATGATTCTGGAAAGTGCGTTAGCGGTTCTTGCGGTTATAGCGGTGACAGCCGGGTTGTACTGGAAGAGCGCCCCGGAGGGTTTAGAAGGATTTGTATTTCAGGACGTTTTCGAAAAGGGAGGCTGGATTAAGGCATTTGGTACCGGATACGGGCGGCTTACAAGCGTGTTTTTCGGAGTCGGCGGGCTGGGAGCACTTATAGGCATAACAATGCTAAAGACGTTTATCATGACGACCCTTGATACGGCGACGAGGATTACGCGGTATCTGTGCAATGAGCTTCTTGGCGAAACGCTGGGTATCGGCCCTATGAAGAATAAATATGTTGCCGTGGCGTTTGTCGGTGTTTCTTCAGGTTGGCTTGCGTTGGGTAACTGGAAGGCAATCTGGCCGGTGTTTGGCGCGGCCAACCAGCTCGTTGCGAGCCTTGTACTTATTGTTGCAAGTGTGTACCTGCTGATGCGCAAACGCAACTTTCTATTCACCGCGATACCGGCCGGCATAATGCTTGTAACGACAATTGCCGCGCTGGGATACCAAGCATACGATTTCGCCACGGCTGAGCAGCCTAACAGGCTGCTGGCAGTGGTATCAGTGATACTGATATTCCTTGCGATATTCCTCGTGTACACGGCGTTGGCTGTTGTTGCACGGGTAAGGAAAAACATCGCTCCCCAAGAAGCAACGAACAATTAGTCCGCAGTGCAAAAACAAACGATTTTTCTCGCCTAAGAAAATTGTCTTCTGGTTATAATTGGTGGCGTGATTTTTGCATTAGCGTTGTGGATGACAATTGAAGCCCTGGTAGCCTTTTTCAATCCGGCCCGGACGGCGGAGCCGGGGCGGAAGTGAGACGTATCAGTTTAAATCGCGCTTCTGCCGGTTGCTGTGGATTTTTTAGCTTAATTTCATTTTTGCGGACGAATTCTTCAGGAAGATTGTAAACCACCTTTCTCCGTTGTTCCTCATCCGGTCCCTTTTTTTTGTCATCGTCAAGAATATACAGGGTCATCTGGAACGGTTGGCTCTCATAGGCCTGTTTGGCTTCCAGAGTAGCCAGTATAGCAAAAGGGCTGACCACCTCATTGAGATTGACTACGTCCGGTTTGTATTCGCCCACGAGGATCACACTTAGTTCGATTCCAAGCGTAGCTTCTGTTATAGTATGCTCGCTTAACGGATCCGCTTCCGGCGACATCTTGATTCTCACTGGCTTGGAGGCATACCTTGTCTGGCCTGGCGCTAATACAACATACGGCGTTTTTTCAACGACCGAGAGCCTTGCCTGCGCGATATCCCTGGGTGTCAACTGGACTTGCGCTGTCAGCCTGCTATCGGTGGGCACAAACATATCAACTTTTGGCGACGGATCAATGCTCTCGATCTCCAAAGGAACTCCACTTTCATTAACACATTCGATATCCAACGATTTTTTAACAAGCTCAACAACATTGATAGTCAGTTTCTCCGGCTCACAGGATTGAACGGCCAGGCCGAGTTCTCTTATCTGGTTACTTTTTCTCAGAAGATTAAGCACGTCCAGCGGATATTTGCCAGGTTTGTCCATTCTCTCTTGCTCAGCATCCAGGAAGAAATCAAGTTGCACCGAGCCGGTTTTTAGCTTTCGATCTACATCGGAGGTTCTGGACGCAGAGCCCTTAAGAACAATACTCTTAACAGTGAAGACAGGAACCAATGATTCGTTTTCGTCAACGAAACTAACCCAAAGAGCACGATTTGTAGATTTGGAAATGGTTATCGGCACATTTGAAACAGGGAATAATTCGTCCAGTGCCAGGTCCGCCCAGACCCATATCAGGATCGTCAGAAATATCACTACTGCTATCTTGCCGAATTTGATCTTTTTCAACATCATATTTCGTATCGCGTATCCGGTGTGTTTCACCTCACGAGATCACACTTGAAAGATGCTTTCTTAACGCTGATTCGTCAATATTTCGGGTAATCCTTCCATCTTTAGCAAGTGAAACGACGCCGGTTTCCTCGCTTACGACCAAACAGGTAGCATCCGAACCCGTTGTTATTCCTATAGCTGCACGGTGACGGGAACCGAGTTCAACGCCCCCGATACTGCCGGCCTCAGCCAAAGGCAACTGCACACTGGCGGCAACTACTCTATCGCCTCGTATTATAACGGCCATATCGTGAAGTGCTGTACCGGGGTGGAAAATGGTCCTGAGCAGGTCTGCCGTTACCTTGGCATCGATGCGAATGCCCGTTTCTATAAATTCGCCCAACGCCACCTGTTTTTCTATAACAATAATGGCTCCGATGCGGGCGGCGGAAAGTACAGTTACAGCGGTAACTAATTCTTCTACGGTTCTTGATAGCTGCTGTAGTGAGCCCGCCCAGAAGCGAGGCTGACCAAGGCGTATAAGCACTCTTCTAATTTCCGGCTGAAAGGCTGCAACGGCGATAATCAAAACGCCAATCAAAAAGCCCTTGTAAAGGTGTCGAAGCCGAGGGAAGTCAAGCTGTTCAACAACCAGGTTTAAGATAAGAACGCCGGCAACGAGAATGAATATCACGCCACGGAATAATCTCTCTCCGCGAGTGCCTTCGAGGAAGTCCACAATCCAGTAAACCACCAGGCCAATACTTATTAACTCAATGCCAACGTTCCACCAATCATTATTATTGGCTACTCGGCTGAAATAATCAATGAGCGGTTCCACTTTCAATATCCTATTGAATGTAAGGCTTTTATAAATTAGAATTCAAAGTCAATAATAGAATAGTAATTAGACAATAAACAATAGTCAATGTTTAAAAGGATATTTAAGGGGGTAAGCTCTATGAAACGCAGCAGAATCAGCAGAGTCATGCAGATTTTAACAACATTGCAGGCGGGAAAAAGCTATGCCGTTAGTGATTTGTCAAAGATGTTCGGAACGAGCCGGCGGACAATTTTTCGCGATTTGAAAGAACTTCAGGCTATCGGCGTTCCGTATCGCTACGATGGCAGGACCGGCGGCTATACCATAGAGCCTGAGTTTTTTCTTCCACCGGTAGATTTGAGTCTGCAGGAGGCGCTGAGCCTGCTTCTGCTGGCCCACAAGGCAAGGGACCAGATACAGCTGCCGTTCAAAAACTCAGCCCTTTTGGCCGCTCTGAAAATCGAGAACAATCTTCCGGCCAAAATCAGACAATATTGCACTACAGCGCTGCAGAATATCTCAACCAGGGCCGGCGCCCAGGCACCGGTCACGCATTCTGCCGGCCTTGATAAAACCTTCGCACAGTTACAGCAAGCTATCGCAAAGAAACGCAAAGTGAACATCCGCTACCATTCACTTTTCGAGGGTATAATTATTGACGTTGAACTATGTCCCTATCACTTGCTCTACAACAACCGGGCGTGGTATGTTCTGGGCCGCTCCAGCCTGCACAAAAGCGTTCGCACTTTCAAGCTTAACCGCATCAGGGAGCTAACAACTACGGAGAGATGCTTCGTGGACGGTGAAGATTTCGATGTGTACGAGTACTTCGGCAGGGCCTGGTCAATGATACCGGAAGGCAGAATCTACAATATCAAACTGCGGTTCCTGCCCAAAGTAGCAAATAATGTCGCCGAGGTGCAATGGCACAGCACACAAAAAGTTGTTCGCAACAGTGATGGTTCAGCCACCGTGGAATTTCGCGTGGACGGTCTGGGTGAAATCACATGGTGGATACTCGGCTACGGCGACCAGGTCCAGGTGATTGCTCCAAAAGCTCTTCGTAGAAAAATCCTCGAAGTCGCAAAAAATATGGTCGAACTTAACGAATAATCCGGGTTTCTTATTACTCTGGAGCATCGGCGACTTCGCAGAGTAGTAAACGCAACTTACCCTTAATTTTCTTGCAATATTGTCCAGCCGGATGTAAAGTAAATAAGATAAGAAATAAATGTGTGTGTGAATTTTAATGATATTTATGCCAACGTAGCTCAACGGTAGAGCTCTGGTTTTGTAAACCAGGGGTTGTCGGTTCGAATCCGACCGTTGGCTTTATTAATCCCATTCAACTACAACATATATATAATCTATCAATGTTTTTTTGTTAGTAATGTTATTCTTATTCTTGATTTGCAACTGGAGTGAATTTATCTTTTCGGGTGTATCGGCGATATTTGTAATATCCCATGAGTCAACAGCCTCATGGGACTCTTCTTCATGCACCGGAGCGTTTATTGAAGCCCAAACCACCGGCTTAGTCGGCCAGCCTGTGCCTACGGCCCATTCTAATTTTCCAGGGACAAATCGTTCTTCCTCGAAGTGCTCAACATGAACAACGACTGATTTTATTGCAGCATCTACCGGGATAGGTAAGTCTGGGAAATCATATGATACGTATGAACCGACGTTGGTTCCCCACCGTTTGTTGTCGCTATATTGGACAAGTTTGGTTTTGCCGTCTGCTGATAATGTTCTTCTGTTTCTTTGATTGTAGCCATCCAGTACGGTCAATTTGGCTATCTTGGGTTGAGCTGGATCTATCGTGATAGTAAATGATTGAGTATTTAAGGCTGGGGTCCTATTGCTATGTGCGACCTTTACCACTACTGCCTCTTTAGCCCCTATTTGGTCATTCGTAGGTTTCCGCTGTATTGATCCGGTAGCGGAGTGTATGGTCATATCAGCAGGTTTAGTGGTTACCGGCATGTCCTCCTGAGTAGTCGTAACATCGTCTGTGGCCACAGGTTGATTCTCCTGTGTCGATGCACCGGCATAACTGGCTGTCGGTGGATTATTAACCAGGCTTACTGTTAATACTATAGCAGAGATAATTGCTAATCCTGAAATCAAAGCAATTTTTCTCTTTAAAGTTACGGATTGAAAAATGTATTGGTGAATTTGCTTAAAGGTTGTTGTCGCCCCTGCAGCCTGCGCCTCGAGTCTGTATCGTTTTGCGCATTGAGCCTTTAGTTTATCTTCTACCTTTGCTCTGGCTGTAGCCTCAGCCCTTGTCTTTTCTTCGGCTTTGGCTAACTTTTCCTCTGTCCGGGTTAATTCCGCCGCATATGATCGGACCTTATCTTCTGCTTCTGCCTTGGTTGGCGCTATCGCCTCTTTAGCCTGAGCCTCGATTCTTTGTCGTTCTTTTCTTTCAGCTTTCAGACTCTCTTCTGCCTTTGCCCTGGTTGTAGCCTCAGCCCTTGCCTTTTCTTCAGCTTTGGCTAACTTTTCCTCTGCCTGGGTTAATTCCGCTGTATATGATCGGAACTTTTCTTCTGCTTCTGCCTTGGTTGGCGCTATCGCCTCTTTAGCTTGAGCCTCTACTCTTTGTCGTTCTTCTCTTTCAGCCTTTAGTTTATCTTCTGCCTTTGCTCTGGCTAATGCCTCAGTCCTTGCCTTTTCTTCAGCTTTGGCTAACTTTTCCTCTGCCTGGGTTAATGCAGCCGCATATGATCGGACCTTTTCTTCCGCTTCTGCCTTGGTTGGCACTATCGCCTCTTTAGCCTGAGCTTCGATTCTTTGGCGTTCTTCCCTTTCAGCCTTCAGACTCTCTTCTGCCTTTGCTCTGGCTAACGTCTCAATCCTTGCCTTTTCTTCAGCTTTGGCTAACTTTTCTTCTGCCTGGGTTAATGCCGCTGTATATGATCGGACCTTTTCTTCCGCTTCTGCCTTGGTTGGCACTATCGCCTCTTTAGCCTGAGCCTCGATTCTTTGGCGTTCTTCCCTTTCAGCCTTCAGACTCTCTTCTGCCTTTGCTCTGGCTAATGCCTCAGTCCTTGCCTTTTCTTCAGCTTTGGCTAACTTTTCCTCTGCCGGGGCCTTGGCCACCGCTATCTTCTCTTTAGCTTGATTTTCAGCTTTGTGTCGTTCTTTTCTTTCAGCCTCCAGGCTCTCTTCTGCCTTTGCTCTGGCTAACGCCTCAGCCTTTATTTGTTCTTTAGCTTTGGCCAACTTTTCTTTTATCTGGGCCTTGGCCGCCGCTATCTCCTCTCTGGCTTGAGCCATGACTCTCTCTGTCAGGACACTATACCTGCGATGCTGTGTGAGGAGCATCTTTTCTGCTTCTGCTTTCACTTTTCGTTCCACCGCGGCTCTTAGCTTTTCTTCTGCTTTGGCCATTGCCTTGGCCTTTCTCTTGTTAAACCGAGCAAATAAACCGTGTTGTTGAGATGTTCTTTTCATTTGCGGCTTCGCGGTCTGTGGTACCTGCGGCTCCGGGACCGGCAGTTCTGGTTCAGTACCGACGGCGCATTGCTGTTCGGGTGCTCCGAAGGGCTTTTGGACACCGACGTTTTGCTGGTTCGGTACTCTTTTGAAAAGCGATGAGATTTTCTTGCGTAATCCCGGCTTATTCCTTTTATGCTCTGACATTGATTATCTCTTGGCCAAAGTATGACCATTGATTATTTGTTCTTTTGAAGTCCCGATAAATCGGGATTGTGTCTTTTTTATAGGTCTTTTCTGCAATCGTATGGGCGAAATTGCGCACAAAATCGTTTTCGTCTATACATTCCAACGACTTTAGTTAAATAGTCCAATATCCCGGTTAGTACCCTTGGAAAGTCCGGAAAAAATGCCTTTTTATAGTTTCTTCTCTCACTCCCCGCTGCGCGCTTGCGCCAGCTTGCCACGGGGGCAACAATAAACAGGGCTCCATTCTGGTTCAAGAACTCCACATTTCGCAGGGGCAGTCCCGAAATTGCGCTTGACTGCGTGGTTGGTTGCAAGTACCCTTATAAGCATAAAACAGTTGTTGTCAGCACTCCCAAGCGAGTTTGAGGGTGTCACCCAACGTAGCTTTAACAGGGCTAAGTTTGCTAATCGAAAGGAGATATTAATGAGAGAGAAGATAAGCAGAAAAAGTCATGAGTTAACTCGCAGAGATTTTATCAAAACATCAACGGCATTGGGGGCGGTGAGTTTGGCGTTGGGGACAAGCCGAATCTTTGCGGCAGGTTCCGATAAAATACGTATTGGTCTTATCGGTTGCGGTGGACGAGGTACGCATGATACAACAAAATGCCTGAGCTCAGCAGAGAACGTCGAGCTCGTGGCGATGGGCGACCTTTTTAAGGACCGCCTGGACAGGTGTCGCAGAACTCTGGAAAGGAACCTGACTGGTAAGGTCAAGGTAACTGAGGATACGTGCTTTGTGGGCTGGGATGCGCACAAGAAGGTGGTTGAGTGTGATGATGTTGACATGGTGATACTGACGGAACCGCCGCACTTTCGTCCGGAGCACCTCAAGGAGGCGATAAGAGCGGGCAAACATGTGTTTATGGAAAAGCCGGTAGCGGTGGACCCGGTTGGTGTTCGCTCAGTGATTGCATCGTCGGAACTGGCAGACAGGAAGAATCTGACGATAGTGGCCGGTACTCAGAGGCGGCGGTTATCGCATTTAGTGGAAAGTATTCAGCATATCCATGACGGTGCCATAGGTGAGCTTGTGGGCGGCCAGTGCGTCAGGCTGGGCGGAGGGATGTTGACCTGGGGGCAGAAGGAACGACAGCCGGGCTGGTCGGATATGGAATGGCAGTTGCGGCGGTGGCTGTTTATGACCTGGCTTTCCGGGGACTTTATCACCGAGATGCACGTACACAATTTGGACGTAATGAACTGGGCGTTCGGTGGACATCCGCTCCAATGTGTTGGTATGGGCGGCCGGGAAGTGCGAACTTCTCCGGAGTACGGAAACGTTTTTGACCATTTCGCTGTCGAGTACGAATATCCGAACGGGGTGCGGGTTGAGTATATGGGTAGTCAGATTGACGGCTTCACCGGTCGAAACGACCAGCGGCTGGTTGGGACGAAAGGTCGGGCATATATAGATTCTGGCAGGACACTCATTGAAAAAGGCCGGAACGAAATCGAATATGCGTGGGATGAGGTAGATCCGTGCATAAAGCAACACGCGGACCAAATTGCGGCGATTCGGCAGGGCAAACGACTGAACGAAGGCAGGCGCATCGCTGAAAGTACGCTGACGACGATTATGGGAAGGATGAGTGCTTATACCGGCCGGGCAATGAAATGGGACTGGGCGATGAACGCCTCGAAACTGGACCTCAGTCCGCCAAAATACGAATGGGGTGACTTGCCGGCGAGGCCGGTCGCTGTTCCGGGTAAAACAAGACTTATTTAACGAAATTCGACTGATAACAATGAGTTGAAAGGGTAATTTATGAAAACTAAAGTAATGCAGGGAAAATCAGTGTTGTCACGAAGGGACTTTATCAAGACCTCAGCAGCTTTGGGAGCGGCGAGTCTGGCTGTGGGGACAAACCGAATGTATGCGGCGGGTTCCGACAAGGTTAGGATTGGTTTGATTGGCTGCGGCGGGCGTGGTACACATGATGCAACAAAGTGCCTGCGATCGTCGGAGAACGTAGAGCTTGTGGCGATGGGCGATCTTTTTAATGACCGTATGGAGAGGTGTCTTAGAACTCTTAAGCGACGGCCTTCGGAGAATTCGCCGAAAACATCTGACATAAGGAACAAGGTCAAGGTGGCGAAGGACAAGTGCTTTGTAGGCTGGGATGCGCACAAGAAGGTTGTAGCATGTGACGATGTGGACATGGTGATTCTGACTGAGCCGCCGCACTTTCGTCCGAGTCATCTGAAGGCGGCGATAGAAGCGGGCAAGCATGTGTTTATGGAAAAGCCGGTGGCGGTGGACCCGGTTGGTGTTCGCTCGGTGATTGCATCGTCGGAACTGGCGGACAGGAAGGGCCTGACCATAGGTGCCGGTACGCAGATGCGACGGATATCACATTTGGTGGAAGGTATTAAGGCTATCCATGACGGCGCTATAGGTGAGCTTGTGGGCGGCCAGTGTGTAAGACTTGGGGGAGGAATGTTGACTTGGGGGCAGAAGCAACGGGATCCAGCCTGGTCGGATATGGAGTGGCAACTGCGGCGATGGCTGTTTTTGACCTGGCTTTCCGGGGACTTTATCGTCGAGATGCACGTGCACAATCTGGACGTAATGAACTGGGCGTTCGGTTCGCATCCGGTCCAATGTGTTGCTATGGGCGGCAGGGAAGTACGAACGGCTCCGGAGTACGGCAACGTTTTTGACCATTTTGCCATTGAGTATGAATATCCGAACGGCGTGCGGGTTGAGTATATGGGTAGTCAGATTGACGGTGTTACTGGCCGTAATGACCAGCGGCTGGTTGGTACGAAGGGGCGGGCATATACGGACTTTGGCAGGGTTGTAATTGAAGGGCGAAACGAAGTCGAATACGCGTGGGATGGGGTGGACCCGTGCATAAAGCAACACGCTGACCAGATTGCGGCGATTCGCCAGGGTAAACGACTGAACGAAGGCAGACGGATTGCTGAAAGTACGCTGACGTCAATTATGGGAAGGATGAGCGCTTACACCGGCCGGGCAATGAAATGGGACTGGGCGATGAAGGCCTCGAAACTGGACCTAAGTCCACCGAGATATGAGTTTGGGGATTTGCAGATGAGGCCGATCGCTGTTCCAGGTAAGACACAACTGATCTAAAAGGAGAATTTTATGAAACGCTATGTTATTGCAATCACGGCTGTGGCGGTAATGATGGTGTTTTTGTCTGTGCTGGCAGGAGCACAGGTAGAAAAGAACAAACCCATCGTTCCGAAAGAGAGAATGATGTTATGGAACGGTAAGGATTTTGCCGGCTGGAAGCTATTTACACGTGAGCCTGAGCATGATGTTACCAAGACCTGGTCGGTGGCTAATGGCGTGGTTCGGTGCGAGGGTAAGCCTGCCGGCTATATGCGGACTGAAACAGACTATGCCAATTACTTGTTTCACGTGGAATGGCGATGGCCCGGAAAAGGCGGTAATAATGGTGCGCTGGTGCATATGAGCGGCCCGGACAAGGTCTGGCCGAAGAGCCTCGAATGCCAGTTGCATTCCGGTAACGCGGGCGACTTTTGGCTGATTGGCGAAGGACGAGGGTATCTGGAAAATATCGAGACCAGAGAGCACGCCAAAGGAGGCGACCGCGTCAGAGGGCGAAGGGTCTTAAAGCTCAAAGATAGCAGTGAAAAGCCGCTCGGCCAATGGAACGCATACGATATTATCTGCAAGGACGATTGGGTGGTGGTTTTGGTTAATGGTGTCTTACAAAATATTGCGACCAAAAGCTCGATAACGTCCGGTAAAATCTGTTTGCAGAGTGAAGGTACGCCGGTTGAGTTTCGTAATATTTATATAGAGCCGCTGGAATAAGGGCAGTTCACGAACTGCCCCTACTAACGATAGCGCTTATGTCGATGAGGTGCATCTGTCGGCCGTTGCCTTGGTGTGGTGAATCAATGACGACACTTTGGCCGTCGGGACTAAAGCGCGGATGCGTATCGCAGCGCCATTCGCCCGTATGTTGCGGCGGCAGATAGAAATGACCGAGCGGGGCTTTTCTGCCGGTTGCTGTGTTGTAGAGGTAGACGGTTTGTTTCCGCTCTTTGTCCGGATAGGTGTCGTTGAGAATCCACTTGTTGCCCGGCAGGTATGTGCAATGGCCGTTTTTGGGCATAATATCTTTGCCTACTACTTCAACCCTGTCTGTGCCGTCCTCGTAGAGATAAAAGGCGTTTTTGTGTGAAGGATGCCATGCCCAGGCGAGGATGTGGCGCGGGTCACGCCAGATAAAATGTGAGGTTTTGCCGTAACTGTCCACGATGTGGATGTCCGAGCCGTCGGGTTTGGCGGTGAGCATTCGCGTGCCTTTTCCTCCCAGGCCCGGCCCGAGACGGCGGTGCAGAAAGATGAATCGAGAGCCGTCGGTATTGAATAGCAGATGATTAAAATAATGTTTTGCGCCGGTGGTGTTTATGTGGGGACTGGGAATCTTTGCGACGTCCGCGATGGAGATTATCAAATCCCGCCTGCCTGTTTTAAGGTCGATTCGGAAGATGCCTGAATCTTTTGGCGCCAGCTCATCGGTATGTGGGTCTGGCAGGCCTGTGTAGCCGTAGCCGGGGCGCATATCCTGGATGCGCCTGAAATCCGGCGCCACAGCGGTTCGGCCATCGGGGCTGATGGTGTAGATGGGGTGCGGCAGCGTTCGCTTTTTGCCGCTGTGAACATTCAGTATGTGACAGACGAACCGGTCGTCCTGTCGGTCGTTCCAGATGATTTGGTTTTTCGAGCCGGGCAGCCACTGGAGCATACAGCCCTGCTGCCAGCACCATGAGCGTGATTGGCCAAGCTCTATCCAGCGGTCATTATCTTTCAAATCCACCATCCCGATTTTGATGACGTCGTTGGTTTTGGGGCTGCGATGCTCGAAGTCAACCTCCATCCCAAGTGCGTAACGGCAGGACGGGTCGAACTGTAGCTTGTCGTAGTAGCTGAACCAGTGATATTTCGGCCCGCGAGTTATAGCTCGGATTGGGGGTAGTTCTTCTGGTTTTGAATTTGCTTCGGCTATTTGGCCGGGTAAAGCAGTCAGCGCCAGCGCACCGGCTGCTGTATATTGCAGAAATTCACGACGAGTCAGTTTGATATTATCCATAGAGGACAATTTTAGTGTTTTTAGGCCTGAATTCAAGGACGAATTGCTTTTAGGATACTTTTTGGTGTGGCCTGATTTTTTGGCAAGCGATTTTTTGTTCATTTTGGCCTTTCGTAGATTGGCTTTGATTGGGTTTGTTTTTTTGGGGACGGAAGGTGGTTTATTTTCATAATCCTTTTGTGAAAAAGCGTTTACGTTCATTTTGGGCCTTTAACGAAATTGGGTTTGTTTATTCGGACTACGAAATCATCTTTTTTTCTGTAATCCTTTGTTAAAGTTAAGTTTACATTCATTTGGGCTTTTTTGAGATTGGGTTTGATTGGGTTTGAATTGGGTTTGTTTTTTTGCCCCGCCAGCGGGAGAAAAATTCCATAATCCGTTGTATTATATGGATTTACGTTCATTTTGGCCTTTTGGAAATTGGGTTTGTTTTGCATAAAAAGTAGCTGATTTGTAGAGGGTTCTCTACAGATGTAGAGGGGCGAGGGAGGATCCGGCAGAAAAGCAAGTGAGCATACACCGGGGACAAGCTGGATAAAATTTGGGATTCGGTGGCCATGAGGAGATCCTCCTGATTTACTATTTACTATTGATTCCCGATGGATCGGGATCTTCGATATTGACTCCCGAGGTGTCGGGATCTTCGATATTTGCCGTTAACGAATATGAGACTGCTGGCTCTAAGTCCTTGTGGCTTAGCCACTTACGACATGCAAACTGAAATGTCATCTTCGCCTGCTGGCGGTTTAGGTTAGCCTTTTGGCTAACATTTGCGTATTATAACATAAAATCAAACAAAAGGCAAAGATAAACCGAAAAAAAATGAATTATTGTTCTTGAAAGTTCTACATCAATCGTGTAATTATTCCTTAGATTAGCGAGCAGGCAAGCAACTTTTGGATTTGTGGCTTAAGGGTAAGGATTAGCCTTTGGTGCAAAAACGCGTGTTTCGCGGGAAGTGGAAAAAATTCAGGATGTTATACGGAAACCATATAAGAACCCTAATAAAAGGGAGAATTGATCTAAGCCATTTCCAAGGAACTATTTATGGGCTTCGGGCAAAGGGGTGTTATACGGACACTTAGAGAGGCTTGGCGTCTTATGCGGAAACCATATATACATTGTTATGGCGACAAACAGGAATGACTATACACAAGAACTACTATTGGCTGCTCATTCCTCTTGTGGTAATGCTTATTGGGTTTATTGAATCCCTTCCGCTCGGCAGTTGCCAGCTTTCGAAATGGCATTACATGTTCCAGGCATATATATATCCAAAGGACGACTTGAGATACCCACCGCGCTGGTATGAAGGTGTATGGACAACATATTATCCTAATGGCCAGAGGCATGCGGCATGGAGATGGGAAAAGGGTAAGGTTCTCCATGGCTCTGGCGAAGCCTATTATGATAACGGCCAGGTAATGTCTCGAAAAACTCACTACCACGGCAAGCTTGAGGGGGTTTATAGATGGTGGCACAGAAACGGAACTATGGCCAATGAAACCTCTTATCATAATGGGATAGAGCAACCTGGGGCTAGATATTGGAATGAAGAAGGGCAGCGCGTCACACATGAAGAGTACCTGGAAGAATCTTACCGTCGTAATTCATCCAAGGAGACAGCTATCCATTAAAGCCATAGGGTGCCATAACCAGCGCATGAAGCGGACAGACCTTCGGTCTGCCGCTTATGCGCAACGTTATGTGCAGAACAATCTGTAGACTATGACAACTAATAAAGAGATAGAAAAAGCTGGAGAAATCTTCTTTCCTCATCGCTTAAGGAAAAACAAGCAACTCATCTCTGGTGAATTCAAATTTGTGCAGTATACAAGCGCTCAGGCTGCAATGAGTTTTATTGAGAAGGCGGAGGTTTGGCTTCGAAACACTCATTGCATGAATGATTACCTTGAAATCGAGCATGGATTGGATTGTCTCAGTGCAGCATTTCACTCAGAGTCAACAGGAAAATGCTTCAAGGAACTCCTTTCGAAAATTCATCCTGATCTTGAGGATGAATTGGTAAAAAGTTTCGATGCATGGATTGATATATTCAGATATGATACCTATCTGACATGCCTTTCTGAGCATCCATCTGCAGAGGATCAGTTTGGCAGGTTGTCAATGTGGCGGGCATATGGAGGTCGTCAATCGGTAGCTATTGTTATAAATAGTCAGGCTCTTATTCGAGAAACTGAGAATAACGTTTTCGAGGCTGCTGAACTGACGCCAGTAATTTACCAGGATAAGGGTGGATTTGAGAAGGATTTCATGGAGCTGACGGATAGGATTGGGAAGAATTTAGAATTCATCAAGACTTTAGGCAAGGAAAATGTATCCGCATACTTATTTGAAGTTTTCAAACACGTTGTTTTTACTGTTAAACATCCTGGATTTTCTGAGGAGCGCGAATGGAGAGTTATATACAATCCTTCTTATAAGAAATCCAAGCATGTTGTAGATGAAGTTGTTTGTATAAATGGCGTTCCTCAGAGAATTTACAAAATCCCAATTAAAGACATTCCAGAGGAGGGCTTTACTGGGTTTGAGATACCTGATTTGATCGATAAAATCATAATAGGGCCAAGTGATAATCAGATCATCTTAGGAGATGCTTTTTCTATATTACTCAGAAATGCTGGTTGTGAGTCCCCAGAGAAAAGAATTCGATACTCTGGCATCCCCCTGCGGTAATTTTGCGTCATAGAAATAAAACATAACCAGCGGTTCCCGCCAATTAAACTCGAATTTCGTATTTCGTGAAGCGTATCTTGTTTGGATTTCGATCCCGTGTGCCTCACGCCTTTAGGTACAGAAAATAACACAAAAGAAGGGGAAAGGCAAATGAAAAAGTAAAAAGGCAAAAGGTAAAACTAAAAAGGCAGGGGAAAGGCAAATGAAAAAGTAAAAAGTAAAAAGGCAAAAGGTAAAACTAAAAAGGCAGGGGAAAGGCAAATGAAATTTTAGCATTCCTCGCGCCTGCACCCCCGGCCAGAGACCGGGGCTAAATACGCTCGACGCGGGGCGTCGAGTTGGTGTAGGGCAAGGCGATAATAAAATTAAAAGTGGTTCGTTTATATATGGTTCGGGTTAGGGCGGTTCGCGAACCGCCCCTACGTTGGGGGACAATGAGGGTAAAGAAAAGAATATCGAATATCCAATTTGAATGTCCAATGTCGAGGTCAAAGTGGTGCGAAATATCGTACCCTACCCTCTTTTTATACAAAGCCAAGTGGTAGCGGTTTCGGGCGGTTCTATTCGGAATCTTCGGGAGTATTACCCATCAGAGGGACATACCATTTAGGGCGTTCGGGTCTGTTGGGTGAGTCGAGCATCAGACGCCAGGCTTCGTCTGTTAGCCGGTCGCTCATGGGGTGCTTGAACTCGTAGTATGACAGTACGGGGCCGGCTGCGAGGAAAATCGAGCCGTCCGAAGACGGACAGGCTACGATAATCAGGTCCACGTACCCTACGGCTTCCTCGACGACCTTTTTCTCAGCAGTGTGGGTATGTACGTCGGCCACGAGCGTTGTCATTAGACCTTTTTCCTCAACTCCGATGACGGCGCCTTCGAGCGTTTTGGCAAAAACCCTGATATATTCATAGTCGTCCTCGGAGAGAGTTTGATTTGTCAGTTCTTTATTGGCGATTTCAATCAATCGGCTGAGGATATTCTCGAGGCTTGTCAGCCGGTCTGCGGCCTGAGCTGAAAGGGCATCGAGGTCGCTCAGGCCCTGTCTGGTCATCTGAGTCAGTGCCAGCAGTCTGCCATAGAATTCCGGCACAGGCTCGACGTAGCCGGATACAGAGGGAGGAAGGCTGATTTCTCTTGGTGTATAGCTCTGTTTAGCGTAGAGGATGGTGTCGTGGCGAAGCTCGGTCCACGATGCCAAAGCTGCGTTAAGCTCCTTCTTTTCCCAGGCCTGGGTACGCATAAAGTTGGGGTGTCCTTCGCCGAAGTCCTCTATCAGGGCCCGGAGTGAATACAGCCAGCCCCAGTAGAGGTTGCGGTTCCAATCAAATAAGTCAAAGGTATCAAATTCGGTCTTTAGCTCGTTGAAGCGCAGCCAATAGTCGATATAGTCTGTGTCGCCTTCTTCGATCAGAATTGTCCTGGCGCGGTCCGAGCCTAAGATGGCCATAACGTCCAGCCCGCGTGGGTAACAGCGGTCGCCCTGAAGCCCATACGTGAAGGGTTTGGGGGCCGCATTGCCTGTATAGTCGAGCACTTCGGGAAAGACAAGGTGCTGGAACATATATGAGTCGGGGATGAAGCGCTGGCCCATGAACCGCATGCCCCTGGTCTTATCGAGTACCTCATCGAGAGATTCGGGCGTAACCGGCGGTATTATCTCCACATTGCCTGTGCCGCCGAATATCTTTGGCGAGGGCAGCAGGGCCAGTTCAGTCTTCAGGGCGAAGAAATTGTCCTCATTCTCCAGGATGGTGGGTTCGAAGCTGCTGCCAAAGACTTTATCCACCGCGCCGAGATATTCATAAGGTGTAAGGTCGTCCGCCAAGCCGACGTAGAAGGCCGTGACGGTGTACATCCGGTCCCAAACTTCAAGGCCGGAGCGCTCTCCAACATGGACATTCTCAATTGATTTTGCCAGCAGCACGGCCTGAATGGTCTGAATCTTCGCATCGTACACACTAATAATAGCTTCGCCCGACGACCCCCAGGATTCTGCGCCTTTTAAGAGGAACGCCATCCGCCCATACCACATTAGCGTTCTGAAGTAGCGCTTGAGCTGCTCGCTTCGGGTGTAATGGCCTCTTGGAACGTATTGTGAGTAGTCCTCTTCGTATATGAAGATATCGCTGTTGTTGAATCCGGCATGAGCGTCGATTTTGGCAAGTTCGCCTGCGACGAGGCCGGCTACGAGTTCCGGCACCTGAGCTTGCGGCTCGATTAGTTTCTTCGCTACGGCAAGGTAGGCCACGTTGCGTTTTGCCGCTTCTTTGAGATCGCCGGTATATTGTTCGTGCAGACTCAGCGCATCGTCCAGCAGCGCCGTTGTCAGGTTGTTGATATCTGGGCAAAACTCGCGTTCTTCGATATCCTTTAACGTTTCATCAAACTGGATATGGTAAAGGTGCAGCAGCGTGTCAGCGGTAACGAACAAGGGCACATCCATCTGGCGCAGATGCTCGTATGGTTCCGCGATATCGTTTTGGTCGGGAAAATTGTATTCGAGGATGGCAAAACCATTTTGCTCGAGCAGCGGGGCGGCGGTATTCAGGGCGAGCTTTGAATCCACAGCGGCGTAGTTTCCGACAGTTCCCAAGTCGAGAGGGAGAGTATAGCCCGGCGCGTTCGGCTCGATGGGATTGTCGTAGGGGACGTAATGTTCGCTTAATCCTGGTTTTTCGGTTTTGTCGTCATCTGCGAATTTGAGCCAGTTGTCAATGAATAGCGTAAGGTCATTGATGTCCACAACGCCGTCTGTGGTCAGGTCGGCGCCGTCGCAGAAGTCCGGTTCGGCGCAGCCGGTCTGTTGCCAATGGGAGACCAATATAGCAAGATCAGCGATATCAATATCGCCGTCGGTGTCGAGGTCGCCTTGCAGGCACGCCGAGATGTTATTTTGTTCAATACATCCGTCGCCCTGCATACAAAACGTTAAGCAATTAAGATTCAGTACACCATGTACCCGGACACGGTTACCAACCTGGAAATTACCGAAGTTATCCAGCACGTACAATCCGCCTGTATCAGCTTGAAACAGTAGGCACTCAACCCCCAGTACAAGCACGCCGCAGTCGTCGAAATAGCGGGGGGGGCATGCCGAGATGGTATTTTGTTCAATACATCCGTCGCCCTGCATACAGATTGTGGCACAATTGGGATTCAGTACGCCGCGCACCCGGACGTGGTTGCCGAGCTGGAAGTGCTCCAGGTTATCCAATATATACAAACCGCCTGTATCAGCCTGGAACAGTACGCATTCAACTCCCTTTACGAGCACGCCGCAGTCGTCGAAATAGCCGGGGTTAGCGGACGCCAGTGTGGCGGCTGTCAAAATTATGCATAAGATAGCTGTTGTTTTGTTCATCTCGACTATCAAGATGTCCTCCTGTAAAAACCCTTTATTATTTGCATTTTACTAAAAAAACATCACGAATTCAAGTAAAAGAGTATTTGATTTGCCGTTTTTTTGTACACGAGATGTAACCATTGGCTTATTAAACGTAAGGGCGGTTTGGGAACCGCCGCTACGCAGCGGTTAAAGATTAACTCTATTAATGCCGATGATATTATATTATAGCGGATAGCGTTTGGTGGTTAATGAGTCATCATTTATAATTCGTGCCAGGGGGAATGAGCATCTGTGATTGCGTTACGAACCGGCGCAGACAACGAGCAGCGAACTATGCCCTCTATACAAAGACAAGCTAATAGAAAATTCGTTCCAGCAACGCCGACTTCTGGTCAAGCCCCACCGTTGGCGGGTAAATACTCGATACTCGATTCTCGACGGGCATCCAGCATCGAAACCTTGCCTTTAGGGCAAAACGTCAAGAGCTTTCTCAATTATCTGACTGTCGAGGCGGGCCTGGCCAACAATACCATTTTGGCTTACGGCCGGGACCTGAGAAGCTTTCTGAAATACTGCAAGCCCAGCAATATCAGCGAGCTGAGGCAAATAACGCCGGTGTTAATACAAAACTATCTGCGAATCCTTACACAGGAGCAAAAAAGTGAAAGCTCGATTAAGCGTTCTCTGGTTGCTATACGAATGTTCCTGCGTTTCGGCAAGCTTATGGGCCTTATCGAAGACGACTTTAGTTCAATCCTTGAAAGCCCGAAGGTCTGGCAGAAACTGCCGTGTGTTTGCAGCAAACAACAGGTTCTTGAACTTCTGAATGCACCATGTCCTGAAGAGCCTTTTTACTTTCGTGATAAGGCGATGCTTGAATTGCTCTATGCGACCGGAATCCGTGCCAGCGAGATAGCTGGGCTGAAAACCTCAGACTTGAAGCTTAGTATCGGCTACCTGCGCTGCCTTGGCAAAGGGAACAGAGAACGCATAGTCCCGATAGGCAAAGTTGCCATCGGGGCGATAGAAAACTATCTAACAAATCTGCGACCGAGGCTGTCCAAGTCTTTCAGCGGCGATTTTCTGCTGCTTTCCCGAACAGGTCGTCCTATGAGCCGTATTGAGATTTGGAGATTAGTCAAAAAATACGCGATACGGGCGGGTATGCCCAGAAATTTAACTGTGCATACGTTAAGACATTGTTTCGCGACGCATCTGTTGGCCGGTGGTGCCGATTTGCGCAGCATCCAGGAGATGCTCGGCCATGTGGACATAGCCACTACCCAGATTTATACCCACGTTGACCAGGAAAGATTAAGAAAGATTCACCGAAAATTTCATCCAAGACCGTAATTGGTGATTGGTGAGTAAGTGGAGTTTAATTAACTAATTAATCATTTAACAAATTAACCAATTGACTTGGATATAGTTTATACGTTATTATATGATAGTGAAGTTGATGAGCAGCAGTTTCCTCAAGGTCATCCGAATGAGCACGAAGAAGTTATATCTGATAATATTGATTTTGGTGATAGGATGCCAGTCCCGAATTATCGGGAGCATTAGCGCAAACAAACCGGCCTTGGCGGCTAATGCAACAAATGGAGCGTCAGCAGAGGCCAAGCCTGACGAGCAATTAGACATCAACAAGAATGCCCTTCTCGAGGGTCCAAGCGAAAATATACGCATAAAGGCTGCAACTGTGATGTTGGGCAGCCAAAATCCCTTAGCCAGACAGATTCTCATTGATGCTCTGAAGCAAACGAAAAACAGTGCCGCACGTATGGCAGTCTGTAAAGCATTGATTCAGACCAGGTCATCGGAGAGAGAGATAAAGGACAAGGAGGATTTCATTCAGCCGCTGCTTGTTGTCTTTGCCACGGAGGTTGCGGCTGAGTCACAGCTGGTTGCGGAGGCAACGCTGATTTATGAGTATGACAAAATTGGAAAATCACTCGAAGGTATGGTAACAGATGCCTCCAAGCCGGTCAAAACGAGATTAAATGCCATCCATGCTTTGAAACTTTGGCCTGATATGGAGGCAACTATCCGACTTATAAGGCTGGTTGACGATCGGGAAAAACAGGTATCGGCCGAGGCGGAAAAGGCCCTGCGTTCTCTTGGTATACCGGTCGGCGAGAACTACTGGATACGTGAGCAAAATATCATTGAGCTAAGAAGCAAAGGAAAAGACGTATTCCTGCGTGACTGGCTGATTCGCCAGGAAGCGCAGATGCGTCAGATGAGAGTCGAATTGAACTCCTGGCAAAGCAGATATCAATCAGCATTGGACAAGATATACGATGGCATCAGTGATGACGCAGTTAGAGGTAAGTTTTTGGCTGAGCATTTGGGCAGTTCAGAAGCGGTAATCAAATTGTGGGCGCTGGAAAAGGTTTCACAATGGAGGAAAGGCACTAATCCCAAATTACCGAGTGCCCTTGAGCCTATTTTGGTCAATTTGATTTCGGACCCGGACAGAGATGTTCGCTTCAAGACAGCGGGACTGTCGTCTTTGAGGGTGATGAATTCTGCTCAACAGCTATTAGCCCAGCTTAAATCCGAGCCTGACGAGCAGGTCAAAATCGAATTACTGGATGCGCTTGGAGGTGCGTGTTCCTTTGCCCTTTTACCTTCTTCACTGGTCAAGATTTCACCGGAAATAAGAAAACAGGCCCTGGGATGGGCGGTGAAATACCTTTCTGAAGAGGATGCGGGAAAAGCTCGAAAGGGCGCGGAAGTTATAAGAAAGCTGCTTAAGCCGGAGGGATTAGGGCCGAAGGAGCTCGATGGGTATCTTGCTTTGCTTGTTAAAAGATATAACCTACAGAAAAAGCCTAACGGCGCACTTCGTGGAGAGCTGCTCATCGCCATGGCTGGTTTATGTGCCCAGGGCAGCGCCTGCAAGGAGAAGGCAGCTAAGCTTTTTGAGTCGTTATTTGTCGAAGCTCTGCGCGACGAAACGGCTTTTGTCCGGGAAACAGCAGTGGATGGGCTTGTTTATATTGACAAGCCCAAAGCTCTGAAGAGATTGACCCCCGAGTTTGTTAATGATCCGAGCGAGCCACTAAGAAAAAAGCTGATAAACCTTGCCGGGGTAGCCGGGGGCAAAGAAGAATTGGTCTGGCTGGTGGAAAAAATAGGTTCAAACTCCGAAAGTGGGCCGGCCTGGCAGGCGATGCTTAAGATATTCGATGGTTCAGATTCTGCTCTCCTGAACGAGTGGATGAGCAAATTAACCTCGCCAAACAGCACAACCAAGTTATCTGATGAGCAGAAAATTGCTTTTCTTAAGAAAGCAGAGGCCAAGGCCACCGGCGAAAACAGAACGAATATGCTCAAAGATGTTAGAGAGAAGTTGGCGGGGCTTTATAAAAGGATCGGCCAGTTTGATCGAGCGGCGAACTATTTCGACAGGTTGTACAAAGCTGCACGGACCGCCAAGGAAAAAGAGGCAATCTTACCGGATTTATTAGATGCGTATTTGAGAGGTTCAAAAGTAGAACTTGCAGCCGATCTGTTGGGAAAATGCTTGGTGAAGGAAGATTTGAGTCCCGACAACGCTGTTCTGGGTTTAATTAATAATTATCTAAGCAAGCCGCCCGCTGGAGGCGACCCCAACGCAGTCTTGAAAGCGCTGAACGGAGTAAAGCTTACCGGGTCCAGGCCGAAGTGGGAAGAATGGCTTAAAAACTGGACAGACCGTCTTATTAAAAGCAAAGAGGCGGGAAAACCTACAGAAGCTGACAAGGCCAAAGAGGCATAATAACGATCCGACATTTATTCTGATTTATAAAATCACCGAAAGGTTACTATCGCACAATCCGGGTATGGTTGTTCCTGTGAAGTGTTCTCGTTTATGGCAGCTTTCTTTCGATTTGATAACATACCGGAGTATAATCATATCAGCAGTGAGGAGTTTCAGAACAATAACTCAATGTTACACCAATACTTTTGAAGACGTCTGTTGATTGAGTTGTTATGAGAGTACGAAAGCGGTTTTGGGGGTAATTGCTTCCAAAAGAAAAAAAAATTTCATTTTTTTCATATTTTTTCCTTTTTTTCTTTTTTTCTGTTTGCATTCTTATGCTTATTTCGATAAATTACGTAGTTTATATTAAAAAGCTATTTGTAAAATGATGGATTCCTGCGCTATCAGTATATGTAAATTGAGTAGGAATAAAGGGATAGTGTTTTTATTTTTCGGCTTTTTGACCGGATAAAAGCGTGAGTTCTTATTTGATTCACCGCAGCAATTACTAACGGTGAGTCGGGCAGTCAAGTGACTGTTTAAATTTTGTGGCTTCCTGGCGGGCCAAAACGTGATTTCTTATCCGATTTATCGCCCTAAGAAGCCGAAGGGCAACCGGTTGCTGCTGTAGCTCAGTGGTAGAGCGCGTCCTTGGTAAGGACGAGGTCATGGGTTCAAGTCCCATCAGCAGCTAAATGCAAGCGGGTCAAGCCGGGGCAGCTTGTCCAGCGTCAAAACAGTTTGAGCCTCTCAGCATTATCAAAGATGTTTTTGTGCTGATAAGGATTAACTCAAGCTGTTTTGGTGAGGGATAGCGGTAACTCTGGCTGTGAATTGATTATAAAAGTTTTGAAAAATAGTTTTTCGAGAATCAAATAGGGGCAAATAAATATTAACCCTGTACATTGGAGGTTTATATTAAGATGGCTAAGGCGGTATACGAACGGACGAAACCACATATCAATATTGGCACTATCGGCCATATTGACCACGGCAAAACGACCTTGACGGCTGCAATCACAATGCGATTGGCCCATAAAGCCGGTAGTGGTAATATCAAGAGGTTTGAAGACATCGACAATGCCCCGGAAGAAAAGGAGCGCGGCGTTACAATAAATACTGCTCACGTAGAGTATGAGACGGAAAAGCGCCATTACGCTCACGTTGATTGTCCGGGCCATGCCGACTATATCAAGAATATGATTACCGGAGCTGCTCAGATGGACGGTGCTATTTTGGTAGTGGCGGCCGGTGACGGTCCGATGCCACAGACTCGTGAGCATATCTTGCTTGCCCGTCAGGTTAATGTGCCCAAGATCGTGGTCTTTCTGAATAAAGTTGATCAGGTTGACGACCCTGAACTGATCGAGCTGGTCGATCTGGAGATACGCGACCTGCTGAACAAATATGAATTCCCCGGCGATGATATTCCTATTATTATGGGATCGGCTTTAGCTGCGATGGAAAGTGAAGGCAAAGATGATGAAGCCTGCAAGTGCATCGATGAGCTGATGGTTGCGGTAGATGATTATTTTCCAATTCCCGAGCGTGAAGTTGACAAGCCGTTTCTTATGCCGGTGGAGGACGTTTTCAGCATTAAAGGTCGTGGTACGGTCGGCACAGGCAGGATTGATCGCGGTAAAGTGCACACCGGCGAAGAGATAGAAATCGTCGGGCTTTCCAAGGAGACTCGCAAGACGGTTGTTACCGGCGTTGAAATGTTTAACAAGACGCTCAATGAAGGCCAAGCCGGTGATAACGTGGGCCTACTTTTGCGGGGCGTTGAAAAGAAGGATTTAGAGCGGGGCCAGGTCGTTGCGGCACCCGGTAGTATTACTCCGCATACCAAGTTTCATGCTGAAGTTTATGTTTTATCTAAAGAAGAGGGTGGTCGTCATACACCGTTCTTCGCGAAATACAAACCACAGTTTTATTTC
>SDBS01001554.1_pt1 | contig 23376 bp, 23 predicted proteins | sample 2277091 | NCBI WGS metagenome assembly SDBS01 (sample SAMN10404972, study PRJNA504765) | marine sediment metagenome | isolation source: marine sediment core GS10_PC15, 163 cmbsf | place: Arctic Ocean: Southern Knipovich Ridge | collected 2010
ATTATATAAAAAAGAACAAGAATATTATAATATATTAACTAATATAGTTGATTTAACGTCTCAAGATACAGATGCGGAAATAGCATTATTAATTCCAGCAAATAATCTATATAATACTAATAATGAAATAAAAAGAATATCTCAATTAAAACCAGTTGCAGATAAATTTTTTATGTATCCGCAAAAAAGATTTGTAGATGTAGAAACAATAAATGATTATTTAAATAGACAGAATTATAAAGTTAGTAGATTATTATCTGAAATTTCTAGCGATACAATAATTTCTACTAATAATTTATTAGATCAGGGATGGTGGCAATTTGAATTTGCTGTACAGGATGAAAATATTAATAACTTTATTAATTATGGATTTAAATTAAATATTTATAATGATATTTGTTATACTTCAAGAATATTATCTGAAATAGATAGTTCTGATTTAGATAATTGGGTATATGAAAGAGAAAGAGATAATTTTGTTTCTATAACTTCTGATGGAGTATCTTCAAGTTATATAGGAAGAAGAATTAGATATGAAAGTAAAAGTGAAGAATATTTAACAAGAGGAGAAACATATTATTATACTATTACTCAGTATAATATTAATACAAATGAGCAATATTCAATAAGACAATTTTCTGATATTATTTATACTTAAAGAAAAAAATGACTGATTATTATGTAGCTACAACTGGAAATAATGGGGATAATGGGGGAATTAGTGATCCATGGCTAACGATTATATATGCTCTTGATCAAATCATTCCAGGAGATATTATCTATATCCGAGGAGGAACATATAATGAAAGGCTATATATTACTCAAGGGCAAGTAGGACAAGATTATTTAACAATTAAAGCATATCCTGATGAAACTCCTGTAATTCAACCTCAAGTAGAGTCTACGGGATGGGAAGATATAGGTGGAGGAAGATGGAGAATTTCTGTATCGAGTGATGATTATGATTTTAATGTAACTAATAATGGTACGTTATTTTATCCTGTTTTAATCAAAGAAAATGATTATGGAATCTCAAGAGTTAATACGGTAGATGAATTAGAGAATCCGATTATTGATGTAGTTAATCCATCTACTGGCAATACAGAATATGATTTATTTTTCTCTGAAGATAAAGGTGATACTATAGAAATTACTTTATCTTTGATAAGGGGAGAAAATCCAAATACTGAAATAAATATTTTTATTTTAGATCCACTTGATAGAATAACAATATATTCTCCTAATATAGAAATTAATGGTTTAACTTTTAGATATGGGTACGATGGAATATATTGCGCTAATTCTGGTGGTTCTTTTGGAGATAATGTTAGAATAATAAATAATACTATTGAAAGAATTGCTAATTTTGGGATTTCTGAAATAGAAGATAATGCGTATATTTATAATAATATTATTAGATATTGTGGACAGCCTTTAAAATATGATAATTCTCCTGATGATCCGTCTAATTGGAATATGGTACAAAATAATTTAGATCCTTGTATCTATTCAACTGGGACAAATGGAATAATAGATAGTAATACATTAGGTTTTTGTTACGGAACTGAATTGCAAGTAGCTAATTTAGCGAGTGCCCTTGCTCCTGGGGCAAAACCATATAATTATGTTATAAAAAATAATTTTGTAGTAGGTAAGTTTATTCTTTCTGGAGGTGGAAATGTAATATATAACAATATTGTTGTAGCAAATAATCTTGGTACTCCACCGACATATGCTTTTATTTCTAGGGCTCCTTATAGTTCTCAAGTTTATAATAACTTATTTATAGGTAATTATGGAGTATGGATAAAAACAGACAATAATAATGAAGAATATTTAGAGTTTAGAAATAATATAATTAAAAATTTAGTTTTTGTTAATCATGCTTTAGTATCAGAATTGGAAAGTAGGAATCATAAATTTAATAATAATCTATGGTATGGTTCTTCTACATTTTCAGTAGATGGAACAACTTATAATACTTTTGTTGATTATAAAAATTATATGAACTCTATAGGATTAGAAAAAGGAACTATTAATGACGAACCATTATTTATTAGAGAACAAGATATTCCAGAAGACTATTTAGCAACGGATTATATGCCACTTTTTAATTCTCCTGTTATTGATGCTGGTTTTATAGAAGATGGTAAAGATTTAGATTTAAGAAATCCAAGTATTATTTATTATAACCCTTATAGCTTAGGAGAAACAGACTATAATGGTCAAAATAGAATTGTAGGAGATATTGTGGACATGGGGCCATTTGAATATCAACAAAATCCTTCTGAAGAAGAACCTTCGTTTTTTATTCTACCAATTTCTTCAAACAGTTCATCAAGTAGTTTTTCAAGTAGTTCTATAAGCTCAAGTTCTGTTAGCTCTTCAAGTTCTTCAAGTTCTTCATTAAGTTCTAGTAGTAGTTCTTTAAGTTCAAGCTCTATAAGCTCATCAAGTTCTTCATTAAGTTCTAGTTCTATAAGTAGTTCTAGCTCATCAATTTCTAGCTCATCAAGCTCTTTGAGTTCAAGTTCTATAAGTTCTTCAAGTTCTTCATTGAGTTCAAGTAGTAGTTCTTTAAGTTCAAGCTCTAGTTCTATAAGTAGTTCTAGTTCTTTAAGCTCTTCAAGTTCTAGCACATCAATTTATACAGATATAAATAATGGAGATATTGTAACCGTATCCGAAAATATAATTTTTAGATTTTTATCTGTTAATTCTAATACTGCAACCATTATTATAGATGGAATTAATTTTGTTATTAAAAATGAAAATGGATTGTTTGTATGGGATAATAATTCTAAAATAAATAAAAACATTTTTACTTGGACAGACCAAAAAATATATAGAAAAGCAGGAAGATTTTTTATTAAAATAACTTATAATGGAGAAGGAAGTTTATTATTTTCGATAGAATTTGTAACGTTTTATAAAATGACTGCTGATTTAATTAGTGATTCTCAAGATAGAGGAGAAAATATATCTTCAGAAATACTCCAAATGAGAAATGATTTAGATAATTCTGAAATTGATGATGAAAATATAGATAAATTATGGTTATATAATGAAATTAATAGGACATACATAGAAATAAATAGACAACATAATAATTATAGTAGTGAAACATTAAATTTTGTTCAAAAATTACAAAAATATATTGTTGACAAATATGGTTCTATTAATTCTTTTTTAAGAGATAATAATTTAACTGTTCTTCCTACTTTTGCTGCTATTTCTAGTTTAGTGGGTTATACAATAGATGATGATTTAATTATTCCTGAAGAAGAGCTATGTCCAATATCTTAAAGGTGTTTTAATTATGGCGAAAAAAAAGAAAAAACAATTAATTTCTGATTTAATAGATGATATTTCTAGCGATATTAATATAACAGACACTAAAAAAGAAATACCAGATATTATTACTTTTGTTGAAAGCGAAGAATGGTTAGGGCTTCCTACTAATCCTACTAACCCAATTACATTATATCCATTGCAAAAAATAACATTAAAGATATTTTATAGAGGTTCAGAAGGTAATGAGAATTTAAAATTAACAGAAAAAGAAATAGAGATATGTGAAAATTTAGGATTAGATAATAATGAGAAAGGGGATCTTTTAGGTAAATATTATAGGAAGGATTTATTTAAAGAACTAGTGTTAGTATGGGGTAGAAGATCTTCGAAAGATTTTGTTTGTAGCCTTATAGCTCTTTATGAAGCAATGAAGTTATTAGAATGTGAAGGAGGGGATCCTTATTTTATATATGAGTTATCTTCTGCTAACCCAATCAATATACTCACAGTTGCTAACTCTAAAGATCAAGCAGGAGTTGCTTTTATGGAGATAAAAGAAAAATTATTATATAGTAATTATTTTAAAGATAAATATATTAAGGATGGTATTTCTGCCGGATCAATTTATTTATTAACTCCGAAAGATAAAAAAGATAATATAGATTTTAAACAAAAAGGATTACCTTTAAAAAAAGGGTCAATAGGAATTGTTGTTGGTCATAGTAATTCAGATACATTGTTAGGGAAAGGCTCTATGGTCCTTATATTAGACGAAGTTGCTTCTTATAAAGCGACAGGAGGTTCTTCTTCAGGAGATAGAATTTATACTGCTTTGACTCCTATGACTAAAACTTATGTTAAGAGATTTTATAAAAAAGATAAAAATAATAATATTATATTAGATGAGAATGGGCAAAAAATTATTGAAAAAAGAAGATATGATGGGAAAATTATAAGTATTTCTTCACCAAAAGCAGAGGAAGGGAAATTTTATGAAATGTTTAGAGATGCTAAAGATGTGCCTAGTAGATTAGCAATGAGATTACCGACATGGGAAGTTAACCCTACACATACAAGGGAATCTTTGAGAAAAGAAGAAACTATGATGTCAGAAACAGAATTTAATATGGAATATGGAGCAGAATTTAGCGGCACTGGTTTAGAAAGTTTTTTCTCAGAAGGACAGGTAAACAGTTGTTTTACAGGACATGCCAGAGAGTTAGTGGAAGTAGGGAGGCCGGGAAATGTTTATTTTGTTCATTTAGATCCTGCCACGTCTAGTCATAATTATGCTCTTGTTGTTCTTCATAGAGAATTTTATTTAAATAAAGAGACAATGAAATCAGAATTTATGATAATAGTAGATCATATAAAATATTGGGAACCTGTTAAAGGTCCTATTGATGTAGAGGAAGTAACGAAATATATTGTTGGATTAAAAAGAAGATTCAATATAGGATTATTAACATATGATGCGTTTCAATCACAGGAAAGTATTGTAAAGATAAGAAGAGCAGGAATATCTCAAAAAGAAACTAGGTATACTGGTATATATAAAATGAAGATTTATAGAGAATTAGAAAATCTTGTTACTAGTAGAAGAATATTAATTCCACCCCATAATTTACTACGTAACGAAATGATATCATTACAAAGAAAATTTACTCCTAATGGCTTTAAAATTCTTCCAAAGAAAGAAGGAGATGGGACAAAGACAGATGATTTGACAGATGCTCTTGCAGGAGCAGCTTATATTGCTATTGAAAAACAAGTAAGTAAATTACCTAATGCTCTACTTGTAGAACATGGAAATTTAGCAGGGCAAAATACAGTGTGGAGAAATATGCAAGGTGGAACATATGGAGTAGGTCCTGGGGGACAAGTAGCAAGAAGATTAGAACAAAGAGCGAGTTGGCCTAATTACAAAAGATTGCCCTAAAAAATAAAAAAAGGAATTAAAAAGAAAAAATATAAATATAAATATGTTAAAAATTTTTGAAAGAAGGAAAATAATATGGTAAAATTTAATTTAAAGAAAATAGCACAGAATATTGGGATTATTAATAAGCAACTAGATGATAATAGAAGTAACGTTGATACTTCTAATGAGAAACAGGGAGTTGTTAATAAAAATATTAATTTAAGTATACCTATCAAAAATAAGGATAATACTATTCCATTTAATATTCAATTAGATGCAGAGAGAAAAAATGAAACAGAATTTGCTATTCTTGAAGCACAAATGGATGATAAAATAGTTGATTTTAAATCAAAAGATAAAAAACAGGTTATGGATATTAATGTAAAAACACAAGAATATGATGATGAAAAAACAAAAAAATATAAAAAAGCAGAAGATAAGAAAAAAGCAGATACTTCTTTTTGGGATAAGTATGTTGGAGTTCAATTAGAAAATAAAATGAAAAAAGTAGATAATAATATTCCAGCCTCTGCTAGTCAATTACCAAATAAAGAAGAAAGATTTAAAGGAGAAAAAATAGATAAAATGGTAATGGCAAATTTAAAAGATGCTGATGCTATGTTATTATATATTTATGCTAATTCTAAAGATAGAGAATTAACAAAAGAAGAAAAACAACAAATTATAGATATTAATAGTGGAAAAATTAGAGTATTGTCTCAAATGTTAGATCCATTTCCAAGAAATTTACCGTATGCGGGAGAAAAAAGTTTAGATCCAAAAATTAGAAAAGATAGAGATGGGAAAGCAAGAGTATATGAAAGTGATGGAATTATGATAGATGAATTTAAGAGTTGTCAAGAAGCTAGGGCTAATTATCCTGAAGCAGAGGTGGAGAATGGGTAATTGTTTTAAAAATTAAATAATGTATAAGAAAATTTTCAAAAAAACTTAGTGGCTTTAGTATAAAGATGAACTATCGAAATAATTTTAAACTTTCTGTATTCTAATGGGGTTTTTACTTTTTATTAAAAAAGAAATTTAAAAAAATAAAAAGGATTTTTAAATAAAACATAGAACATAATAAATATCATGAATACTTATAGAACAGGTTATAAAACAGAATTAAAACCCAATAACAAACAGAATACTCTGTTATTAAAACATGCGGGGATTGCTCGTTATGCTTATAATTGGGCTCTTGAAAGGACTTCTAAAAGAGAAATTAAACCTAATGCTATGGACATTCATAAATACTGGACTAAATGGAAAAAAGAAAATATAAATTGGTGGTCAGAAGTTTCTAAATGCGCTCCTCAAGTAGCTTTTCAAGATTTAGAAAATGCTTATAAACATTTTTTTAGAAAAGTTAAATTGTCTAAAAAAGGTAAAATCAGAGGAAAATTAGGTTATCCTAAATTTAAAAGCAAAAAAGGTAGTGATGCTCATTTTAGTTTAACTGGGTGTATTCATATTGAATACAACAGAGTAAAATTACCAAGAATTGGGTGGATAAAATTAAAAGAAAAAGATTATCTTCCAATAGGAAAACCTTCTCAAGTTTTTATTACTCAAAAAGCAGGTAGATGGTTTGTATCTGTTCAAAAAGAATTACCAATTAAAAAAGTTAAAAAAGAATATTATTCTTCTGTAGGAGTAGATTTAGGAGTTAAAAAATTAGCTACTTGTAGTGATGAAAAAGTATTTGAAAATAATAAGTTTTTAAAAAAAGCTCTTAAAAAACTCAAAAGAATTCAAAGAAAACATTCTAGAAGAACAAAAGGTGGTAAAAATAGAGAAAAGATGAGAGAAATTCTAGCTAAACAGCATTTTAAAATTACTAATCAACGTAAGAACAGTCTTCATGAAATAACTTCTTACTTGACGAGAACCAAGTCAAGAGTAGTTATTGAAGATCTTAATGTTTCAGGTATGCTTAAAAACAGAAAGTTAGCTAGAAATATTTCAGATTGTGGTTTCTATGAATTCAGGAGGCAGTTAGAATATAAAGGATTGAGATATGGTTGTGCTATTGTTATAGCGGATAGATGGTTTCCTAGTAGTAAAATTTGTTCTCATTGTGGTTGGTATAATAAAGATCTAAAATTAGAAGATAGAACTTTCAGATGTAAGAAATGTGGATTAAAAATAGACAGAGATTTAAATGCCGCTATAAATTTAAATAATTACAATGGTACTGTAAGTTCTACAGAATCCTCTGAAAAAATATCTTCAGAAAAAGCCTTTGGAGAGAGGAGCGCTGGTTATTCCAATAGGAATAACGAAACTGCTCTCAATGAATTAGGAATTAAACAGAAAACTAACTATAAGTTTTTTATAAGTTTTAAAGGACGGGCAAAAGCCAATTATCCAGAGGGAGAAATTGAGAATGCTTAAAAAAGCTCAAAGTTGGTATAAAAAATTAAAAGATAGAGATAGAGGGTTTTCTGGAAGAAGTAGATATGGAGCAGAGATAACTGCTTTTTTCTATATCCCTCAAATGGAAAATAAAGAAGAAGAAAAAGAGGTAGCAGAAGGTATTTTAAAAAGTAATTTAAATAAATTGGAACAACACATAGAAGGAAATCCTAATTTTCCAGAAACAGTAAATTCTTCAGTAGAATTTACTGTAAGTAATTTTATTGAGAGTCCTTATGGCCAATTGGTATAAAAATATTAAAAAAGCTAGATTTAGAGGGCTAACAGAGCCTACGATGGATTACTATAGTAGAGGAGAAAGGCCATATAGTTCAAATTATCAAAAAGATCCTCGTTCTTTAGTTAATGCTATTCCTGAATTTGGGGGGAATAGTAGAGAAGGATATCCAGATGATATGAATTCTTTTGAGAGTGAACCAAGTGAAAATTATAAAAACAAAAGAACATTACCAGGAGAACCAGTGCTAATGGATGATGGAGGAGATGGGGAAGGAGCAAATAAACAGCAATTTGTAGCAGAAGAGGACAAAATACCTATTGGAGATGAGGAGTCAAGAAGATTAGATAGAGGAAGAAGAGATAAAAGTGGATTGCCTGTTAAAGAAAGAAATATTTTTAAAAAAGTGAGAGATCAGTCTGGGATTAATTCTTTAAATAGATTTTAATATATATTTAATTTTTTTATATTTTAGCCATTATTTTTAAGAATAGTGGCTAATTTTTTATTTTTTGCCGATAAAAAAATAAATGAAATAATATAATAAAAAAGGAGAATAAGATGATTTTAAGAGTTCCAGATGATTTTAAAGGTAGTTTTGTATTAAGCACTTTAGAAAAGGCATGTTGGGCAGGAATGCAAATAGTTGTTAGTGGAAATGATTTATATGCTCCAGATATAAAAGCAGCTATAAAAAAGAAAATGTTAGTGCCTTTTATAAAGGGAGAATATGATGAATATGCTGATACTAATCATGAAGTTTTAATTGTTAATAGGACAAATAGGAAATTAGTACTTGGAAAGATTGTACTTAATCCAAAAGCTGCTCTACCTATAGAAAGATCTTTAGCGGAAAGTTCGATTATACAGGGAGCAGAAAGTGATGATCTTATTTCTATAATTTCTGATGATGATAGTTTTCAAAATAAAAATGATTTTTTTGAAGATGAAGAAGAAATTGAAGAAGAGGAAGATATAGAGGAAGAAAATATAGAGGATGAAGATGAATCAATAGAAGAAGAAAATATTATAGAAGATAATATTGTAGAAGAGGTAAGAGAACAAGAAGAAGAAATTTTTGAAGGTAAAATTAGTGATGTTTCTATTTATGATCGTGCTCTTAGTGAATCAGAAATAAAAGAAATGGTAAAACAAAAGAAAGAAGAAGAAAAAAAAGTTAAAACAATAGAACCTGTAGAACATAAACAAGAAGAAGATAAAACAATTGCTAAAGTATGGAATATGAGAGAACAAAAAATTGAAGAAGCAGAAATGGTAAATAAAATTTCAGATCAAGTAATTATTAAAGCTGATGAAAAAGAGAAAGAAGAAAAGAAAAAATCAATAAAAAATAAAAAAGCTAAAAAGAAAAAAATCAGCAAAAAAAAGAAAATAAAAAAGAAAAAAGGGAAAAAGAAGAAAAAAAAGAATGTAAAAACAATAGAACCAGTTGGTGAAGTAAGAGAAAAAGGTAATGTCGCTATAGAACTTGATAGTAGAGGTAATCCTATTGGAAAACCATCAGATGTTTTAAATCATTTGATAGATGAAGTTCAAAAAAATATTTCTTTTGTTGATGAAGAACAAAAAAAAGAAAGAGCAAAAAAAAGAGGAGTAGATGTAAAAGATTGGGACTGGGAAAATTGATAATGTTGTTTTTTAAAAATAGCGAAAATGATAAATACCTGGATATTATTAAAAAAAGAACTTTCTTATTTTGGGATTCGTTTGCTCAATAATAGGAATTGTCAAATATTAATTAATAATGAAGTAAAAAAACAAGGTATAATAAAAACAATAAGACAAATTAATAAATCTATAAAGAAACAGAAAAGTATTCTTCTTTCTCTATGGAAAGAAATAATAGAGTTATTAAGAGAAAATCAATCATCTTCTTTTCAACCTATTGATGAGAAGATGATTGATTTGTTTATATTCTCATTAAAAGATTTATCTAAATTTCTATTATGTTTTGAAGATTGTGATGAAACAATTTATCAAAAATGTATAGAAGATGCTTTGAATAGAGATATTATTTTATTTAATAAAGAGCAAATTTATAAATTACCAGATTATAAAATAACAATAGATTGGATATTTAGAACAATTACTAGGGCATTATATATAAAAAGTTTATTATCTTTTGCTATAATGGGAGAAGATAAAATAGGGCAATATGAAGTAAAAATGGCGGCAGGGATAGCGGGGCCCTGGGCACGGCTAGACCTCCCGCTTTTGGAACGCGTCTTCCCTTTTGGGAAAGAGCTAGAGAACAGGACAAAAGCCAAACAAAAGCAGAGAAGATATAGAAAAGGACTAGAAAATTATGGGCCAGGTGATTATGTTTCTGAAGGATTTGTCTGGAGGGAGCTTAGAAATGAGCCCTTTGCTTGGAGTGATAGAAACTTTGATGATCCATATCCAGGTAGAAATTATTTAAGGAATTAGGAGAAAAAATGGAAAAAGAATTATTTAAATTATGCCAACATTGCGGAAAAAAACTAGAATCTAAAAGATTTAATAGAAAATATTGCTCTAAAGAATGTTTTAAAAAATCAAGAATTATTCATGGTATGATTTATTATGTAAATAATAGAGAAAAAATTCTTTATAAAAAAAATCATTGTAAAAATTGTGGTAAAAAGTGCGGGAAAAAAGGATTAAAGAATGGTTATTGTTTAAATAAAGAATGTCAAAAAGAAAAAGAGAAAAAGAGAAATAAAAAATTTACAAAAAAGTATCATAAAAAAATAAATATAGAAGATGAAAAATATGATAAGTATGATTATCATGAACAAATTACTATTGAAGATATAATAACTAGATCTGATAAAAGGAATTGGATTGATAATATTAAAAAAAATGAAAAATGTTCTTTTTGTGGAGAAATTAGATGGTATTGTTTAGTTTTTCATCATATTGACCCTAAAAACAAAAGTTTTGGAATATCAGAAGCTGTTTCTAAAGGATATGATATAAAACTAATATTAGAAGAAATCAAAAAATGTATGATTCTATGTTCAAATTGTCATATTGAATTGCATTATAAAAATAGATTAGAAAGAAAGATTAAAAAAGAAAAAGAAAATAAAGAACAAAAAAAAATAAAATATATAAAAAAAATGGATAGATATAATGAGTATAAAGAACAAAAGGAAGAATGTGAAGAATATAATAAACAAAAAGAAGAAAATAAAATATTTTATTATAAAATAGTAGAAGAAGAAATAAAGAAAGATTGGATTAAAGAATTATGGGAAAAAGCAGATAAAAATTCAAAAGTATTTAAAGGAAATCAATTTACGGAATTTAGGAAAACAATTAAAGAAAAAATAAATATAAGTAAAGAGATATCAGAAAAACTTAATTTTAGTAAATGTTCTGTTAGTAAATGTCTTCAAATTTATAAAAGAGGAACTGAAGATCAAAAAAGAAGAGCTAGGGAAGGGATTGATATTCTTAACAAAATATATTGTGAGCTAAAGCCGATAAGGAACATAAGAAAAGATAAAATACAATGAAAATAATAGAAACAAAAAAATATGCTGCTTCTAAAGGTCCTAAAATGGAAACTCTGAAAAAGAACAGAAGAACATTAACAGAAGAAGAGAGAAAAAAAGTGATGGAGAAAGGGGCTGTATGGCATCACGGTCCTAATGGAGAAGAAAGTCCTGCTGTTTGGAAATCAGTTGTTAATGGAAAAGAGTGGTTTGTTTGTAATACTCATAGAGCATATCAATGTAAATCTACTTTAAAAGGAGCTATTAAATCATATGATTTTATAGAAACCACTGCATCGAATAAAAAGAATTTAATATGAAAATAATTATATCAGAAAATATGAAAAAGAAAATAATAGAAGAATTAGCAGAACTAGAACATGAACAATGGGAAGAATGGTCTAAAGATATATCTAAAAAAGAAGATATTTCCAAAGAAAGATTAGATAGATGGAAAAAATATTGGGTTGATTATAATAAATTAAAAGAAGATGTAAAAGATGATGATAGAGAATGGGCAGAGAAAGTTTTAAAAATTATAGGAGATTATTTAGGAGTCTAAATAATGTATAGCAAAAAATCACAGTCTATTTTAGATAATTTAATTAATCTCCTACCTCGAAAATATAGAGACAATTATATTATAAGAGGGAAAGATTATGTAGAACCCTCTGTCGCAAAAACTCTATTCTCTATTTGGAGAACAGGAGAAAATAAGAATAATAATGAGAAAATTTATAAAAGACCTAATACTATCGCTCATGATGATTTAGAGAAAATGAAAAAAGCAGGATTAATTAGAGTTATTGGAGAGAATATAGAGATTACAGAAAAAGGAGCGAAAGTAATTAATATAATGATATTAGGAGATGATAGATCGTCTTTTGAAGATGATGAATTAATAATAGATTATAACCAGGCTCTAGATAGTACAAAGGGTTTGAAAATTGCTAATAAAAAGATGATGAAATAAGAGAATAATTTTTTTTCTTTTTCGGCAAAAAATAAAAATATTAAAGAAAATAGGAGTAGTGTAATGAAAATTATAAAAACGGCAAGATATAAAAAAATAGCTAATAATAAAAGAGAATTAGCTTTAAAATTGCTTGAATGGCATGGTGGTCAAAATTCTTATCTATATAGTGTCGGTTCTAGCTGGTTTGCGGGGAGAGATGTTCCTAATGAAAATATAGATGGGGCTATTGATGAATTAGAAGATTTGGCTAGAAATAGAGTGCCTTATCCGCAGGTGGGCGAAGAATTTGAAGAAAATTTTAAAGAAATAAGATGGTTACAAAAACAATTAAGAATAGAGATGCAAAAAGAAGAATTATTTAATAATGAGGATGATATCAAGTTAAATTTATTAGATCGGAAATAAAATGAACATAACTATTTATTTTTCGGCAAAAAATAAAAATATTAAAGAAAAAGTAGAAAATAATTTACTGTGGTATGACGTTGTTTTAAAAAAGATGAATACATTTAAAGGTGGAAAATTAGAATATAAATATCAAAAAGATGAAGAATTAGAGAAATTAGGATATAAAAATCCTTATAGAACATTACCACAAGTTGTAGAATTAGAAAGAACAATATCAAAGAAAATCACTAATAAAGATGAAGTAAATAAGTGGTTTAAAGACTATATGAATTATAATAATAGTAGCATTGAATTAATAAGTTCTGGGGCAAATGGGATAGAGATAAATATTCCAGAAAAAGAAGTTGAGGATTTTAAATATGAATTAGATAGAAATAGATTCGATTATTCATGAAAATTATAATATCAAAAAATTATAGAAAAATGAAAGAAGTTGAATTTAAAGGAGTTTTAAAAAAGACAAAAGACAATTTTGTATATTTAGATATTAGTAATAATATTATAAATGGATTATTTTCTAATATAGATGAAGAAAATATCAAAAAACCTCCTTATAATATTAAGTCGTTTAATAATGTAGGAGCACATATTTCTGTAATTTCTTCTGATGAATATAAAGATAATGAGTTAGAAGATATTAAAGAAATAGGGCAAGAATTTAATTTTAAATTTAAAGATATAAAATCTACTAATCCAGATGGTTGGGATGAAGTTAAAGAAGTATATTTTGTAGAAATTAAATCTAAAGAATTAGAAAATTTAAGACAAAAATATAAATTATCAAAATTAATGGATAAACATCAATTTCATATAACCATAGCAATTAAAAAGAAATAATTTTTTGAGAAAGATAAAAATTATGAAAATTATGAAAACAGAAAAATATAAAGATATGAATAAAATAGCAATTAAAAATGACGATCCATTAAGAGAAAAAATGTGGAATGCTATAGAACAAAGATTTATAAAAATTAGACCTACTTTTGAAGGAAGAGAAAGAAGAGATGTTGGAATAGATGAGAGATATAGATATACAGGAAGAGCAGAAGAACCTAAATATATAGCTAATCAATTTCTACAATCATTTTTTAAAGATTATGATATAAGAGGATATATTATTCCAGGATCAATATATAAAATAAATAATGGAGAATATGATGGGTTAATAGAACAAGCGTGGCATACAGCAGCAGAAAATGAAGAGCATTATAATAGGAGAGAAAGAGAATTTTAAAATAATGTTTAAAAGATACTTAAAAGTAGAAATAGCTGATACTCCTTCTCAACATCAAAAAGGGCTGATGTACAGAAATAAACTAGGAGAAGATAATGGGATGTTATTTAAATTCAAATACCCTCAAAATTTAAAGTTCTGGGGACTCAATACTTATATTCCTTTATCTATAGCATTTGTATCAAAAGATAATATTATTGAGAAAATATCTTATATTAGTCCTTATTCTACAAAATTAGTTTCTAGTGATGTAGATTGTAATTCTGCTATAGAAGCAAATTATAATTTTTTCCAAAAAAATAAAATAGGAATAGGAACAAAAATTTCTGTAATAGAAGAAGATAATCAAACATTTATAAAATTTTAAAAAAGGATTTTTAAAAAATAAATATAATATTAATAAATGAATATAAATTGGTATAAAAAAGCAAAAACTTTTGAAGAACTATATGATTTTTTTGACGATGATACAATAAAAAATTATAATAATTATGAAACTCAAAAAAATAAAGATTTTGAAGTAGTTGATTATGATGCTCTAGAAAAGGGAGAAATTCCTACAGTAGAAATAGGGGATGATGAAGAGTTTTTAGCTGATACATATGGAGATGAAAAAACAGTAGAAGAGCAAGAAGAAGTAGATAGAAAATTTGATGAAAAAATTAAAGAACCTTATGAACCTCCATTTGTTGGAGAAGAAATTCCGACAATAGGGAATAATATCGAAGCAATAAATTATGCTATAGAAAATCATAAAGTTCTTAAAATAGATTATAGTACTAAAAAAGGAATAAATATAAAAAGGATTGTTGAGCCACATTTAGTATATAATTCTAATAAGGGAAATTTAATAGTTGTTACTTATGATAGATCAGTAAGAGATATAAGAGCTTTTATTGTTAATAATATTGTAAATTATGATTTTACAGGAAAAGAATTTAGAGAAAGAATGAAAGTAATACCAAAATCTGGAAAAAATAAAATTATTCCCAAAAAAGAAAAAGGAATAGAAAATATGGCTAATATAAATAATAGTTTGATTAAAGTAGCTGGAGAGCTTAAAGAAAAAGGATTAGAAAAAAGTTCTATAGTTGTTGATGACGTTTTAAAAGTTATTAAAGAAGCACAATATACTGGTGCTTATTTAGGTTGTCAAGGATATTGGATAAGGAATAGGAGATGTTGGGATAATTGTTATAGACAAAAAAGAGCAGCAGAACCAAAAAAGGCAGCTCAAGAAGTATGGTTTGAATGTTGGGATGAATATTTAAAAGCAATTAATAATCCAAAAGATGATTGGGCAAAATATGCTTCTGTAGAAAATACAAAAGTAAATAAGAAAGAATTAAAAAAGTTGAATAAAAAATTCGCAGAAGATGTTATGGTAAAAGTAAATAATGGAATGGGATTACCAGAATCTATTTATGATATTTTAAATAAAGAAGCAGAAGAATATAAAGATAAAGTTATAGAACAAGCAGGGAAATTAACAGAATTAGCAGTTTCTTTAAATAAGAATGGATTTGAGGAGTTGAGTATTAAAGTTGCAGAAGTTTCTAATGAAGTGTTGAAGGAAGCAGGTTTTTTTGGATGGATGGGGGAGAAATTTAAAGACTGGGCGGCAAAAAAAGGGAAATTATTAAAATATATAAGAGAAGTTGCTGATAAATCAATAGATTTATCTAGAAGATTAAAACAGCAATTAAGATATACAAGACAACCTCAAGCATCTGAAGATACAATTATAAAAGAAGGACAAAGGCACAATGTAAGAGGACCAGGTGGAAGATTTTCTCCGAGACCCCCTGTTGAACCACAAGTAGAAACTCAAAAACCTCCTCAACAGCAAATTTCTCAGCAACAAGATTATAGAGTTAATTATATACAGGAAGCACAAGAATTAGTTGCTGATGTAAATGAAGTAATAGCGTGGATGGGACAAAGTGTTCCTCAAGATAATCCTAGAGTAAAAAGTATTGTTCAAACTGCATTAATAAATTTAACAAATGCTAATAAAAGTATGAATAATCTTATTTTAGGAGGAAATATTAATATAGGTTCTCTTATTAAAGAAGTAGATAATTTAACAAATGCAGCAAATACAGCAATGTTCTCAATTTATAATGAGCCCACTGGTGTAGACCAGAATAGAGATGGTATTGATGATACTCAACAAATAGATCAAAATAGGAACGGTATAGATGATAGAGTTAAAACAAAAACTCAGCCGTGGACACAACCTGGAGGAATAAGTAAGAAATATCAAGATTATTTCAATAATTTTGTTGGAAAATTAAATTCTCCACAAAAAGAATATTTAAAAACTATTCTTTAAAAATAAAAAAAGGTATTTCAAAAAAGAGTTAGAAATATAATAAAATAATTAAAAAATAATTTTTCCAAGAAAAAAGGAGATCAAAAATGAAGTTTGTAACAAATCGTATTCGTACAGGAAAAGCAAAAAGTTTTGATGATATTATCAATGAGTACAGGAAGACAAAAGAAGTTAAGACAGCTTCTACAGAAACAGTTGTAAAAACGGCAGAAAAAGATGAAGCTGGTTCTAGTGGGCAGTTGGATGTAGAACCTTTGCATCAAACAGGGGAATCTACTACTATGCCTAAAAATGGTCCTAATGCTAAAAAAGAGGGAACAGAAAAAGGTACAGCGAAAACAAGTACAGATCCAGAAGCAGAAGGTAAAGATTCTGGACAGCCAAAAGCAGAAGGTTCAGAAAAATTTACTAATGAACCTAAAGTTGAAGAAGATGCCAAAGGTGGTTCTGCTAAAGAAGAGACAAAAGTAGCAGAAGCTAAATGTAAGGAATGTGGAAAAGTGTGTACAGAATGTACATGTTCTAAATGTGAATGTAAGGCTTGCAAAGCAGCAAAAGAAGAAAAAATTAAGGTAGCAAAAGAGTTAACTCCAGCTCAAGAAAAATTGCCTGACTTTATAAAAGAAAAAATTGAAGGAAAAGACGAAGATAAGAAAGATGATAAAGACGATAAGGATGAAGATAAAGAAGCAAAAGTAGAGAAAGATGATAAAGAAGAGAAAGAAGCTAAAATAGAAAATAAAGAAGATGAAGAGAAAGAAGCAGAAGTAGATAAGGATGAAAAGAAAGAGGAAGAAAAAGAAGCAGGCAATAAAAAACAATTTGTAAAAATTGCTAATCTTAATGCTAAGAATAAAGAATTTCTAAGAACTTATTGGACGAAGTTATTTGGCGAAGATTATGTCAATGCTCTTTTAGCTGATAAGTAATCTATATTTTAGAATAGAAGGAGTGTCAGCTATGGCTATTGTTCCAGCGGGAAAAACGCATATAATGGAAGCTCAAAGTATTTCTAATCCTTTAGTTCAAGGATATGATGGGGATACGTCTTTTAATAATAATCTTCCAACATTAGAGACAGAAGAAGCGATGGAAGAAGATCTTTCTGTTCCTAATGAAGTAGAAAATACAGATATTGTTCAACCACAAGAGGAAATAGGGCAGCAGGTATCTCCAATTGACGAAGGAAAAAAGAAAACACTTACAAATTATATTTATAAGAAATTACAAAGTTATGGATATCCTGGTCGTAGGCTAGATGAATTTAAAACTAAATTTGTAAGAGAAACTTTGTCTCCAGATGGAATGAAAGATGTACAAGTAGAATTGCCAGATAAAAAATATAATGACAAAGGATTAGCAGATAGTATAGATCATGAAGAATTAAGAGATATAGCTCAAGAAATTAATAAATTATTTGGTCTTAATTTTAATGGGGCAGATCATGCAGATGGAAAATGGACTGTTAAATTTACTTCTCAAAAAATAACTAGTCCAGAAGATGAACAAGGTGGATTTAGAGATGGGTTAGAAGAAGTTTATGGTAATCCTGCTAAGACAAAAGAAAAAGAGCCAGAACATGCTGTTAAAGCATTTACTTTGAGAGAAATGATAAAAACACAAAAAGATGGAATGATAAGTAAATTAAAAAAAATTATTGGAGAAAAATAAAATGATGATTAGAAAAATATCTGATGAACATAGAATTAATTTTTTAGAAAAAGAAAATAATTCTAAAAATTCTAAAGAAGATAATATAGAGATAAAAAAAACATTAGCACAATTATCCGAAGAACAAAAAGCTAAAAAAATAAATAACAAAGATGATGGATTAATGACTGTGAAGAATATTAGATCAGCTATAAGTGGAGTTATTAAAGATGATGGAGGCCCTGTTAAATTTATAAAATCAGAAACTTCGAATACGATTTGGGAAAATAATAAAAGCGAAAGATTATCTAAAGAAATAGATAGCCAAACTAGGGCCAAAATAGAAAAAGAAAAAATAGCAGATAATAAAAGAATAGCAGAACAAAAAAGAATGGATGATATTGTTAGCTTTTTAAAAGAAACAGAACAATCAAAAGATTCTAATGTCTCTCAATTAAATAGTTTTAGTGGAAGCAAATACTATTCTCCAAAAAATAATATGAGTATTTTTGATACAAAAGAATTTGAAAGATTAGCAGAAAGATCAGAAGGAGAAAGAATATCAGATGAAAATAATGAAAAAAAAGCTCAAAAAGATGAGTCTTGGAAAAATAGTGGAAAACAAGTTTCTTCTAAAGATTTTGTAAATAGATTTTTTGATAGTTTGTTAAAAAAAGAGTAATATGATTTTTAATTTAAAAAAAGTACAACAAATAGTCCCAATTAATAGGAACGAAAGTCTTGATTGGCAAATGGCAGTAGGAGAAGTTTTAGCAGTTGCTAAAAAAGCAAATGGAGAGCCCTATATGAATATTGAGGAATATATGATGGAAACAGGGGCAAACCCACAAAATATTATGGAAATGGCAAAAGGGACTACTTCAGAAGGACTAGATGAAGCTCAAGAAACAGTAGAAAAATTAGAACAAACTCAACAACAAATTCAAAATATGGTTCCAGGAATTATGATGGGAAAAACTAATAAAAAATTTAATCTTAAAAAAGCTCAACAATTACAACAGCCTCAACCATTTCAGTATCAAGAACAACCTGTTTCTGTTCCTCAAGAACAAATGGAAATAAAACAAGAACAACAAGATATTACTCAAAATTTAGGAAAAGAAAAAACATTTGGAACACATAGCGATTTAAAAGATTTTTTAGTACATTATAGTATGGCAGATGATCCTTTTATTAGTGTATGGCCAATTATAAAATCAGAAAATCCAAAGTATCCAGATGATGCTCAATCAGGAGTTAAAAATTTCTATGTTGAACTAGAATTAAAATCAGATGAACAATTGCTAGATGAGGCAAATACAATATATAATTTTATTTATGGGAAAGAAGAGGATGAATTGACTATGACTTTACCATATGGTTCTCCAGAAAATATAGCAAATATTACTAATGATGAAATAATTAAAAAAATTGCCGAAAAAATAAAAAAGAAAAAATTTAATAAAAAATTTAATTTAAAAACAGCACAACATAAAACTCTTGAAAATACAATAATGTGGGGACCAGGACAAACACGATTAGATCCATTTCTAAGACAACCAGTTTCTGATTGGCATATTATAGAAAGAAATAAAGGATTTGGACTAGTAGTTGATGATGTATGGAATATAGATTATGAGACAATATGGCGTGAAAATATTATGGATAAATATTCTAGACCATATAAAAATAAAGAAGGAAGCTGGGTGGGTGGATATCTCAATAAAAGATTTGAAACAGATAGAAATATTCCAGAAACAACTAATATGCAACTCAAACCAGGAGAATTAAGAAAACCTATATTGCCAGAATATGGTAATTTAGAATCTAGGTTGCAGGCAGCCAGGGCAAGCGGAGAAATAGAAGGAGCTTATAATATTTCTAAACCATTTAACTGGAAAGAAGCACAAAGTTCTAAAAAAAAGATGAAAAAAGAAGCTAATATTTTACATAGCATTTGTAATAATATAACAGATAAATTATCAGAACAAGATATTCAGAAGTATATTCAAGGAGATAAAGAAATAGTTAAAGAAATTATTAAAAATTGTGATATAGATAGTTATTCTAAAAAATTAATAACTGATCATATAGATTTTTTAATACATCATGATACTGTTTTTTTAAAAGCATCAAGAGAAAATAATAAAAAAAAAAGTTAGATAAAACAGCACAATTAAGACCATATAAAAGTATATTCGATCCTCCTCAAAATCACAATTCTAAATTTGAGAAGGATCCTTTTGCATACCCAGATGAATTAACTCCAAATGATACTCAAAATATTTGCCCTATTTGTAATTCAAAACTCTCAAATACTTTTGTTTCAGAAAAATGTCCAAATTGTAAAAATACAGTAGACCCAATTAATGGAGGTATTCCAGGTCACGCTCCAGATCCTAAAAAACCAGTATTTAGAGGGAATAATTATGATTTTATAAATAGAGATGTAAGGCTTAATAGTAGTCAAAAGTTTAATTTAAAAAATGCAAGAAAAAAAGATAAAGATCTGGCAGAATATGATGAAGATACAGCAGGAGAGGTTTACAAAGTAGAGTTTGATCAATGTAGGGGAAATGATGGGAAAGAATTAAAACACAGAGTAAATGTCGATAATATTATAATAGATGAGGTTTTAAAATCTTGTCTAGATTTAGAAATTGATGGTTAAAAAATAAGGAAAAAATTTTTATGGCAATAACATTCAAATTACCAGATGATTCTCCAGAAAATAAAAGAAGGATGGTAGCAGCATCAGGGGGATATAATGTTCCAGAAAATACGAATAAGGGTAGTAATTATGTAAGGTCAGAATTGGCTCATATGCCAATAGCTAAATTTTCCCAGTCAGCAGGAGGCGGGGGAAATGTAACAATGACTCAGCCAGAATTCTTTAGTCCAATGCATACTGCCCAAAATTGGCAAATTCCTAGCCGCCGCCGTGAGTTAATTCAATGGTCTTTTATAGACAATAAAGAAAGTCCTTGTTATATAACTAAAGGTGGAGAATTTTCATTAATAAATATTAAGGATATTGTAGAAAAATATGAAGATTTAGACAAATTATATATACAAAATGGAAAAGGAGAGAAAGCAACAATTGATAGAGTAGCAAAAAGATATGTAAATAAAAAAGCAAATAAAATTAGAATTTTAGGAATTGCTGAAGATTTATATGTTACAAATGATCATAATTGTATGATAATAAAAAGAGAGGATGTAAAATGTTCAAAGGCAGAAGGTTCTAAATACAGAACAGGTATTTGTAATCATATATCTGATTTTTGTAAAAGAAAAAAATGTGATGATTGTATAAATAAAGAATATAAAATTTCAAAAATAAAAGCTAGAAATGTAAAAAAAGGAGATTATGTTTTAGTTCCGTTTAATACAACAATTAAAAAGAGTGTTATACAAAATGAAGAGCAGGCAAGATTTGCTGGTCATTTAGCATCAGATGGATATATTTATAAAAGAGGTAAATATACTAGTATTTGTATGAATATAGAAGAGAATAATTATGTTTTTCCTTGAATAGAAAAAGTTTTTAATGACCATTCCTTTGTGGCTATACTTCCTAAAAAACATGAAAGTAAAAAAGTGATAGGAGTTGGGACTGCTAAAAGAAGTTTATTTAAATTTTCATCTGCTTTGGTTAAAGGAAAGGGAGCAGAAAAAAGGTTCACAGAAGAAGTTACTTTATTAAAACCAAAATTACAATTACATGTTTTAGGAGCATATATACAATCTGATGGAAGTTTTAATAAGGCAAATAAAAATATTGAAATTACAACTTATTCAAGGCATTTAGCGAATCAACTTATAAATATGATGTATAGATGTAATATATTAGGAAGAGTTAATAAACAACCTATAAGCAGATCAAAAAAAACATTTTTTACAAAAAATAAATATAGATATATTATTAATATTTCTTCATCAGAATGTCATAAAATAAAAAAATATGTTCCGGGAAAAATAAAAAAAGATGAAAAGTTTAAAGTTAAAAGACATAATAAAAGATTTTTCTGGAAAAATTATGTTGTAACTCCAGTTTCTAGTAATGAAAGTTTTGATTATAGTGGTTTTGTTTATGATATAAGAGAACCAAAAACTTTTACAGTTACGGCTAATGGGATAAGCATATATCAATGTAGACATTTTTATCTTAATGAACCAAAAGTAGCAGCAGGAGTTGATTTTTATGCAACTTTTTCTCAATCTGGTTTTAAATTAGAATGTAAAGATAGGAAAATTCTTAAATATTATGAAAAAATAGCAGAAAAATTAGAATTAACAGAAAAATTACAAAGTATTAGTCATGATTATTTTTTGTTAGGGGATGTTTTTCCGTTTTTAGAAATAGAATGTCCAAATTGTAAAAAAGCAGCAGAAAATAATGAAAAGTGCAAACATCCAGATGGGACATTTAAAGCAATAAAAGTTATGAATCCAGATTATATAGAAGTAAAAGATAGTCCTATAACTACAAAACCAGAATATTATTTAATGCCAGATGATGAATTAAAACAAATAGTTCAAAGAAGAGAACCTAAAAATATATATAATAGTTTGCCAGAAGTAGTTAAAAGTCTTATTTCGGCAGGACAACCAATTCCGTTATCAGATAAAAGTATAAATCACTTAAAACATAATGCTAGTGATTATGCTACATATGGTACTCCTATGATGCAGAGATTATTTGTTTATTTAGCTTATAAAACAAAAATTATGACGGCTAATTGGATTATAGCAGGAAGATTAATTATACCAGTTAGAGTTGTAAAAGTAGGAGATGAGAAAAGACCAGCTACAGAATCTGATTTACAGGATGTTCAAAATCAACTTGCTGCTGTTGCTAATGATCCTAATCTCACATTGATTACTCATCACTCGTTCGAATATGACTGGATTGGCGCTGAGGGAAAAATTTATAATATTACTCCAGAATTAGAATTAATTGGTAAAGAAATTTTATATGGGTTAATGTTAAATCAGGCTTTATTGAACGGAGAGGCAGTTTCTTATTCCTCTAGCCAAGTTGGTGTAGAAACTCTAATTAAAAGATTAGAGACTTGGAGAAATAAATTAAAGGATTGGGTCGAAAGAAAAATATTTTTACCAATTGCTATGATGCAGGGATTTATTGATGAAGAAGAATCTAAAAAATTAAATTCGGCAGTTTATTTATATCCTAAATTTGTGTGGAATGATTTACAATTAAGAGATAAAACAAATAGAATACAAACATTAATGCAGTTGAATGATAAAGGATTAGTAAGTGCCCAAACTCTTTTAGAAGAACTTGATTTAGATTATGACTCAGAAGTAGAAAAAATGAGAAATGAGCAAGTCATGGCTTCTGCTACAGGGCAAATAGGAGGAATGGGGAATGTAGGAAC
>SDBS01001555.1_pt1 | contig 23368 bp, 14 predicted proteins | sample 2277091 | NCBI WGS metagenome assembly SDBS01 (sample SAMN10404972, study PRJNA504765) | marine sediment metagenome | isolation source: marine sediment core GS10_PC15, 163 cmbsf | place: Arctic Ocean: Southern Knipovich Ridge | collected 2010
CTCAGATCAATGGTACCGTGCCCAACAAGGCGGTGGACCGAACGTTCCAACGGGCGCTGGTGACGTTTGACGGTATCACTCAACGACGCTTGTGACGGGTGATGGTGTGGTCAACGAAGACAATCACATAATTCTTCCGAAGACTGTCTTGCAGGTTATAGAGCAGTTTGTCGCTGTGATGCGCTCGGACCCGGATATCCCGGCTGATGCCATCAACAGATTGGAAACCATTCTCCGCAAAGGAGCCGCACCCAAGCCCGATGAAATCAACGCGGCCATGTTCGAACCGCCACCGGACGGTGAGACATGATCCGCATCAAAACCCTCCACATCAAGGATTTTCGCGGGGTTCGCGACCTGTACCTCGACTTCGCCGGCAAGAATTTTGGGATATGCGGCCCCAACGGCACCGGCAAGAGCGGTGTCGTCGATGCCATCGAATTCTGCCTGACAGGCGACGTGACGCGGCTGTCGGGCCAGGGCACCGCTGGCCTGAGTGTGAAGAGCCATGCCCCCCATATTGATCAACGCACCAACCCCGAAAAGGCGAATGTCACTATAACCGGGGATATTCCATCCCTGGGCAAGGTTGTCACGATTCACCGTTCGGTGAAGAATCCGAAAAAGGTCGAGATCAAGCCCGATGACGCAGCCATTCAGGGCATTGTCGCCGAGTTAGAAACCCACCCAGAATTCGCGCTCTCCCGCCGGGAGATCGTCAAATACATCATCACCCCGCCGGGTCAGCGTTCCGTCGATGTCCAGACGCTTCTGCGACTTGATCATATTGAGCGCGTGCGAAAATCGTTCACAACCTTCAGTAACAAGCGCAGGAGCGACGCGGACGAGGCCGAACGCTATCGCGTGAGGACCGAAACGGACCTGAAAACCGCCCTGAAGATCGACAAGCTGGACCGCACGCTCGTTCTCGAAAAGGTCAACGAAAAGCGTCAGCTTCTCGGCCTGCCGGCCCTGACAGTGCTGACGACAGACACATCGTTCAAGGCCGGCGTCGCTGTGCCCCAGGAAGTGGACAAGGAACCAGCTCTGCGCAAATCCGTTGCACAAGCCGACCTCAGTGCGCTCCAGACAGCGCTGCAGGACGGGGAGCCTGCCGCGCTTGTTGACAATCGCCAGGCGGCGAAGGACGCCCTCGGACAAATCCGGGACGACGAACAGGCCCTAACTCTCGCACGGCGCCACAATTTCATCAAGACCGGTCTTGATCTGGTCACCGAAGACGCTTGTCCCCTTTGCGACACGCCGTGGAAAGCCGACGATCTTCGCGAGCACCTGCGCCAAAAAATTCTCAGCGCCGAGGAAATTGAAAAGCTGCTCAGTCAACTTCGGACCAACCTCAATGCCGTCCTTGAAGCCCTTGCCGAGCGGATTCAGGCGGTCGAGCGCGTCATCCAGTTCAGCAAGAGCCTCGAATCGCCAGTGCCGCACACCGAGACGGACACCTATCTCAACGACCTCAGAGAGGCGGAAACGGCGCTCAAGGATTTCCTCGAAGATCATAGCCGGGTCGTCCCTGCGCTAAGGACCGTATCCGACTCGTGGTGGTCCCCTTCGGTGGCACAGCAAATCTGTATCGACGAATGTCAGGCCGCGGTTAATGCCCTGCCCGATACGTCGGCTGCGGACGAGGCGCGCGAAATCCTCAGCGTCGCACAGGACCGATATGAGCGGCTGTTGCAGGCGACGAGGGTGGCTAAGGATCGCAAGGCGCAGAGTAGCATCGCGCAAAAGGTCCTAGACCACTACAACGCCACCGCCACTCGTGTGTTGGAAGGCATTTACGATCAGGTTGCCAAGGACTTCTCGACCTACTACCGCGCCATCAACCGTGAGGATGAGGAAAGGTTTGTCGGCAAGCTCACCTCCGAGCCGGCCAAGCTGGGATTCGACGTGGACTTCTACGGCCGCGGGCTTTTCCCGCCCGGTGCCTATCATAGCGAAGGCCATCAGGATGCTATGGGCCTGTGTCTATACCTCGCGCTGATGAAACACACGCTCGGCGACAAGTTCACTTTCGGCGTTCTCGACGATGTGCTCATGTCGGTCGATGCCGGGCACCGGCGGGAGGTTTGCCGGCTTCTCAAAAAGGAATTCCCCAACACGCAGTTCATTCTCACAACTCATGACCGCGTATGGCTTCAGTACATGAAGACAGAGAACCTAATCTCCCGCAGCCAGTCATTCGCCGGCTGGACTGTCGATTCCGGCCCTCGCGTCTGGGACGACCACGACATCTGGACCGAAATCCAGGACGAACTCGCCAAGGACGACGTAGCGCAAGCCGCCTGGCTCTTGCGCCGCTATCTCGAATATACGGCCGTTATCCTGGCCGATAATCTCCGCGCCCCGATCGAGTTCCGGGGCGACGGTCGCTATGACCTTGCGGACCTCATGCCGTACGTCTTGAAACGGTGGCGCAGATTGCTTGAAGATTGCGAGAAATCCGCGATCAAATGGAAGCTTGACGACGAGAAGACCGCCCTCGCTGCGATGCGGGTGACAGCCAAGGATCTCATCGCCAAGACGAACGCGGAGCAGTGGGCGATCAACCCGTCCGTCCATTTCAACGAATGGGCCAATCTCCAGGCTCATGAGTTTCAGGAAGTCGTCGATCCGTTTGGTACGCTTCTGGATAGCCTGCGCTGCGATAACCCGGCATGTAGATCGTACCTCTATGTTTCCCCGCGCAAGGGACAGCCAGAAGAATTGCGCTGTAACTGCGGCAGGACTGCGATCAACCTCAAGACTTGAGAATGGGTGGTCGCGGTAGGAACGGCCCTTTCGGGCCGCCCCCCGCACAGATCCCAGCTTATGGGGAGCGATTGGTTATGGGGAGTTCACCGGTTTGGAGTTTTCCGTAGCGTCCATTTGCTATTGACTTTGCTCCACATAAGGTTATGTCCTTGAGCAAGGCGATCAGCTTGTCCGGGGGCCGGAATCGTCCCTTCTTCAGCGACGGCGGTGTCATGGAGTCGACGGCGTCCAGCTTTTCGCTGGGGTCCGTTCGAGTGTAGACCTCAGTCGTCTGGGTGCTGCTGTGTCCCAGCCAGAGGGCGACCTTTCTGATGTCGTGTGTGGCCTGAAGGACAATCAACGCACAGGTGTGACGAAGGACATGCGGCGAGACTCGTTTCTTCTTTAGGGTTGGGCATGTCTCGCTGGCGGTCCTCACGTGTTTTCTGAGGATGTAGGCGAATCCCCAACGGCTGAGCTGCCCTCCTTCGGCATTGACGAAAACCTCCGGTACTGGCACCTCTGCACGTACTGCAAGCCAAGCCCGGAGGGCCACGGCGGTTTCCTTGCACAGAGGCAACGCGCGTTCCCGACGGCCTTTGCCATGTACAAGGATGCTGGGGGTGGGTTGGAGAGTGACATCTTGCATTCTGAGGCCGACAAGCTCAGAGACTCGCAGCCCTGCAGCGAGCGTGAGATGCAGCATCGCGCGATCACGAATGCCATCCCGAGTTGAGGGATCTGGCACATCGAGGAGGGCTTGCATTTCTTCCCTGTTGAGATGCGGGACAAGCTTCGTGTCGGTCTTCTTGAATGGGATTGCGAGCACTCTGCGGACCTGCTCCAGGGCCGAAGGTATCCGGTACTCGACGAAGCGGAAGAATGACTTGATCGCCGCCAATCGAACGTTGCGGGTACTGGGAGTGTTGCCGCGAACTGTCTCGAGGTGCTCCAGGAACGCGGTCACCAGCTGGGCGTCGATCTGCTCGAGCGACAGGCGCGAGGGGGGCACGTTCACCTGCGTGCCGGCAAACTCGAACAGGAGCTGGAAGCTGATGGCATAGGTGTCGCAAGTGTGGTCGCTGGCTCCCCGTTGAATGACCAGATAGTCCCGGAAGAAGGCGCTGATGTGGAGTGCTATCGGAGTCATGATTCACCTGCCCGGAGGAAAGCCTCACAGCTGTCTGCGATGTCCTTCATCAGCTGGTGAGTGGCCTGCAAGTACCAGTAGGTGTCGGTGATCTTGCTGTGCCCCATGTAGGTTGACAGCGCGAGCATATGTCGGCCGACGTTGTCACGCCCCTCTGGGCAAGACTCAAGCGCTCTGACAGCAAACGTATGGCGAATGTCATGGATCCTTGGCCGGCGTCCATTTGGCGCAGGGTCAAGACCGATCGTTTTGAGGATGTTGCGGAACGTCCACTGCACGCCAGAGCGGCCCAAACCGCGTCCGCGAAGGGAGATGAAGAGGTGGTCGTCACAGCAGCCGATGCGTTTGCGGCGCATCACGTATCGGTCGAGGCCAGCCTCGGCTGTCTCATGAAGAGGGACGAAGCGGCTCTTCTGGAACTTGGTTTTGCGAATCAGCAGGCCGTCGGGAGTCAGGTCGTCGAGCCTGAGGGCAAGAGCCTCTGAGATGCGCAGCCCGGTCACCGACAGCAGGGCAAACAGCGTGCTGTTGGTATGGGGTCGGAGCGAGCCGAGAGGGCCAAGCTGGGCTGCAGCCTCGATGAGTTGGCTGATCTCAGCCTGGCTGAAGATGTATGGTAAGCGACGCGTTTTTCGAAAGCCAAAGGCGCCGCGTGGGGGCACCTCGTGCCGGTCATCCTCGATCTGAAGATAATGAGCCAATCTCACGACGGTCTTGAGCCGATGATCGCTCTGGCTGAGTGACGGTGCCTGAGACGCCCATTCAATAACTGTTTGAGTGCAGACGTGAGCGTCGCCACGCTCGTCGGCGAAGCGGGCGAAGCTGCGCAGCAAATACTCTGGGACCTTGAGCTCAAAGCCCGCGGCCCGACGAACGACGAGGTACGAGTCAACTGCGTCCATTAGCATCCCAGCACCTCCGGCCAGGGCCGAGCCACCTGTTTGAGGAGCGTCACATCCACCTTGGCGTAGTACGCCGTCATGTCGTGAGAGCGGTGACGCAGAACAGCTCCCACTTCGTACAGGGATGCTCCCTCACGCAGCATCTGCGTCGCAGCCAAGTGCCTGAGGATGTGCGCGCCGTACGAGGGAGCGGTGACACCTGCCCGTCGCATCGCTCTGGCGACGATTGCGGAGACTGCGGATGAGCAACGCAGCGGCCGAAAAGGTGCCACCGCGCGCAGAAAAACCCGATCCGCTACGGTCTGCGGCCTGAGCTCCATGTAGGTCACCAGGGCGTCGCCGACCTCCTGAGGGAGTGGCAGCCGCATCTCGCAACGTCCTTTACCCGAGACCACGAAGCTGGCGTCCGCCCAATCGATGTCGGAGAAACGGAGGCCTGCCACATCTCCTGCACGAAGTCCAAGCCGTGCAAGAAGAACGATGATTGAACGGTCGCGAGCACCCATCATGGTCCCGGTATCGCATGCCTCGAGGATACGGTTGACCTCGCCGACACTAAGACAACGGGGCAGGGCCGCCAGCCTCCATCCGGCCACGGCAGGAATGGCCTGGTCGAGCCCGGCTCGACATCGGCCCAGGGCAGACAGGTAACGCAAAAACGCGCGTGCGCCTGAGATCAGCGTCTTCATGGCGCCCGGCCCCGAACAGCGGGCCTGCTCCAGGATGAAGGAACGAAGGTTCTCGGCTTCGTAGGCGCCGGGATCGTCGCACAAAGTCTCGATGATCTTCGCTGCACCTCGGCAGTAGTGGTACGAGGTCGACGCGGCTACACCACGATGCTGCTCAAGCCATCGCCGGAACGCTCGGACAAGTCGCGGCTCGTCACTCTCTCCACCGTCAGTGGGGCACTTGAGCACTCCTAGGCTGGATAGATAATCGACGAAGGCTCTCGCACCATGCACAACATCCAGCGTCGTGCCACCGTTGGACTGAGGGCACGCACACCTTGGCAGATGCCGCCAAAAGGCATCCAGAGCCTCTTCATCGATAGCGTGAAGGTCGCTGCCCTCGACCTCAACGAATCGCCCCAGATGTGCGGCCGACCGAAGGTAGCGCCGAGAAGTCGACCACGAGTAACCTTCGTCATTCAACCTCTGGGCAAAGCCATCAATGTATGCACACGAAAGCCCAGCCCGCAGGCGATCGAGTGTTCGCGCCGATTCAAAGTAAATCTCCAGCATCGCGTCCTCCTCTGGGGGGATGATCCGGCCCCACCCGGCTGAGAACGCTATCCTCTTCTGCTGAGACCGATGTCCTTATGGAGAGCGAGGACCAACCAGATTCATTGAAAACAGCAGCAAATAGCAGTGACAGAGGCAATCCCCACGCAGGGACTCCCCATAACCAATCGCTCCCCATAAGTCCGGTTCTGTGGGGAGTCGAAGGTCATGGGGATCACCATGGGCGATCTATTGAGGCACCTGATGGAAACAGCGGGGAACAGATAGGGTCAATGCCCTCAAGTACTCCATGCCTTCGGCTTACCCGACACCATGGTTTTGATGTCTCGCGCCACTAACCCCTTTTCCACCATATTGTGGAAGTGCCCCTTCGCGAATTGAGCGTTCGCCACATCCACCCAATTCCGATTCAGATTCCCCGAAAAGCGCTGATCATCGAGCTGCCGAACCTCACTGGGAACCACAAACCATCACCCATGGTACCTGGGCTTCGGATTCCCCTACCCCTTCAACCCAGGAGATACCTCCGTCATCACGTGGGCAGGGCATGGATACCCTTCAAAACCGGGGGTCTGGAAGGCAGTCCAGGGTGATCACCGAGGAAACGGCTCGAATCTCTCGGCTGTATTTGCGGGGCGAAACGGCGCCAGCGGAATCGAACCCGGTGGCGGCCACTCCTCCCAGCCAACTGACCTGATCTGCCTGGGCTCAGATTCTCTATTACCTCGATCTGTGCCAGGCGTCAATGTGGGCCAGGGCGAGGACGTACACCAAATCTGATGGCGTGCTCATTACGTCAATACCCCCGTACCTGACACCTTTAGGTTGAACGATTTAAACATCAATACCTTGGTGCCTGGCACCTTTACGGTTCTTCGGAGACCACCACCGAAATCTTCGGCAACCGCGCCACGGCCTTGGACGCAGCGTCGGCGAGGGTGGTGGGCAGCTCGACCGCCACCGCTGCCGGCTTCAGTGTCGCGAGGACCCGGCGCACGACCGGCGCCAGGTCGATCCGCTCGTGCAACACCGGCAGCACTCGGATTCCCGGTACCGCCTCCGGCGCGATAACGTCGACGTCAAAGCTCATGACTGGTGAAAGAAGGATTTCGAATTTCGAATTTCGAATTTTTCGAACCCACCCGATCAGGGAGGGGAGGCAGGGTGGCAAATCCGAAATCCGAAATCCGAAATCCGAAATCATGTTGTGGTGAACCGAAATGGTTCGGCGTCCTCGGCGCCGAGTGCCAGCCGGAGGGCGGTGTCGACGGCGTGTTTGGCATCGGGAGCCTGGCGGCGTTCGAGAATCTTCATGGCATAGCGGGCGATGTTGATGCCGTCGCGAACCGAGTAGCGGAGGTCGGCGAGGTGAGCGGCGCGGAGGAAGGAGAGCACGTAATTGAGGACCTCGTCCGAGACACCACCGACCTGGATGCGGAGAATCTCTCGCTCCTCGTCCTCCTCGGGGAAGTCGATGGTGATCTGCGGCATCAGCCGCGAGTGGATGTACTCTGGCACCTCGTAGGTGGAGGCGTCCTCGTTCATGGTGGTGGCGAAGCGGAAGTCGGCGTGCGCGTGGACGGTGATCCCGGCGACCACGCTGTCGACCGAACGTCGGTGGTCGAGCAGCGGCGCCAGCGAGGCCCACGACCTCTCGCTCATGCGGTTGCCCTCGTCGAGGATGCAGACCCCGCCGCTCAGCATCGCGGTAACCAGCGGCGAGGCCATGTAGCGCACGCCGCCCGACGGTCCCAGCACCGGGGTGACCAGGAGATCCTCCGGGCGGGTGTCGGTGGTCGCCTGGACGATATAGATCTCGCGCTCCAGCTCGACCGCTGCGGCGCAGGCGAGGGTGGTCTTACCGACCCCGGGCTTGCCGAGGAGGCGCGGGTTCAACGGCACGTCGTCTTCACAGAACAACGACCACGCCGCCAGCAGCTGCAGCAGCACCTCGCGTTGGCCGATCCACGGCGGGATCTCGACCAGCGGTCTCGCCAGGTGGAGCTTGACACCGTCGATTTCGAGAATCGGGTTTAGACCCACGGGACCTCCTTTTTTGAGTGCCTATTCTACCGCTAATGCGGAGAATGAATCCGATCGACGAGTTTTGCGTTTTCCCCCAACCGCCCAACGAATCCAGGTGGACAGACGGGAACTCAAAGCTCAAAACTCAGAACTCAAAACTGATGATGAGAAGGGCCACTTCCTGTTCCTCTGCTTCCAAGTGCCGGCTGAGGTATCCTACCGGTGTGCAAAGGAGACGATGATGGGACGTTATCTCAAGAGCTTGTTGGTTCTCGGGCTCCTCGGTGTCGTGGCTGCGGGCTGCGGTACGACGACCCCCGCCATGCCGAAGGGGACCACCGAACCGTTCATCGACCAGCCGGGACGCTACATCGTCCGCTACCGGGACATTGTGATCGAGATCGTCGTCGACACCAAGTACGCATCGAACAATCTCGCCGAGAACTGGCTGATCCTCAACACCGCCATGAGCGGCATGACGGGCGCCGCCGCCAAGGTCAACCGCGATCTGATCTCGGTGCGGACCCCCGACGGCCGCACGATCCCGATGCCGACCTACCGCGAGTTCAACGCCGCCTACACGGAGCTCGCGTCCGCTGCGAGGCGCGCGGCGCTGGCCAGCGACCCCCTCGATTTCACCCGCGGCGGCCGGCGGGACTGTCTGCTCGACTTCTTCCCATTACCGGGATCGGGCAGATCATCGAGGACGGCGCTCAACGTCACGAAGAACGAGCTGTGCGTGGGCATGCTCTACTTCCCGGTTCGGAACGGTGTCCAGCCCGGAAACTGGAAGCTGATCGTCGAGTTCGTGGAGACCGAGGCGGTGGTGCCGTTCACCCTCGAGGTCCAGTGATCACGAGGAGCATCGAAGTTTATTGCTAAACGACCAAGAATCTCTCTCCGGGAGCGGCTGATGCAACGGATGAAGATGAAGCTCAGGATGGCTGGCGGGATCACGGCTGCGATCACTGCCATCCTCGCGTTCAGCTTGACGGCCGCCGGCCAGGAGGTCGACAGAGAACAGGTGGCCGGCGGCCTCGCATTCGTCGACGAGGTCCAGGTGACCGTGGTCAACATCGCCGTCTTCGTCCGCGACCGGCAAGACCGACCCGTGACCGGTTTGACGAAGGAGGACTTCCGTCTCGTGCAAGACGGGCGTGCGCGACCGCTGACCCACTTTGCCGCCTACACCGAGGAGGTCATCACCCGCATCATGGGGGAGCGGGAGGCCCTTGCCGCGTCGCCCACGCCTCCGATCGGCGACGGCCGGGCTGCCGAGTCGGCGTCAAGGCAGGGGGACATCGCCGCCGACCTTGTCCAGCCCGTGTACATCGTGCTCTATGTGGACAACGAGAACATCCGACCCTTCGATCGCAACCGCGTCCTGGCACAGGTTCGGCGGTTCGTCCGCGAGGTGATGCAACCGCATGTGCAGGTGATGGTCGTCTCGGTGCAGCGATCGGTGAAGATCGTCCAGCCCTTTACCAACGATCCGCGGGCGGTACAGGACGCGCTTCGGTCCATGACTCGGCTCTACGGCGCCCGGGTCGACCATGACCGCCAGCGCGGACGCATCATCCACGACATGCAGGCGGTGATGAGCGACGCCTCTTCCGGCGGGCTCCGCAATGACCAGGTGGCGGCAAGGGACCTCGAGGACAAAATTCGCGTCTATGCTGAAGAGATCGCGATGGAGCTCGGCTACGCGATCAATTCCCTGCGCGAGGTCTTGACCACTCTCGCCGGTCTCCCGGGTCGCAAGGTGCTGGTCCACGTATCGAGCGGTCTGCCTGCGGTGCCGGCCCGCGACCTCATCAACTGGTACGGTGATCTCTACCAGAATAGATCGACATTGCCGATGCTCTCGCGGTTCAATCGCCGCCATTTGTTCGAAGCGGTGGCGTCGACCGCCAACGCCCAGGGTGTGACTTTCTATACAATCGATGCCAGCGGACTCGCCGGAGACGCCGCAGCATCGGCAGAATACTCGCGACCGGTGGACCCCATGACCTCCAGCATCCACGTCATCAACCTCCAGGAACCGCTGCTCTATCTGGCTGAGAGAACCGGCGGCCGCGCGATTGTCGACTCCAACGACGTGTCCAGCCTTCTGGAAGAGATGCGCGAAGATCTCTTCACCTATTACTCGCTGGGATACACCCTGTCGTCGAGCGGCACCGACACCGTGCACCGAATCGAGGTCGAGCTACCCGGGCACCCGGAATACAGCCTCGTCTACCGCCGCACTCTGGTCGAGAAATCGCTCGAGACGCAGGTCCAGGACCGAGTGGTGAGTGGCCTCATGCTTGCCCTCGACGACAACCCGATGGCGCTCGAGGTCACGGCCGGTGAACAGAAGCCGGCGTCGAGCGATCGGTGGATCCTGCCCATCGAGGTTTCTCTTCCAATCGAGTCCATCGCATTGCTGCCGGAGGCGGGGGAGTATGTCGGCCGGGTCGTGCTGTTTGTCGCCAACCGCGATACGGAGGGGAAACAGTCGGACGTGCAGCGGCGGCGGTTCGAGATCCGCATGCCGCCTCAGGACTATGAGACGCGGAGTGGCGAGAGGTACGTCGCCGCTTTCGACCTGCTGCTCAACGCCGGCAAGCACAGGGTGGTGGTGGGCGTGCTCGACCCAATAACCCGACAGACTTCGTTCCAAACCCTCACACGGTCTGTGCCACGGTCGACGAACTGAGGCAGCATCCGAATGGTCGGACACCCGTCCGAAAAAACGGATGGTATGGGTGCGCAGGGTGTCCCCGGTCGGTAACGGGCTGCATATAATCCGAACTTCTCACCGGGTCTCGTAGCGAGGGCGGCGAAGCGCGAGTATCCGGCGGATTTGACGTGAACCGGGCGCCGCAGGCGTAGTTGTACCACGTTGAGGACCACGATTTGCGACAAGCACGGCAGGACGCAGCGATTCACCGTCCGCAGTAGACTCCCGGTGAGAAGTGCGGATTGAACTGGCATAGATATTGCTTTTTTAGTATTGTAGCTTCGCAGGATATACAGGTGTTTTGAAAAAGGGGTAACCAGAGGAGACTGAAGGGAGGCCCTCGAAGAGGTTTCATTCTGAGAAAAGAGAAACTCTGAAGGAAGAAAACACGTGATTGCGAAATGAAAGAGGAGGTAATGATGCGATTCAGAATTCCTGGTCTCATAATCTGTGTGGTTGTCCTTTCTCTTGCTTTGGCAGGGACGGCCACGGCGCAAAACACGAGTGCGCTGACGGGTCGCGTTATCTACCAGGACGGGGGCATGCCTGGTGTGACCGTGACCTTGACCTCGCCGGCGCTGCAGGGCCAGAAGGTGACGGCCACCAATGCGCAGGGTGACTACATCGTCAAAGGCCTGCCTGCCGGTGACTACAAGGTACGGTTCGAGCTCGCGACATTCACGACCCTCGAGTTCGAGGTCCGGATGTCCACGTCCCAGCCTCGAACGATCGACGCGGTGATATACCCCGAAGCGATCGAGGGGGAGATCGTCGTCACCAGCTCGTTCGAGACGGTGAGCACCGGCGCTCAGGGATCGTCGACCATGCAGCAGTCGACCCTCGAGAAGCTGCCCGTGCTGCGAACCTTGAACCAGGCGGTGCTGCTGTCGGCGGGAACCACGAACACCGGACCCAACAACAACATCTCGATCTCGGGCGCGCAGTCGTGGGAGAGCCTCTACACCATCAACGGCGTCGTCGTCAACGAGAACGTCCGTGGCCAGGCCCGGGCTCTGTACATCGAGGACGCGATCCTCGAGACCACCACCATCACCAGCAGCGCGTCGGCCGAGTATGGGCGCTTCGCCGGTGGCGTGGTCAACACGGTGACCAAGTCCGGTGGCAACGAGTTCTCGGGCTCCTTCCGCGCCAATGTGACCAACGAAAGTTGGAACGCCGAGACGCCGCTCACCGTCGCCCAGGCGGACGAGAACAACTTCGTCTACGAGGCCACATTCGGTGGTTACATCGTGCGCGACGCCCTGTGGTTCTTTGGCGCCGGCCGCGACCGGTCGACGGAAGGTTCGGGGCAGCTCCTCACGCCCGGCCAGCCGGAGGCGGGCGTACCCTACCCGACGAGCTCGGGGCAGACCCGCCTCGAGGGCAAGCTCACCGGTTCCATCGGACCCAACCACAGGATCATGCTGAGCTATATGGACATCGATAGTACGTATACCAACGGTACAAATTGGGGTATTCCGGTAGGAGACATGGACTCACTCATTTCAGGCGGAACACCCGAAACCGGTTTGTCGGTGACCTACACCGGTGTGCTGTCCGACAACTTTTTCTTAGAGGGCCTCTACTCCAAGAGGGACATGACTTTTATCGGTGGCGGCGGGGAAAAAACCGAGCTCGGCGGTTCCCCGATCTGGGATTCTCTGGAGAGCCTCACCTGGAACGACGCCTGGTTCGATGCTGCGGGCAATCCGAAGCAACGCGACAACGAGAATTACTACGCCAAGGCGTCGTGGTTCGTCTCCGGCGGCGGCACCCACGACCTGGTCTTTGGTGTCGACTACTTCGACGGCCAGAACACCGAAGACAACCGGCAGATGGCCTCCGGCTACTCCTATTGGCCATGGGTCGAACAGAACTACGACACGCCCGGACACCCCCTGGTGGTCATCGAACCGTACGGCGGCTACATCGTCTGGGGCGACCTGCTGATGGAGTCGATCGGCAGCCATATGGAGACGACCTCGCTCTACGTCAACGACACTTGGCGCGTCAACGACAAGCTGACCGTCAACCTCGGTCTGCGCTACGACAAGAACGACGCCACCGACCAGGCCGGATTGCCGACTGTTGACGACTCTCGGGTCAGCCCGCGCCTGTCGGCGAGCTATGACATCAAGGGTGACGGCAGCATCATCCTTACGGCCGGGGCCAACCGGTACGTGATGTCGACCGCCGTGAATCAGGGTGACGCGGGGTCCGCGGCCGGCTCCCCGTTGTACAACTGGTACATGTACGCCGGACCCGAGATCATTGCCGGCACGCCGGAATATCCCACCAACTCCGACGCACTGGACGCCATGTTCGATTGGTTCTTCGACGTCTACGGCGGGCCCAACAACCTGGATCTGGCCTATAATATCTCGATTCCGGGCGTGGTACCGAGGGTGGGTGAAGGCCTGAGATCGCCCTACGGCGACGAGTTAACCGTCGGCGCCTCGTTCCGCCTCGGCACCCGGGGCGTCGTGCGAGCCGACTACGTGCACCGGGAGTACGGCAGCTTTTACGCTAGCGAAACCACTCCGAATAACTGGATCGAAGTTCCAAACAGCGGCGGCGCAATCGTCGACGACCAAGTTGTCATCAACGACGATTCGGTTTACAGCCGCAAGTACGACGCCATCATGGCCCGTTTCGACTACCGCGTCGGCTCGCGCTGGAACATCGGCGCCAACTACACCTGGGCGGAGTCGGCGGGCAACTTCAACGGCGAGACCTGGGATTCCGGCCCGGTGAGTGGTGGTTTCTTCCAGTATCAGGAATACAAGGAGGCATCCTGGAACGTGCCGAACGGCCTCCTGGACATCGACCAGACCCACAAGTTCCGGGCCTGGGTGGTGTGGGACGTAATCGCCACCAAACACAACAATCTTTCGCTGAGCTTGCTGCAGAGCTTCTTTTCGGGAACGCCGTACAGTGCCTCCGCCGTCATCGACACCGTCTCGTACGTTGGTGACTACGAAGACCTCGGCTACGCCAACAACCCGGGGCTCCAGACCTACTACTACACCGAGCGCGGCGCCTTCAGGAGGGAAGACGTCAGCCGAACCGACATCTCTCTCAACTACTCGTTCTTCATCAACATCGGCGGCGGCCAGCTCGAGCTCTTCTTGCAGCCCGAGGTGATCAACGTGTTCAACGAGCAGGCCATATTAACTCCAAACATCTTCACCCTTAACTCCAACAATGTCGACGACCTGGAGCCCTTCAACCCCTTCACCGAAACACCGGTCGAGGGCACCAACTGGCGCAAGGGCGATTCGTGGGGTGAGGCCCAGAGCGACAGCGACTACCAACAACCCCGGACCTTCCGCTTCTCGGTCGGACTTCGTTTCTGAAGATCCGCTGGATCGTCTCTTTGGCCCCGGTGCTTCGGCACCGGGGTCTTTTTCCACCGTGCGGTTCTGCTACCATGACCGCGCGTCGGCGGCGCAGAGGAGGCGTCATGAGACTCTCTCGAATAATGATGGTTTTGGTGCTGGTCGGAGCGGTTCTGGCCCTGTCCGCCCCGGGGACCGCGGCGCAGATGGCGCGTATCTCCGGGACGGTCGTGGATACCGACGGGCAACCCATTGCCGGCGTCACCATCACCATCACGACACCGGATTCGGAGAGATTCGAAGTCGTGAAGACGACTAACCAGAAGGGCAAGGTGACCCTTTCCTTCGGTAACGTGGAGTGGCAATACGAAATCCGACTCGAGAAGGGAGGCTTCCAGACCAAGGCCGAGCCTCTCCCGCTCACGTCCGGCGGAACCGTAAAGGCGCAGTGGACACTGGTGGCCAAAAATGCGGCCGCAGCCGATGCTGGTGCTGTTGAAGCCGGCGGTGGAGTCGCAGGTGGAGGCGGCGGTAGCAGGGTAGTTCGGATATTCAACGAAGGCGTCGAGGCGCAGCGGATGGGCGACCTCGATCTCGCCGTGGCGAAGTACCGCCAGGCTGCCGAGATGGACCCCGAGCTGGCCGCGCCCCACACCGCCCTGGCCGGGGTGGCGTCGATCCGCGAGGACTGGGAGACGGCCGCTGCCGAGGCCGAGGCCGCGATCGCCGTCGACTCCGAAGACGTACGCGCCATGCAGATTCGCTTCGACGCATACCGAAACCTCGGTCAGGAGGCCGAAACCTCCGAGGCCGCAGCGGCTCTGCGAGAAATCGGCGATCTCGATGCAGCGGCGGCGCGCATCTTCAACGAGGGTGTCGACGCATACACCGCCGGCGATCTCGCGATGGCACAGTCGAAGTTCCAACAGGTCATCCAGCTCTCTCCAGACATGGTCGCTCCCTACGTGGCCCTTGCGCAGATCAACCTCACCCAGGGCAGTCCGGCCGAGGCATTGGCGATGGCGCAGTCGGCCCTCGAGCGCGAGCCCGACGACACGCGGGCGCTCAAGGCCGCCTTCGACGGCGCCCGGTTGACGGGTGACACCGACACGGCAGCCCAGGTCCTCGACCGCCTGGTGGAGCTCGAGCCCCAGTGGGTGGCGACGACCGTCTTCCAGCACGCCACGAGGCTTATGGACGAGAACAAGCCGGAAGCCGCGGCGTTCGAGCTGGAGTACGTGGTAAAGGCCGATCCCGAGATGGCGCGGGCCCACTTCCTGCTCGGCGTGGCGCTTTTCAACTCCGGTGATACCGAAGAGGGGCGCAACCACCTTCAGATATTTATCGGTCTGGCCCCTGACAATCCGGATGCGGAGATCGCACGAGGTCTGCTGAGCTATCAGCCGTAGCACCGCTGACGACGACGAAGGAACATCAATTGCGATCGAAACTGAGCCGAGCCGTCGCGGTACTGGCGGTGGTTGTGCTGTGGATCGTCGGCTGCTCGCCCGACAAGGGACTAGAGTTGCGCGTGCCCGACGGCACGCCGATCATCTTGATATCGGTCGACACCCTGCGCTCGGACCGGCTGCCCGCATACGGCTACAACGGTGTCGAAACCCCGGCAATCGACGCGCTGCGCCGGGACGGGATCCTCTTCGAACGCGCCTACACCCATGTTCCGCTGACCCTGCCGGCCCATATCTCGCTATTGACGGGTCTCCTGCCGCCGGCTCACGGGGTGCGTGACAACCTCGGCTACGCGGTTGACGCTGCGACGGCGCCCCTTCTGCAACAGATTCTGAAGGAGGCGGGCTACGCCACCGGTGCGGGCGTGTCCGCCTTCGTTTTGCGCCGGGCAACGGGCATCGACAGCGGTTTCGATTTCTACGAGGACGGCATCGAGCTCAGACCGGACCCGAGCAGCCCGGGCGTCCAGGCCGTCCAGCGCCCGGGCGGCGAGACCCTCGAGGCCGTGCAACCCTGGCTGCGATCGGTCGCCGATCGGCCGTTCTTTCTGTTCTTCCACATATTCGAGCCCCACACCCCCTACAGACCACCGCCTGAGTACGCGGCGCTCTATGAGTCTGCGTACGACGGCGAGGTGGCGGCGGCCGACGCAGTGGTCGGCGATCTTCTCGATGAGCTGCGCGGTCTCGGCGTCTACGACAGGGCGTTGATCGTGTTCCTCTCCGACCACGGGGAAGGTCTCGGTGACCACGGCGAAGACGAGCACGGTGTGTTCCTCTATCGCTCGACCCTTCAGGTGCCGTTGATTCTCAAGCTGCCGCGTGCGGAGAGAGCTGGCGAAACCATCGGCTACCCGGTGCAACTCATCGATCTCCATCCGACCCTGGCCTCGGCCCTCGGGTTACCACGCGGAAAGAATCTCCAGGGCACACCGCTGCTGGCCCAACCGCGCCCGGAACCCCGGAACAAACCCATCTATGCCGAGACCATCTATCCTCGTCTCCACTTCGGCTGGAGCGATCTCGCGGCTTTAATCGTCGGTCGTTACCATTTCATCGACGCGCCTGAACCGGAACTCTATGACCTTCTCTCGGATCCCGACGAGATGGACAACCTGGTGGGCTCGGATCCTGTGCTGGAGACGGAGCTCGAGACGGCGTTGAGCGCCTACGATCGGCAGCTGGAGGCGCCGGCTGCGACCGACGCCGAGACCAGGCGCCGGCTGCAGGCCCTGGGCTATGTGGGTGAGGCGACCATGACCGACGCCGATGTGCTCCCAGACCCGAAGGCCCGAGTCGCGGTGTTGGCCGAAATTCGAAAAGCCTATCGCCTCTTCGAGGACGGTGACCTCGAGGCCGCGGTGCAGGCCTTTCAACACATCGTCGATCAAGATCCTGGCATCGAGGATGCCTGGAATTACCTCGCGCTTTCACAACTCGGGCAGGGTCGGTTGGAGGAGGCCGCTGCGACGTACAGCACGGCGCTCGAGAACGTACCGCACTCGGGGAGACTGTCCTTGAGAGCGGCGATGCTCCTCTACCGGATGGGTCGATTGAACGAGGCGTTTGATCTCGCTGACCTCTCCAGAACCTACGATCCGGTGGCGGCGCACGCGCTGCTCGCCCAGATCGCCATCGGGCGCGGCGATCTCGACAGGGCCGAGATCGAAGCCCGCCAGGCGGTGTCTGTTGTCGGCGACAGACGGCCCGAAGCACGGCTGATCCTGGCCGATATTCTGATCGCCCGCGGTCGGCCCGTACAGGCTGCCGAGCTTCTGTCGCAAACCCTGGACCAGGGCATCAGAGCCGAGTCGGTGTACGCGAAGCTCGCCATGACCTACCTGCGGATCGGCGAGCTCGACAAAGCTGAGGCTCTCCTCCGAGGATTCGAGGGCTCCGATGACCTCGGCATACTGGTGGCGATCGGCAAGACAGCGATGGCGCGTGGACGATGGGACGAGGCGCGGCGCTGGCTGGAGCGCGCTCTGCTCGTCAGCCCCACCGATCCAACGGTCAAGCTCAACCTCGGCATCGTCGCCATGGGCGAGGGGAAGCTCGCCGAAGCAAGGACATGGCTCGAGGAGTCCGTGACCGGGAATCCGGCCTCATTTGACGGCTGGAACGCCTTGGGTTCGGTCCGCGCGCGTCAGAACGACCCCGAGGGAGCGATCGCGGCGTGGGTGCGCGCACACGAGATCAACCCCGAGGTCCTCGACATTCTCGACAACCTCGGTCTCGCCTCCGCCCAGGCCGGGCGCCTGTCGCAGGCGGTGGGCTATCTCGAGGACTATGCGGCCCGCGCCGAGCCGGGACCGCGGCGTGATCGCGCGCTCGCCCTGGCGCAGCAACTCCGGGCGTCGCAGAACCGCTGAACCCGGAGGAACGTCCAGGTCAGGGCAGTTGGTCGAGCACGAGCCGCGCCTGCTTCGCGCGTGGGTGGTTGGGGTCGGCGTCGATTGTCGCCTGCAGGTGCGCCTTCGCCCGCTCGATGTCGCCCAGAAAACCGGCGTAGAGCATCCCGAGCTCGAAGTGGGCGCCGGGGTGCCCCGGGGCGCGGGTCAGCACCTCCTGCTGGACCGCCGCGGCCTCGTCGTAGCGGGCGCTCGTGCGGAGGAGGATCCCGAGGTTGAAGAGGGCCCGCGAGTCTCTGACGTTGACCTCGCCCGCCCGCCGGTAGGCGGCTTCCGCCTCGCTCGTGCGGCCGAGCTCCTCGAGCGCGATGCCGAGGTTGTTCCAGCTGCCCGCCGAGGTCGGTTCTCTGGCGATGGCGGCGCGGGCGAATCGTTCGGCCTCGGCCCAGTTTTCACGCTGGATCGACACCGACGCCATGTTGACCCATGCGCGCCAGTAGTCCGGCCGATCCCGAATCAGATCCCTCCATAAAGCTTCGGCTTCGTCCGTTCGGCCGAGCTGCATCAAGGCCATCGCCCTGGCGTTGCGGGTGCCGACAGAGTGGGTCGGAACGGCCGCGGCGATTTCGAACTGCTGCCTCGCTTCCTGTCGGCGACCGCGCGCCACCAGCACCTCGCCGAGGGCAACGTGCAGGTCGCCCCGCGGGGCCGCACTCGAGCGGATCGCCTCGCGCAGCGTTGTCTCGGCCGCTGGATCGGAGGCCTCGGCGAGCAGCAGGGCGAGGCGGGCCGGGAGATCGGAGTCGGCGGCGCCGCTCGCAATGGCCTCACGGTATACCGAGACGGCATCCGAGGCCCGACCGGCGCGGGTGAGCACCGTGCCGAGAAGCAGCCAGGCCTGGGCGAAGGATGGGTTCCGGGAAATAACCGTCCGCAGCCGCTGTTCCGCGGCGTTGTAGTCTCCGGACGCGAGCTCGACAATCTCCGCGTAGCGCAATGCCACCCAATTGTTATCCGGGGATGCCTCGAGCAGGGGCTCGAGCTCCGCAACCGCCTCGTCGTTCCTGCCCAGCGCGGCCAGGCATCGGCTTCGCTCCAGGCGCCCTTCCAGGAAACGGTCATTCAACTCGAGGGCGCGATCGATCAGATCGAGGGCACGCCGGTATCGCCCGCGGTGGAACTCGGCATCCGCCTCGGTGATGAGCGCTTGACCGCTCCAGGGTGCCACGGCGCTCGCCTTCGCGGCCACCGCCACCGCCTCGTCCACACGGCCCAGTTGCAGGAGCCCACGACTCAGATCCCTCAGGGCGGCGAGGTTTTCGGGGTCCATGGCGAGGGCGCCCTGCACCCGTCGCACTGCCTCCTCGGGTTGGCCGGATCTCAACAGCCTGCCGACCGCCTGCAGCTCCTGGTGGACCGCCATCAGCTCGACCGGGTTGCCGCGACCCTCTCCCTCGGGGCGCCCGGGATCGCCGGCGATATATCCCAGGGCACGAAGCTGTTCCGCCGTCTCGGAGTCGACGGCGACCGTGCTGTCGGCTTGTTCGCCACGCGCCGCCCACGCCTCGATCTCCGTCGCCAGGCGACGCGCGTCTGTCGTCTGTTCGGCTGCCAGGTTCTGGATCTCGGCTGGATCCCGGCCGAGGTCGTAGAGCTCCACCACCGGCGCATCGATGAATTTCATGGCGCCCTGGCGAACGGTCCGGAGACGCGACCAGCCGTAGGAGAAGAACGGCGCCTCCGACTCGGCAAAGAGCAAACGTTCCGGCGTCCAGTCTTCACCCCGGAGAAGCGGCAGAAGGCTCCGCCCCTCGAGGGCTTCAAAGGCCGTTTCCGGCTCCAGAGACATGATGTCGGCAACCGTTGGCACCAGGTCCACCTGGCTGATCGGCGCTGCGATATGCACTCCCCTTGGCCCGCCAGGGAGCCGCAGGATCCAGGGGACGCGGATGGTCGAGTCGTAGACCAGCAGCCCGTGGGTATTTTCGCCGTGCTCGCCGAGGCTCTCGCCATGATCTCCGATCGCCATCACCATGACGTCGTCGCCGGCCGCTTTCGGGTGCTGCAGCAGACGTCCGATCTGCGAGTCCATGTAGGCGATCTCACCGTCGTAAGGCTGGTCCCGATACTCTTCCGCCCACGGCGAAGGCGGCGAGTAGGGAAAGTGGGGATCGTAGAAATGGACCCAGAGAAAAAAGGACTCGCCGGCGTCGAGTGCGCTCAGCCATGCGAGCGCCCTATCCGTGGTTGCCCCGGCCGGGCGCTCGTTCGTCATCCGCCTTTCAAGGTTTGTTGTAGAGGAACGGATTCGATCGTCATAGACGTCAAAACCCTGGTCCAGGCCGTAGCGACGCTCCAGGACTGCTGCGGATACAAAGGCGGCGGTTCGGTAGCCGGCCGTTGAGAGCCACTCGGCGAGGGTCGGTATTTCTTCTCGAAGGTGGTGCGTAAGGTTGTTGCGAACGCCGTGCCGCGGCGGATAGAGCCCGGTGAGCAGCGACGCGTGAGTTGGCGCCGTAACCGGGGCGGTGGCGAACGCGTGTTCGAAGACAATGCCATTCTCCGCCAGTTCGGACAACGCCGGAGTCTCGACGTTCTCGGCTCCGTACGGTTCGAGATGGTCCGCCCGCGTCGTATCGAGAGTGATCAGTAGAAACGACGGATGGCCCGCAGTCATGAAGCCGACGGCGTCGCTCGGACCCTCCGGTTCACCTTGCGAGCAGGCGACAAGGCCGATCAGGCAAAGTGCGGCTAACTTCGGCCTCGACAGCCGTTGCGTTCGCCCACTATGAGCAAAACCCAATCGTGACATCATCGCTCGCCTTCGCCGGATTCGGCGGCCTGCGCGGCGAGCCGGGCGTACTCGGACTCCCGTTCCGGGTCCCCGAGGCGGTGAAAGAGATTGGCGAGCAGAAAGTACGTCATCTGGAGTTCCTGACCCTTCGGACCTTGTTGCAGGGCGAGCTCGGCGAGCTCGACCGCTTCCGCATAGCGTTCCTCCCGTTGCAGAAAGGTCAGTGCGAGCACCAGGTATGGGCCGGGAGACTGGGGGTTTGCCTGAATCGCGTTGCGCAGCACCCGCTCTTGCTCGGCCTGCCTGCCGCGACGCCCTTCGAGGCGGCTCAGCGCGAGCGCCGCCGGGAGGTTATTCGGTGAAGACCGCAGCTCGTTCCGATAGGCCTCTGCGGCTTCATCCAGACGGTTCAGGCCCTCCAGGAGCTGGCCCTTGATCAGGCTCGCCTCCGGCACTCGGGGATCCAGCTGCAATGCGGCGTCGAGCTCCATACCAACGGTCTTAACGTCACCTCGCCGGAGCGCAAGCGCGGCGAGCCGGACGTGGGCGGGCGCCGATCGCGGGTCGAGTGTCAGAGATTCCCGAAACATGGTCTCGGACTCCGCAAATCGTCCGGTGGTCTCCAACACCCGTGCCAGGGCGAACACGATGTAGGGGTTGTCCGGGTGCTTCACCTGCGCCGCCAGCAGGAGTTGCTCGGCTTCCGCGGGCTGTTGCGTCGATATCAGAGCGTCGGCCAGCTTCGACACCAGGAACGGATCCAGAGGTCTTCTGGCATGCGCCTCACGAAGGGCCCACGCCGCGTCAGCCATTCGGCCCTGACGCCGGTAGAGCTTGCCGAGGGCGACCCAGCCGTCGACGAGATCTTCGTTGGCCTCGAGGATCTCGAGGTACTTTTTCTCCCCTCCGGCCTCGTCGCCCGCCGCCAATGTAGCGCTCGCCTCCATAAGGAGGTTATAGAGCCAGAGCATGCTTCTCGGGCTCGGGAGGTCATCGACGGACTGCCCCTCGCCGGGGCCCGCACCGCCCGCCACATAACCCAGCGCCGCCAGCTTGGCAATCGTGTCGGCGTCGGGCGCGCTCGCGGCGTCCATCGCCCCCTGCCCGAGCTGCTCCGCCAAAATGTCGAGCTCTCGGGTCATGCGTTCCGCAGTTTCGGAATTCGTCCCGAATATGTTCTCCTGCTGCTCGGGGTCGCGCACGAGGTCGTAGAGCTCCGGATCGGATGACTGGATCAGCTGGAACTGTCGATCTTGGAGCGCCGTCAACGGGCTCCAGCCGAAGTGGAGCTTCGGGTAGTGGGTCTCGGCATATACGGGTATTTCGTCGAACACCCCGGACCCGCCGAGGAGGGGCCACAGACTCTGGCCCTGGACACTCCCCGGAAGTGGGAGGCCTATCACCTCGACAATGGTCGGCAGGATGTCGACGAGCGACACCACCTCCTGCCGTCTGACGCCTCCCGAGATCATCGTCGGGTGGGCGATGATCAGAGGAGCGCGCGCGGTGGTCTGGTACAGGAGCAGGCCGTGGTCGAGCTCTCCATGGTCGCCGAGACCTTCGCCATGATCTCCCGCGAAAACTACCAGCGTGCGCGAATCGAGCCCGGACGATTGCAGAAAGGCTCCGAGCCGGCCCAGCTGTGCGTCGGCAAAGGCCACCTCACCCAGATAGGGATCGTCCGGATACTCCCGGGCAAAGGCCGGCGGAGGATCGTACGTCAGATGGGGATCATAGAGGTGGACCCAGGCAAAGAACGGTTTCTCCGATTCTCTCTGGAGCCACGCGATGGCATCATCGACAACCGCGTCCGCAGGTCTTTGGATTTGAGCGAAAGACACGAGCGCGGGATCGAATCCAACTTTGGGTTCGGTGTAGGTTTCGAAGCCCTGGTCGAGGCCCCATCGTGATGACAGAACGAAAGCTCCGACGAACGCCCCGGTGCGGTAGCCCGCCTCGCTCAAGAGCTCCGCCATCGTCGTCAATTCCCCCGGTACGACGTAGTTGCCGTTGTCCCGGACCCCGTGAAAGACGGGGTACGTGCCTGTAAATAGAGAGGTGTGCGACGGCAGCGTCAGCGGCGTCGGCGCGATGCAACGGTCGAACAAGACGCCCTGATCGGCGAGCCCGTCGACGAAGTCGGTTCGGATGTGAGGGTTCCCGTAGGCCCCGAGGCGGTCTGCACGGATCGTGTCGAGGGTGATCACGAGCACGTTGAGGCCGCGATCGCCCACCGGCAGGAACTCTTGCCCGGAGCACGCCGACGAGCCAACCACGAGGAGGAACGCCATCCACTGGCGGATGGTTCCTCGCGGTGAGGGGAGCGGGACGGGGAAGGGTATTTTCATCGGTGATGATGATAGACGAACTCAGTCGTCGTTTCAGATCAACAAAGCCAAGGATCGACGTTACCCTTTACTCTCAACCTCCCAACCCTTAACCTCTTTTCGGGACCGGGGGTGACAATGAGCTACGGATGGGAAGGCGAGGGAGCGCGACGCGCGACAAGCACCGCGGGACGCCGCGATTCGCAGTCCGCAGCAGACACCCGGTAAGATATGCGGGTTAAGATGGTCACACACATCGGCGTTGTCGGATCTCGTGATGACGGCTTTGAGACTG
>SDBS01001556.1_pt1 | contig 23347 bp, 21 predicted proteins | sample 2277091 | NCBI WGS metagenome assembly SDBS01 (sample SAMN10404972, study PRJNA504765) | marine sediment metagenome | isolation source: marine sediment core GS10_PC15, 163 cmbsf | place: Arctic Ocean: Southern Knipovich Ridge | collected 2010
CTAATTTAAATGATATTTCTGGGAAGTTTGGTGTTTTTTTTGAAAAAAATATAATTAAAGAAGCTAATTCCGTTAATCAGAATTGTACCAGTATATTACACATTCAAAATTTTTCTAAACATCAGATAACAAAACAAATAAGAGAAATTAATATTGGAGGGGCATGTTCATTATTTTTAAGTAAAGGGGCAAAACCTTTAATAAAAACGAATGAAAAATCATTCTGGTCAGAATTGTATAGTAAATCATCTGAACAATGGATTAAAGAAGAAGAAGAGAAACAACAAATAATTTCTGCTTATACCGAATTTGGGAAAGGAAAGGTTGTAGCAATTGGAGATATTGATATTTTTACATCTAATTCCAAAATGGGTATAAAATCTTTAGATAATAGTAAATTTTTGCAAAATGTGATTAAATGGCTAATAGAACCTGTGAAAGAATCTAAAATTATATCATTTATTATTAATAACCTTGGCGATCTTCAATATGAGATTAAAGAATCAAATAAAATAATTAACAATCTAATAGAAACCATGACTGTTTTAGAAAAAAGGATTAGTAAAATAGAAGAAAACTCAAAAATTTCTACTCAAACTTTACCTCCTAAAGATAATCTTAATACTACGTCCTTTAAAGAAGAAAAATTATAAAATATATGATTTTATTCAATAGGACTATTTTTAAAATATAATTAAGTATTAAAAATCTAAATTTTTATAAATACTAAAATATCTGTTTTTATCATAAAAATTAACATAATGGAGATATTGAAATGCCTTTAAAAACTCCAGAAGAATATTTAGAGTCTATTAAAAAGCCAGTAAATTTATATATGTTTGGTGAAAAAGTAGAGGAATTTTGGAATCACCCTATCATCAAGCCCTCAATAAATACGGTTATGAAAATTTATGAGTTGGCTCAGGTGGATGAATATAAAGATTTAATGACAGCAACATCTCATTTAACAGGTGGAACAATAAATCGTTTTACGCATATTCACCAATCTATTGATGATTTAATTAAAAAAGTAAAAATGCAACGATTGCTTGGACAAAAGACCGCATGTTGTTTTCAACGATGCCCCGGTTTTGATTCTGCTAATGCGTTATACAGTGTTACCTATGAAATAGATAAGAAGTATAAAACTAATTATCATGAGAGATTTAAGAAATACTGGATTGAAGTCCAAAATCAGGATTTAATGGTCGATGCGGCAATGACAGACACAAAAGGAGATCGAAGTAAGAGACCAAATCAACAACCAGATCCAGATGCTTTTCTACATATTGTTGATGAAAATGATGAGGGAATTATAGTACGGGGTGCAAAAGTTCATCAGACAGGATTTTTAAACTCTCACCGAGCAATAATTATGCCTACTTTAGCGTTACGTCCTGGAGAAGAAGATTATTCCGTTAGTTTCGGAATTGATACAACTCAAAAAGGAATAACATTGATATATGGTAGACAGTCATGCGATACTCGCAAGTTGGAAGATGGAAAATTAGACATTGGAAATTTTAAATATGGTGGTCAAGAAATATTTGTAATTTTTGAAGATGTTTTCGTTCCAAAAGAACAAATTTTTATGAAAGGTGAATTAGAATTTTCTGGAGAATTAGTTAATAGATTTGCTGGTTTTCATCGTCAATCCTATGGGGGATGCAAAGTTGGAGTTGGAGATGTGCTAATCGGAGCAGCAGCCTTAATAACAGAATATAATGGAACGGAAAAAGCATTTCATATTCGAGATAAACTTGTTGAAATGGTACACTTAAATGAGACACTTTATTGCTGTGGGATTGCTTGTAGTTCTTTAGGACATCAGCGTGAAGCGGGTAATTATGAAATGGATATGCTCCTTGCTAATGTAACAAAACAGAATGTTACACGATTTCCATATGAAATTGGTAGGTTGACTGAAGATCTTGCTGGAGGGATAATCTGTACTTTACCTTCTGAAGCAGATCTTAATTCTGAAAAAATAGGACCGTTAATAAGAAAATATCTCTCTACGTGCGAAGGAGTTAGTCCTGATGATAGATATAAATTACTACGATTCATTGAGAGTTTAACGATGGGAGTTGCCTCTTTGAGTTATAAAACAGAATCAATGCATGGGGCGGGTTCCCCACAAGCACAACGAATTATGATTTCACGTCAAGCAAATTTTCAAGAAAAGAAAAAACTGGTAAAAGATATACTCGATATTGAATAATATATAATTATTATTTAAATGCAGCCCGATTTAAATGTGGAATTTAAATCAATACTGAAGAACACACACATTCCATCATTATCTCGAATCCAACCATTGGACTCAATTATGTCTCTTACATTCGTTATTTTAAGATTTTTTTCAAAATTAAAAAATAATTATAATAATCTTAAACAAAATAGAAAAAGCATGTGATTTGTATTTTTATAAAATATTAATTTATATATTAGTAAAAATATATAAGTCATAATAGAATCCTAGATTTAGTGATATGATATGGGATATAAAACAATTTCACTCTCAAATGAAGCATATAATGTATTAAAAACCAAAAAACTTAAAGGAGAGTCGTTTAATGACTTGATATTAAGATTATTGTCTGAACCTGAACAAAAGGATATCTTGAAGTTAAAAGGGAGTTGGAAGGGCTCAACCGAAGAAGTAGAAAATATTTTGGACATGATATATAAAAATAGAGAAAAAGCAAGAATACCCCGGTAATATGAAATATGGTGTTGTTGGATACGGATATCTTAATTGGCTTATTAAGAAATAATAAGGAAGCAGTTAGTAAGATATCAAAGCTCATTGATAAACATGTTATCCTTTTTACAACTTCAATAAATACAGCTGAATTATATTTTGGAGCACACTTATCTGAAAACACTCAAGAAAATCTAGAAGCAGTAGGAAAATTAGTTAAAACTATAAATATAATTTCATTTGAATTGAATCACAGCAAAATTTACGGAGAAGTAAGATCAGATTTACAGAAAAAAGGAGAAATGATAAATGAATTGGATATCTTTATTGCGACTATAGCAATAGAAAAAGATCTTCCAATTATTACCAGAAATACAAAACATTTTGATAGGATTATGAAATTAACAGTTGAATCTTGGTAATCAATTAAAGTTAATATTTATCCACTCTGATATATTTGAGAAATACTATAAATTACATAATCTATTACCTTTTTCCTTCCAATTTTATCATTCTAATTTCAACATCCTCTTTTTCAACGCCAAAATCTAATAAATAGTCTAATTTTAATGTTAGACATTAGTTTTCACTTTAATTGATGTTCAGTAATGACCCTATATATTTATGATATTTAGTGGTCTTACCATTCATAAAACTTTAAAATTTTTTGTAATAAATAGAGCTAGAAATCGAACAATGTCTTGATTAATGAAATTGAATAGGATGAAGATCAGAATTTAAAATAAAAAAAAAAAAATATTAGTTTAAATAAATTTAAGTCGTTTTTTGAGTATAATTAAGGAAATTACCCCGATGATTATAAACATTATACTAATGAGTATAAATGGATTAAATCCAGGGATACCTGAAGAGGGTGGGCTTTTTGTTATGGAAATTTCTGCGTATCCTATATTTCCCACCAGATCATCGGCATAAAATGTGAGATTAACATTCCCTTCTGGTAAAGCTGCCCACGCTGCTTGGTCAATTGTTCCACTTAAAGAAGCGATAGAATTATTTACTCCTCCATTAAGGTTATACCACATAGTATTTAGATTAGGTTCAGTAATTTCTAAGACGTAACTTGGAGCATTTGTTCCAATAACAGCACTTACATTTGGAGCAATAATATTAATTACTGGTGCTAAAGCATCCCAAACAAAGTGTGTGTGTAATATTTCCTCATCTGCCCCCCATATACCATTAGTATGATCCTGCCACAGATAAAGAATGAAATTGATATGTTTTTAAGATCTGATTCAGATTAAGTTTTGAGACTTAAAACTAAGGTAATTTGTAATTAATAATGATAAAGTTTATTATTTGAAAAAAGAAGAGTTCTTTACTTTAACTAAAATTAAATTAATGAAAAAAGTGAAGTGATAAATAATGGGAAGTAATGTCGGAACAGCTTTAGGGATAATGGGAATAATCATAGGCGCTGGCGCGATTGGATTTGCCTTTTTTGTGTGGAATGGTCAAAATACCACCAATTCAGATCTTAAATCAGATATTGATGATTTGACAGACCAGCTCAACAATTTGACAGCCGAGTTTAATGATTTGCCAAGGACTATAGTTGTAGGTGAATGGAATATGCTTGATGACAATTATGATTATGGACCTCATAATTTAACGAATGATTGGCTTTATGATTTTGGAAGTAATAACTTAAGTAATACTGACTATATTGCAGTTTCAAACACTAATACTCGTATTACATTATTAAAACCTGGGTGGTATCGAATTCATCTCTCTGTATTATTGTGGTATATTAGTCCCAATTTTCTTTATCAGACACAGATTTTGAAAGATGGTGCTAACGAATTTGCTCTTGATCTTTTAGTCACAGGATCCACGGTTGATAGTTATTGGCATAATTTTGATTCATCTGCGTTTGTATATAGTGATGGCACAAATTATATAGAGTTAAATGGATATTCTAATGGGGATGATGATTTTGAGCCTTATGCTAGCTCTGATTATCTTCAATTAACAATTGAGTATGTAGCTATATAGCGTAAGATTTTTAATAATTAAATCTCTTTTTTTTCCTTTCTTATTTCTTTTATGAACTATATTTTTTTAATATTCCATTAATTTTGGATTAAAACCTATTATTGATAGAAATTTTATATACTGCATATTGGCATATATAGTTAGAAATAGGCTTTAATATCGAGAAATCAAAAGTGTAATAGAAGTGATTTAAAATAATTGAATTCTAATTTAATTTTATTCAAGATAATTTATATTTATCATAAGATCTAAGATAAAAAAAGAGGAAATTTAAATGTTTAATCAATTTTTTGACCCACATATGGGGCAAATATCTTGTATGGTTCGTGCTCCACAATGAGGGCAAAATTCATGTACTTTTGGGAGGTTCCTCAATCTTTCTAATTCTCTGAGGAACTTCTTGAACCAATTGTTTCGAATTTTGAGTTTCAGTAATTTGATTTGATTGAGTTTGAGATTTTCTTTTATTGAACGCTCCACTTGAACAGATTCCCATCAAAACAATAAATATTCCAACGAATATCAGAAAACCGGTATAAAAAACTAAAACATCAGCCACAACCATAACTATTCCAAAAACTACAATACAAGCTCCCGGGTCTTGATTTTTTGGTATAATTTTTTCTCGAAATTATATATTATGTTAAATCACCTGCTCTTTAATATTTATACGATTGCTTATATTCAAAATCCATCATTATCTTAATAGGATTATAAATTAATAAAATTATTGAGAAATAATTTAACTATTTTTAAAATCTTCATACTACTACTTTTTTAGGAGGGGGCACCACGGGGTAGGGAGATACAAGAGAGAAGAAATAATAACTACTAATGCTAAGAGTCTCAATATTAAATTCATCATTAAAAGAAGTTATGATTGTTCTATTCATGAATCGTCAATTTAAATGTCAATTTCTAATTCTTTAGAAAGATCAGGTTCAGGAAATCGTCTTAATGCTTCTTTTATCATCGCTTTTCTTTTTGAATAGAATTTTTGATTGAAAATAAGATCATATAGATGAATTGTCGCATTTCCTGTAATCTCCTATTCATGCAACTTTGAATTTTGAGTTATTAAATCTGTTGAAATATTTGTGTCTTTCTTTTTTTCCTCTCTTACATGGGAGTCAATCACGTTTTCGTCGATATTATCATCGTCTGCCATTTTTTATTTTTCCCTATTTCTATTATTTCTTTCAAAAATATCAAAATAATAGTATCGATATAACAATAAATAGTTTTTCAAATAGGACATTAGCAGATTCTTTTCTTAAATAGTATAGAATTATCAAAATAGAATATTTCTAATATTTGTATTCTTTCAGATGAACTTCAATAAAAAATCATCGTAGACTAAATTTTTTTCTTTATTTACAATTAAAAGCGAGTATAAAAGTCTCAAAATTTTTTTTGAATCCTACTTTTTTATACAATTTGTATGCGGGTTTATTTTCGGTTGAAACATCTAAACTTACATATTTAAAACCATTCTCAGCTAGCCTATTCAAACAAAATATCAATAAGACTTCTCCTAATCCTTTACTTCGAAAATTTGGAGTAATTCCAAAAGGTCCAATTGTTACATCAGATCCTTCAAATGTTGAATATCTTGCTACTGAAAATCCAATTACTTGACCATTTGCAGTTAAAACAATCGAAGCGTCTTCTATTAATGGTTTTGATGGATTAAAATAATCTTTTGTTGATCTATGCTTCTGTTCTTCATCTTGATCTAAAAACATTGCATCCTTGCTATCGTTAAAAATCTCATAAGCATTGTTAGCTAAATCGTTGATTGAAAAATCTTTTATAGATTTAATTTTTACCTCTTTAGGAAATGAACTAACTCCAACTTTTCTATCCTCCAGAGTTAATTTCATTTCCACTTCCCTATGTACATGATAAAATCCTATTGATTCATACCATTTAATATATTTAGGATATCTATGTTTGTCTAGGTCGTTTATAATAGGAAAACAAACTTCTATTCTATTAATTCCTCTAAGTTTGGAAAAATCAATAGTTTTTCTCAATATTTTTTCTGAAACTCCACCATTATTCGAATCAGATAGAGTTACTGGTTGCCAATCCCAAATTAATCCTATATTTGGAGAATTAACACTTATTAAGAGATATCCAACTAAATGGCCTGCTTCATAAGCGTTTATTAATATAAATTTAAGGAGATCTCTTGTTTTTTCTAAATCTTTTCTGATTGATTCTAAAGTCTGATTTTTTTCTAAATCTCCTGAATTTTTTCTCGCTTTAAAAGTAAAATCAGCTAATTTATCAATTTTTATATTCTTATCAAAATCCTCAATCTTAAACTCAATCATTTCTAAGATTCAGTTTTTTTATTGATTTGAATGAAACTTAAAATTATTCACTCGCTTCTTTTTTTATTTTAATTTCAATTAGATTATAATCTCTTGTTCCTAAACCTATTTCTTCAGCTGCTATTAATTGTTGTTCCCAGTGTTTTGATTCTATTCCATCACGATTTAAATCCAGTCCTTTTGGTCCAAAACGGGGGATATATGAAAACCATTCAAATGGGCCTTGTGTCGGAATATCTTTAATCTCAGAAAGAATTGAATGTGGATTAATGGAAGACTGATGAACAAGATCTACAGTTGCTTGATCTAACGCTACCGGATCTATAGAGGCTAAAACACCAATATCTGGAACGAATGGAATATCTGATCCACCGGTGCAATCACACTGGTATGTGATATCTATAGCATAATTAATATAGAATATTTTATCTTTCCCAAAATATTCAACAACTCCCTTAGCATTATCAACAAACTGGGTAATAAATTCTTCACGTGTAGAAGTTCCAAGATTGAATACTTTTTCTTTACACAGAGAAGTAGAAGCACACATGTAACAGAGTTTGCATAAATCTTCTTTAAAATTCAATTTTCCATCTTTATCTTTAGTTAAAGCGCTTGTAGGACATATTTTTAGACAATTTACGCAATTTGGATTACAAGAATCAAACTTTATATCGAATTGTGGTCCTGTATGCGCACGAACTTTTCCACCTTTAGAAACACAGCCGATTCCTAAATTTTTGATAGCTCCTCCAAACCCTGCCTCGGAATGCCCTTTAAAATGTGATGCTACTACCATATAATCAAATTCTCTTAACCGACCTGCGACCAAAACCTCCTTAAATAATTTTCCATCAATCTTTCGAATTTCATAGTCAGTTCCATTTATTCCATCTAACATTATTATTGGAGATCCCATTGTTTCTTTCGAAAATCCATGCTTTAAGGCAACTTCTAGGTATTCTGTTTCTGTTGCTCTACCACTATATTCCGTATGGATCCCTGAGAAACTTTCTGGGGCTCCCCACCCACAAGATTCTGCTACTGAAGGAATTCCGCCCAACTCTTTAATATAGTCACATAAAAATCGTAAGTAACTTGGACGGAGATATCGTGTATTCTCCAATGCTCCGAAATGGCTTTTAACTACTATTTTTGCGTCATTTTTAATTTTATCTTCAATTCTAAGTTTTTCTAGAGCAAGAGGACCTTTGAATTTACTCATACTCTCTTCATGAGAGTGAGTTCGAGCAGTAAAATAATATACATCTGATTTCATTTCTTTTCACATATTAAAAGTTTCTTTTAATTCATAATAATAAATAGATTATATAATTTAAGACAAAAAAATATTTTAACGCTAAATAATTCTATTAAAATAAGAGATGATAGAAATAAAAAGAAGAGATTGGTAATTTTATGGCTCGCTGCCCAGAAAGTGTATTTGTAGTTTCACATCACACCTGAAGTGCGGAGGCTTGATGAAGTACCATTCAGACATTAAACACATCGTCTGTAAATCATGTGGATTATCTTTAACTCGTGCAGAGCTTGATAGCTACTGGAAGAAAATTAGGAATGAAAATGTAACTGTAGCAGATGATTCTACAAAAAAGAAAAATCGACGTAAAGAATGGTTAGAATGGTATTCTAAATCAAAATCCGAGAAAGAGAGTTTTTAAAGATTGATTAAAAATTCTAAAAAGAAGATAAGATACTAAATCACTTTCAGAAAAGAATTAAGAAGAAGTTCTTTATATCAATTTTACTTGAATTAATTACCAAATTTTTTTTCAAGTATATCTTCTAATAACTCAGCTAACTTTGTTGCAGGTATGTCTAATAAAGTTATCTCTAGATGTCTTCCACGTGTAGCTTCCTCGATTCTAACAGTTTTTGAAGCTATTATTTTGAGTTGTGTAAGTTGCCGTATATATTTCCTAAAACTCATTTTTACATGAGGAGGTATTGAATAATTTTCACAAATAACCTTATATTCCTCAAAAGCATCATCAACTAGAGTAAACGGAGTATCATTATTTATCAATGATCTTGAAATCCCGAATAACGCTATAAGTTCCTGATCTTTTAATTGGTCAATGATATCCCCCCTAAATGTAGGATATACTTCATTTGCAGCTTCTCTTATAATCTCTGCAGTTATTTGATCAATGCTTTCTTTATCACAAAATAATCCGCTCTTTCGTAGGATTTCAATTCCATGTCTCATATTTTCATGAGCAACTACAATTTGAGAAACAATAGTTAAAAGATCATCAGTTATAACACTTTCTTTTAGTGCTATTTCACTTCGATATTTTAAGATTTGCATTGATTCCTCAAAATCATAAGGTTTAAGTTCTATTTTTTCATTTAACCGACTTAAAATCCTCTCATTTTCAATTTTCATCCAATCCCTATTTCTTGAAATTAAAAGTAAGGATAATTTCGCATTTTGATGCCCAAAAGTTTCTGCAATATCAAGAAATGCTAAAACATCATCTGGTTTTAAAAGATGAATCTCATCAATCACTAACAAGATATAACCCTTTTCTCGGATTAATTGTGAAAGAATTAGTTTTAATGCTTCATCGTCACTGAAGCCCCGTCCGCTGCCATGCTGATATTTGCCGAGTAGCTCCCTAATTATTTTACTTTTAGATCGGAAGTTGATGCAATTAAAATATTCAACAAAAATCTTAACATCATTTTCAATTGCTATAGTTCTAAAATTTCTCCCAAAATAACGAGCTGTAACAGTTTTGCCTACACCTCCTTTTCCTAATAATAAGCAATTTACTGAGGGTTGTTCTTTTTCTTCTAAAATTCTTCTGAAATTGAAAATCAGTGTCTTTAAAATATTATCGCGGCAATATAATTTTTCAGGTACAAAACTTAAGTCAAGAGAACTTGCCTGTCTAAAAACTGATTTACTCTTGAATTGCTTTCTAAATTCATCCTCGTCCATGATAATCCTTGCAAATCCAATTAATTATAAAGTATAAATAATAATAGAACAAATCAAGTATAAATTTTCTTATACTTATCAACTGTGATTAATCATTAAAAATTTTATCAGTTAAAGGATTAAGATTACCAATGACATATTATCTATTTTACTCAAAATTAATATATTAATAACTCTTCAAGAAATAATATAGGTGATAAATATGTCTTTGAATGAAGTCTACACTGTCCTGCAAAAAAAGAAAGAAGAATCAATTGATTTATTGTTTGAGATTCTTAAAATTCCATGTATGGCTGCTCAAAATCTAGGAGAAAAAGCTTCAATAAAATTTCTTGAACGTGTCTTTGGAGAAGCGGGATTTAATTGCTCAACTTTTGAGACTAATGGTTTTGCAGTATTTTCCGCAGAGTTTAATACAGGTTCAGATAAAACGATAACATTCTACGATCATTACGATGTTCAACCAGCTAACAGTGAACTGTGGGCATCACCACCTTTTGAACCTAGTATAAGGGATGGAAAAATATTTGCTAGAGGGGTTGCAGATAATAAGGGAGAGATTATCTGTAGATTACAAGCAATAAAAGCCTATAGAGAAGTATTTGGAAATATTCCTGTTAATATTAAATTCATTGTGGAAGGTGAAGAAGAAATAGGAAGCTTGAACCTTGGTTATTTTGTAGAGAATAATAAAGAATTTGCGCTAGGAACTGATTTGTGCATCTGGGAATTCGGTGATAAAGATACTGAAGGGATTCAGAATATCTATTTGGGTGTGAAAGGTTTCCTCTACTTACATCTGAAAACGGATACTATTGGAATAGACGTTCATTCTGGCAATACACAATTTGTAGATAATGCTGCTTACGAACTAGTATGGGCTCTTGCAACTTTAAAAGACCGAAATGATAAGATACTTGTACCTGGATTTTATGATAATATCCCTGAACCAACTGAAGAAGAACTTCTAATTATAGATAATTTTAACCTTAAAGAACAAGAACTAAAGAAAATTTATGGGATTGAGAAAATCCGTTTAGGTTTAAGTGGTGTAGAATTAAAACGGAAATTTTTCCTAGAACCCACAATAAATATCTGTGGACTCTGGAGTGGATATCAAGATCCTGGTGTAAAAACTATAGTTCCCCATGAAGCTTTTGCAAAAGTTGATTGTCGGCTAGTTCCTGGTCAAAAAGCTAAAGATATTGTTGAAAAAATTCGCAAATTCTGGGATAATAATGGTTTCTCTCACATTGAAATAACAGAATGGTTTGGTGGTGAGGCAGCAAAAACTTTACCAACTAATCCTGTTGCTCAAGCTGTAATTCGAACAGTGTTGGAAATTTCTGGGCAGGAACCCATAGTTTGGCCTTTAGCAGGCGGAAGTGGCCCCATGGATCTATTTCCAGGCGTTCCTTGTATCTCCATTGGTACAAGTCATTCTCAATCTAACGCTCACGCACCTAATGAGAATATATATATTGATGATTGGATTGAAGGAATGAAAACAATAGCTACTCTAATTCATAACATTTAGGAGATTTGATTTTCATTATAATTCTTATTCCATGGAAAATTTGATTGAAGAAGGTAAAATAGATCAAGTAAGTTAGTTTGGAGTTTATTATGTTGATATTATAAATTGTATTCTTGGTCAGGGGGATTTGGCATTTAATCTTCAGAAAATCATACGTCTAGTCTTCTTTTTATGCCTGAATAATATTATTTTTAATTATGAATAAAAGATTTTTTGGGTATTTTTATAAATGAATGAAGAATTATAAAATTTTTCAACTCTCTTCGTTTATAAAATCTTTCTACCCGCTTTTTTTTATATTTCACCTTTTTTTCATTGAGATATAATACGTCAATTTGAGAATTTTATCGGTCTTGAATTAATCACTATTGATTGCAATGATCTCGAGCAACACATGTCATTCCTTATTCAAAATATATTTAAGCTAAATTTCATTATTAATTCACATGATTGGAAGAAAAAAAAAGGTTTATGGAACGTATTGGCATCCATTCGAAGCTCAAAGCGAGAGTGGAGCGCGTTTTTCATTAGGAAAGATCCAACTTTTTTGTCCCGTGTGTGGGAATCCAAAAGTTGGTCCATATGGGACCCACGGTAGAAAAAACACCCGTGTTGAGACGTTTCAGTGCAAAAATCGTAAATGTCCACATTTAAAGAATCATAAAACGGGCAAACAGTTTGTTTTAACCACTTCGTATCAATTCAAGGAGCTAATATTCACCAAGCTCAAGGCTCTTTACGAGGACCTGCTTAAAGACGGTGCTAAAAACAAGACAATTGCGAAAAAGTATGACATCTCCGAGTCACAAGTATCGGCGCTTAGAACAGAGATTGAATTTGGTATTGACAAGTTAAACGGATTGAATACGCTTGTATTGATACCTCAACCAGATACGGCTGTTGCTATTGATGAAACTTTCCTTAAAATCGAAGGAACATCCATTTACATTATTATAGCTACAGGATACACGTCCCATAAAACCTTAGGAATAAAAGTGTCCAAAAGTCGTTCAGAAGTAGATATTCGCGAGGTTTTTAACGAGGCTAATAGGAACACTATATGTGGTATTAGCACGATTAGTTCAGATGCTTTGAATGCTACACAATCGATGGCGAAAAACTTAAACAGGGAGATCACCCATGTCATCCACCCCCATAAAAGGCCGTACAAGAAAGCTATTATCCGACATTATAGCTATGAAAACAATGAAAGAATCACGACAACGATTGGTGTGAAAAGTAATTTCTTTAAAAAACGCGATAAGCGGCAATTTAGGTATATGGAAACAAGAAATGACTTGAGTCCTATAATAAAAAAGAAGCGCGGGCGACCTAATGGTTCTAAAACTAAGAAGAAGCACAAAAAGCCAAGGACAAAGAAGAAACGAGGTCGTAAAGGACTTTACACGGTTTTTGAAAAAGGGGCGATCGGCTACGCAACAATCAACCCATATCGGGACAAATTAAAGATAAAAAAAGGGTTGTCCAGACCGGTAGGCGCCGGGCTGAACGCGACACTAAAGTTATATGCACTAATGTCAATTCAAAATAATCTTGCGGAAAATATAAATTCTATCCTCCGCGCTATTATCCGGTTAAGAGGACCTAAAACAATTGAATCCGTGGAGCGACGCATTAGGGCAACATTGAAGATACGAAATCATCCCAAAATCTTAGATGATGTACGAATCATGCGACAAGTGAGGGGGGATTTTTTGATGAACAATCTAAAACTCATGGAATGTGTTGATTTACTAGAACGGGGGATTATAATGTAAGAAAATAAAAAAGGGGGTTAATTTATAATTGTTAATTCGTTTATAAAATTAACCGATTTTTTTGTTCTAAATGTAAAGAGATTATTGACATTAAAAATAATTCAATTGATTGTGAAAATTGCGGAACATGTCGCCCAATCAAAGAGAATGAAGTTTTTTGTCCTAAATGTAGCACAATTGCACATTTAAAAGATAATTTAATTGATTGTAATAACTGCGGGATTTGTCGCCCAATTAGAAAACATGAATTTATTTGCTCTGAATATAAAATAATTGCGTATATGAAAAACAATGAAATTAATTGTAATTACTGTAAAACGTGCCATCTAATTAAAGATAAAATAATTAAAACAACTCCACCTAAAACTAAACAATTTCATCTTACAAATTTAAATCCAAATATTCTTCAAAATATTGGTGATATATATAACCAAAATAGTATTATTCCTAAGACTTTTCAAAGAAGACAAAAATTAAAAAAAAAGACTGAAGCTAGAGAAATTTTCCAAGAAACAGAGTCAACCGAGATTTTTAATGAACAAGAAAATGCAATAAATAAGGGATATTTAGACGCAGCAAGAAAGGCAAGAGATAAGGGTTTTACAACTTTTTCGGTAATTGCAAGACGGTTATATAAGAGAAATGTAACGAAATTCTTGAATTTTTACATAAAGAAATATGACAATGACTTTGCGAAACAATTTAAAAATATTATCAACTTACATATAATAGAATCTAAAAGAGATTTTGAAGAACGAAATAGAGTTATTACAGAAGGTCTGGAAAATAAACATAATAAAAATAAATTTGGTAGTTTTATCCTTTACAGAATACTCAATAAAGAAAGACAACTTGTCAGGATTGGATATACCGCTAATGCGGTTGAGTACAGATTAACAAGTTATTTTGGTCGAGCATTTAATGAACCAGATAAAAAAAGAGATTCTCAGATTCATTTAGATATAAGAGCTTTAAGAGATTTTCGTAAATTTAATGATAAATTTGAGTTTCAAATTCTTTGTATTGCTGATAATAAAGGCGAAATAAAGACTTATGAAAGATTGTTTACTATCTATGAGAACAGATACGATAACGAGTTAGGATATGATTTGTCTATTAATGATTATTATAATAGAATCATTGGAGATTGGGGGGATTATACAGAAGGACCATTTAAAAATAGTAAAGTGCATCCTATGATGAAAATTGTCCCTCCAGAGGCACTTAAAGATGCTGTTAAAGAATGTCCTACATGGAATGAAATAATTACTAGGTTTGATAGTTTTAATACAGCTGGAATAAAAGATCCAATGACAATTAAAAAAAAAGCAATAAAATATGGTTTTATTATTAAAAGAACTGGAAGTAAAAAAGATATGAGAGCTTTTTTTATAAAACCTCTGTTAGAAAAATTAGTATTAAAAAAAATTTTAGATCCAGATGAAATTTTTATTCATTTAAAAAGAGAGGGATTCCGTTTCCTTAACAACCTTGGTATTGAAGTATGGGCTAAACAAGATTTTTTGAGAAAAATAATTAACTATATCTGGAGATCTGATATGGATCGAATTATCAATTTTCAAAAAGGGCAATGGCTATTAACAGGATTAAGAAAGCTTCTTATATACAATAAAACAATTGTTTTAATGAGAAATCCAAGAAATAATATAGTATCTAAAGCCCAAAATGAATTAATTAAGCAGGGGATACCTCTCAGACTCAAAACAAAAAAAAGTGCAAAACAACCTCAATACGATGGAGAATTACTAAAAATATTTACGAGTCTTAACAAGAGTTATAAAGAAGAACAAAACAAGATTTTGGCAGCAATATTAACACCTTTATTAATACAAGAAAATCCCGATTTAAGTCTAGGAGATATAGCTAATGTCTTTGGTCTTGTAAATACTGTTCAGAATAGGAAGTTAATAGAAAATATGATTAATAGGATTTTTAAAGAATATGTTCAACCTTTGGTGAATGTTAGGCAGATAAAGCTATATTTAAGAAATCAATTATGAAAGGAGAATTTTTTTTTAACTTGATAAAAGTATTAGATATTAAATTTAAAAAAATTTAAAAATCAATCTTAGAAGAACTAAGTGGATGCATCTTATTATATGATTCTATCAATTGTTCTGGACAGTTTTTTGCATATATTCGCGTTGTATTAGGATTACTGTGACCTAGAATATCTTGTAACTCACTAATATCCATACCCCGCCTTCTCAAATGTGTGGCTCCAGTGTGTCTGAAAACGTGAGGTGTGATAATTTTAGAATTTGGGAATCCACATTTTTCTTTTATTGTCTTAATATCTACCTGTACCACTCGAGGATTTAATTTCTGATTTCTTGTGTTGACTAATAAATAGTCTTCAGAATCATAATAGATCCTGTCTTTAAGGTAGTCCTTCAAAATTTCTAATGTTTTTTGGTCTACTGGGACAATTCTCTCTTTATTTCCTTTTCCACGTAATCTGATATATCCTTTTTCAAAATCTATATCCATAATTTTAATATTACATAGCTCACTTACTCTTGCCATAGTAGAATATAATATCCTAACAATTAAATAATAGCGGTCGCTTTTTCTTGTGTTGAATAGCTGCTTGTTTTTTAATTTTTTAAAGATTTGTTCAATATCATTTAGATCCAAAAATTTAGGTAGGCTTTCTTCAGGTTTTATCTTAGGTGATCGAATAGTGGCCATTGGATCTTTTGTAATAAATTCATTTAATGTTAAAAATTTAAAATAAGAGCGTAATGACGCAATTTTCCGGCTTATACCTTTTTTGGTGTAATTTTTCTCATTTAATTTTTTAAGAAATAGTCTAATTTTTTGACGAAGTAAAGGAGAATCTAATTGGAGATCTCCCACTAGATTAATAAGTTTTTGAAGATCGTATCTGTACGCTTTAACTGTTGAGGAAGTACATCCTTCTTCGACTTCTTTTGCGATTAGAAAATCTTCAGTAAAATCAGAAATCTTGTAGTTTTCCATAATATATAGAAATCATTAGGATAATACATAATAGGGTGTAATATTCACATAATATCAAAATTAATCCTTTTTTAAATGTCGAAGATATTTACACGCATTAATTCCTGCTAGGGCACCCTCAGCAGTTGCAAAGACTACTTGAAATAAACCTCCAGTTACATCTCCAGCAGCAAACACTCCTTTAAGATTTGTTCGCTGTTCTTCATCAACATGAATATTGCCTCTATCATCTAATTCCGCTCCCGCTTTCTTGAAAATAGAATTCGATGGTAAGTGAGTTAACACAAAAAGAGCACTTAATTCATATTCAATTATTTCTTCAGAATCTTTGTTCTCAGGTTTAGTAGACTTACACAATATCTTATTAATAACACCCTCGGAATTCCCAATAGCTTCAATCACTTCTATGTTTTCAATGATATGAATACCCATCTCTTTAATTTCTTCCATTATTTCTTGAAGATTATGTCCTCGATTTTGATGATATTTTTCGTATAATTCTTCAATACTAAGATTTGTTAAAACATGAACTATACATCCCATTTGATAAAGTGCTGCAGCATCTTCTAGCACTTCTCCATCATTTCCATATAAATAGACTTTTTTTCCTCTATATAATGGACCATCGCATAAAGCACAATATGAAACTCCATATCCACTTAGCGCGTCTTCACCTTTGATAATCTCCTTCCGATGTCCTCTTCCAGTAGCGATTATTAGAACATCAGATGTGATATTAGCCGTTCTAGTGGAAATCATATTTAATCCCATTCCAAGCATAAGTGATATAACATCGCCTTTAATAATTCTGGCATTCTCAGAATAACTCTCTACATGCTCTCTAAACTCTTCTAATAACTTATTACCTTTAATAACTATTTTTCCGGGCCAATTTTGAATTTCCTTTGTTCTTGCTAATGCTGATTGTTCTTTTCCATCAAGAATAATGACCTCTCTATTGGCTCGGGCGCAATAAATTCCAGCTGATAATCCAGCTGGACCAGCTCCAATAATTAAAACCTCACATTTAAATTCGTCCATATATTTTTCCTCTTGCATTCAATTACTATATTAATGAGAATAGAAATAAGTTAAAATTCAAACTTTTTGGTATTATCCTTTTATAATTATAATAATGGTCTTAATAATTTAATATTATGATTTCTCTTTCTAAACAGTTTTTTATTAAGTATTTATTTTTCGAATTAGAAATTCATTTGGAGATGATAATATTTTAAGTTTAAGGCTTTTCTCTAAAATTCAAAAAATTTTAATGATTTAGGAAATTTTGTTTGATATTATTTGTATTATAGTTTTATTAAAAATCTAAAAAAAAAACAAAAAAAAAGTGAAAAAACTTGAATGTACCAATAATTTTAATTATAGCTTTAATAGCTGGTGTTCTATCAATTGTTTTAGCAATCTATTTTGCTAAAGTTGTCTTAAAAGAAGATCCTGGAAACGAGAAAATGGTTGAAGTCGCAGGTTATATTGAGTCAGGAGCTAAAACTTTTATTAAAGTTCAATATAAAATATTAATTGTTTTTGTTGCTGGTTTAGCGGTTGCTATTTTATTCTTAATAAAACCGGGTGAATTAAGCGTAGCACATATGGTTGCATATATAGTTGGTGCTGTTGGTTCAATGTTTGCAGGTTATTTAGGAATGATGGTAGGAGTCAAAGCAAACACCAGAGCAGCTCAAGGATGTACTGTAAGCATGAAAAAGGGATTTGATATATCTTTTTTTGGTGGTGCTGTAATGGGTTTAACTGTTGTTGGAGTGGCTTTAATAGGTGTTTCCTTAGTATATTGGCTAACAAGTGAAGCAGGTGTAGTCTTAGGATTTAGTTTTGGTGCGAGTAGTGTTGCATTATTTGCAAAATGTGGTGGAGGTATATTTACTAAAACTGCTGATGTTGGCGCTGATTTAGTTGGAAAAGCGGAATACAATCTTCCGGAAGATGACCCTAGAAACCCAGCATCAATTGCCGATAATGTTGGAGATAACGTTGGAGATATTGCAGGTATGGGAAGCGATTTATTTGATAGTTATGTAGCATCAATTGTAGCAGCAATGCTATTAGCTGCTGCTATAACCATTTTTGCTGATCCAGATTCAAGGGACTTTTTTATTATATTTCCTATCTTACTTTGCGCTTTTGGTCTTTTTGCTTCAATTATTGGAATCTATCTTATTAAAGTATTGAAATCAGAAGAACCAGGAAAACTCTTAAACACTGGTACTTATCTCGCAACAATTATTTTTATAGGCTTGGCTGCTTTATGTACATTTATTGTTTCTATTGGGTTGAGTGACTCTGAAGATATTGAATTATTATGGAAATTATGGATTTGCGCTTCCGTAGGTATTTTAAGTGGTGTAGTGATTGGATGGACTAGTGATTACTTTACGAGAGAAGATAAAGCACCTACAAGAAATATAGCTAAAGCTGCGCAAGAAGGACACGCTGTTGTAATTCTTAGTGGTTTTAGTTACGGGCTTCTAAGTGTACTCCCTCCAGCAATTGGTATTGTTATTGCTATGGCTATTACGTATTATCTAGCAGAATTTTTTGGCGTTGCAATAGCTGCTGTAGGAATGTTAGCTATAGTAGGCACCATCGTTTCTAATGATGCTTATGGACCAATTTGTGATAATGCACGAGGTATCGCAGAACAAGGAGATCTTGGGGATGATATTATCAGAATAGCAGATAAACTCGATTCTGCAGGTAATACAGCTAAAGCAATAACTAAGGGTTTTGCAATCGGTGCTGCTAACCTAACTGTACTTGCTTTACTTTTCTCTTTTACCGTAGAAGCAAATGCAATAGAAGCAGGATCAATTGATGTGATTGATTTATTAACCATTAATGTATTCATTGGTGCCTTTATTGGTGTAGTAATTCCTGCTTTGTTCTCAGCTCTATTAATTCTTTCTGTACAGAGGAATGCTGGTAAAATGGTAGTTGAGATCAGGAGACAATTTGAGGAAAACCCCAAAATATTAACTGGTGAAGAAGCAGCTGATTTTAATAAGTGTATAGATATAGCAACTAAAGGATCGCTTCGAGAATTGATTTTTCCAAGTATTATTTCAATAGCAGTGCCTTTAACAATTGGAGTTCTATTTGGTGTGGCAGCTCTAGGAGCATTCTTAGCCGGAGCGATTTTATCAGGCTTTGTCTTTGCTATATTTATGAGTAATAGTGGCGGGGCTTGGGATAACGCTAAAAAATTCATTGAAGATGGGAATTTGGGTGGTAAAGGAACAGAGACACATAAGGCGGCAATTACTGGTGATACAGTTGGTGATCCTTTCAAAGATACTTCAGGACCTAGCATTAACACCCTTTTAGTAGTCATGTCATTGACAGCTTCAATCTTCTTGGGATTCCTCATGCTATTCAATGCTGGAGCAGGTTTAATATTATTCTAAAAATTTCCAAAATATTCTAATTATTTTCTTTTTTTCTTTTTTTAATTTTATAAATTTACCTAGAGATTAAACTAACTCGCATCAAGCAAAAGTTTAAATATTGAATATGCATTTTAAAAAAAGAGACGAGTGAGATATGGAGCTGACGGTGGGCTTGACCCGCTGAGGAACTTCACCCCACTCTCCAAGCAAGGTGTAGATAACTACTACGGTGAGAACCGTATTTTAGCAACTGAAACGACACTGCCTTTTTACGTATATTAATGACTTGGATATAAGCCAGAGAAATTGTAGAAAGGAATGGTTGAAACGAGCTAAAACCTTGGTGCAAAGCCAAATGAAAGCGATGAATACTTGGAGCGAGCTTTAGGTAGGCCGCATAGTTTGATGCTCCAACTGTAACTGGTGACAGGTACAGTACAGAAGGGTGAGTATGTATCTCAAGCGTCTTATTTTTTTTCTTAGCAATTAAACAAATTGAGCTTTAGTTATATGGTAAATCACAGATATTTATTTATTTACTCTTCAAAATAATTAGCACTACGAGTTAAGTCATTTCAATCCACAGCTTTACTATAAGTTTTTAGCTATTAATTTAGCAAAATATTCAAAATCTCTATTGTATGATTTTTCAGCAGATTTAGATACTTTAGCAAAGATACATCCTGGTAATTCATTCATATGAAGATGATAATCAATACAATCGCAACATTTACCTCTTCTATGACAATCATAAGTACAAGTACATTTATCTTTTCTCCCTTCTTGATCACATTCTGTCATATTCTCTTCTCTCAATTGTATTTATTTCAATAAAATTAACTTGAGCAAATAAATACAAGTTTTTAATATTTGGTATAATTCTTTCAATAAAACACATAAGAAAAAAGATTTAAATATTAAAATTTATTCAATTATAAGAATTTTTTTCATTAGATATTTATAACAATTACACTATATTACAAAAAAAATAAGGTTAAAACTAAAAATAAAATGAAATAATAAAACACCTAACTTATTGGAAAAAAATAGAGAATTATTTCAAAAAGGGTATTTTTAAAAATAAAATTATTCAACCAAACTAAATGAGCCATCTTTTGCACTGCATCCAGGACAAGCGAACCCCTCATCTGGAAAATCATCTAAATCAAATTCATGTCCGCATTTATCACATTTCCATTTCAACTTATACTCATACCTTTTTGTTAAATTCTTTTCTTTTTATAAAGGATTGATATACAATTTTCTACTAAAATAATAAAGATTTGATTAAAAAATTTTTGCAAATCAAATTATAAAACATTTTCTTACAAGTTTTATAATTCTTCTATTAATCTACTCAATGTTATTTTAAGCAAATTTACTTGAATAAAGAAATTTTCTCTTAGTTTTCGTGATTTGAGTTGTTTCAATTTATATCTGGAATTTGTAAATACTACTTTTTATTTGAATATTGATTTCTTTTTACAAAAATACTTTAAGTGTTTGTTAACAGAATTTCATTTTTTTTCCAAGAAAAACGAGAAAAGATGAAAGGTATATAAGTATTCTATCTTCCTAATTTAAATTGAGTTTTATAATTTCCTATTCTCGCTAATTTGTTTCGCTTTCCTGAATAAATATCTTCGACATCAAAACCAACACGTTTACCTCCCATTCTGACTTCTGGAGTTAAAAAACCATAAATAACATAATTCTTCTTAGAATAATATTCAATTATCCTTGATATTAGTGTAGATTTACCACTTCTAGGAGGACCGGTAATAAGAATTTTAGATCCCATTTTAGATTTATTAAGATTTCTTATTATCTAATAAAAAAATGATCTCAACTTTAAACATTTTGAAATAATATAACTCTTAACATTCTGATAAGAAAAGGAATGTTAATAAAAGTGAGTGAATATTGTAGAAAATCTAATTCATAAATTATCTAAATCTATTTACTTAAATCCTTAAATTTTATTAATAATTCTTTTTGTTTATCGGACACTTTTTTCGGGATTTCAATATTTACTATAACATATTGATCTCCTTTACCCTTTCCTCGCATGTATGTAATTCCTCGATTTTTTATACGAAATTCCGTCCCCGGTTGGGTTCCTGGAGGAAGGTTTAATTCTTTTTCCGTTAATTTCTTTGCTTTATAATCTAAGGTGGGAACTTTAATTTTTCCTCCAATGATTGCAGTCACAATATCTACATTAACGGGAGTATAAAGATCATTTCTACGCCGAATAAATTGTTCATTGTTTGTAACTCGAATTCCTAAATATAGGTCTCCAGGAATAGCATTAACAGAGGGTACATGTCCTGCCCCTTGAACTTTTAAATGAACTCCATTTTCCACACCTGGGGGGATGTTGATATGAATTTTTTTATCTTCAGGAATAACTTTTTTTCCATTACAAACTTTGCATTTTTTCTTAATTACTTTCCCTGTACCGTTACAAGTATAACAAGCGGATTCACGGATTATTGTACCAAATCCAGATTGAGTCATTTTTCGTACACGTCCTGCTCCCTGGCACTCAGGGCAAGATTTTACACTTGAAGGATCTTCCGCCCCAGTTCCTTCACATTCATCACATGGAGTATATCTTTCTATGGGAACATCTTTCTTCACACCAAACATCGCTTCTTCAAAAGTAACCTCGACTTGACCTTCTATATCCTGTCCTACCTCTCTACGAGGCGCCGCTCTCCCTCTTGATCTTGAACCAAAACCTCCGGATCCAAAATCATCAAATCCCCCAAATGAACCTATACCTCCAAATATACTCCGTAGCAATTCATCGATTCCAGGAATTCCTCCTCCGGAAAAATTACTCATATCCACATTTACGCCACTAAAGCCAAACTGATCATAACTTTGTCTTTTTTTCTTATCACTTAAGACTTCATAAGCTTCTTGAAGTTCAATAAATTTTTCTTTTGCTTTGGGATCGGTTTTATTTAAATCCGGGTGTAATTTTCTAGCTAGTCGTCTATAGGCAATTTTTATATCATTTAAACTAGCATCTTTACTCACGCCAAGAACTTTATAGTAATCTCTTTTCTTCGTAGAACTCATAATCTCTAAGATTCTAATTGTTATCTAAATAGAATAAAAATCAAGTAATTAAAATTGTCTCTAAAATTTATTTTTTTGGATTATTAGATTATTTTCATGATATTATTAAAAATAATAAAATTAAGCATAGTATTAATTTCAAGTTGATAATTAATCTAGCCTCGATTTTGTTATATAAGAATAATCATTATTAAGAAAGAGTTGATTTTCCAATATTAAGAAAATGAATACATATTGAATGATAAATAATAATGAAGAAAAAATGTCTAAAATAAATAAATATTTTAAAAAATAAAACAGAATTAAGAAGAACTCAAATTTTTAATTTATATATTACTATTTGGAGTGAATGATAAATGTCAACCTTTCATAAAATAATTTATAAATCATCTGATGACATGGAAGAGGTAGAAGATGATTCTATTGCTTTAGTCATAACATCTCCTCCATATCCAATGATAGAAATGTGGGATGAGCTTTTTTCCAA
>SDBS01001557.1_pt1 | contig 23340 bp, 21 predicted proteins | sample 2277091 | NCBI WGS metagenome assembly SDBS01 (sample SAMN10404972, study PRJNA504765) | marine sediment metagenome | isolation source: marine sediment core GS10_PC15, 163 cmbsf | place: Arctic Ocean: Southern Knipovich Ridge | collected 2010
ATAGCATCTTCAATTGAAACGTTAATTTCTTCATTTGAGAGTTCCTTTAACATTGAAGCTCCAGCTGATACCCTTAAAACAATTGGTACATCAAGTTCAGAAGGCACACAATTTCTAAGCATACCGCGTGTAAGCATCAGAGCATCAGCATACTCAAATAAAGGCTTCATATCAGTAAAGCATTTTAATTGACCTGGAATATTTCCAAAATAACCGTGATCAATAGCCAACATTACACAATGTCCAGACTTAGGCTTAATAATTCTGTTTAATCTATTTAATCGATCTGCTTAAATAATTAATCTGTTTTGAAAGCCCCAATCACCAATAACAACCATTTTTCATACCTTTTTTATTTTTTTTTGAATAACACAAATTTTTAACATATTCTTTAATTAAATTAAAGATTGTTATTTTATTTTTTCTATTAATAGTAGATAAGAAAAGCTAATAAAATTAAAATCCACCAGATTATTATAATTTGATGAAATCAATCAAAAAAACGCTTGATCCAAAAATGATATTATCAAGATGGAAGTTTAATTTTTAGAAAGAAACTAATCAAATGAAAATTTTCGAAAATGTATGAAGAAACCAGAAAATATTTTGAGGAAAATGAAGGTAAAACAATAAAAATTGTAGGGAAGGTTTCCAATATAATGTGGCAACACATTCAAACTTATATAGAGACTCATCCAAACATAAATTATGTAGATTTAGAAGATGGGTTTCAAATTATAACATATACAAAAGAATCAATTTCCTGTTCTAAGAATTTAGAGATAGTGGGGAAGGTTATTAAAGTTGGAGGAAATAAAGATCCACGATCAAAGATATCAGATGGTCATTGTGAATACCATGTTATTGCAGAAACTTGGAAATGTATTTAAAAAAAAAATGAGGCGTATTTAAAATACCAGATGAGATTGTTTTATTTAGAGATAGTCAGTTATTGCAGTCTGAAGTTGAAATTGTTAAAGAAATTGAAGCCGAATTAGGTTTAAAATCTACTTCTAAACCTGATGCATTTGATATATTTGCACCATTAGAATTTATTGCAGAAGTTCATCGAGTTAAACATATATCAATGTACAAGTATCCTTTATCTAGTTTCCCTAAATCAATTACTAAGCTTAAATCAATCGAAACTATCAACTTCAGGTCTACAGAATTAGAGAGCCTTCCTGAATCAATTGGGAATCTTGGTCATCTTAAAATGTTAGCGGTTGATAATGGTAAACTTTCTACTTTACCTGATTCATTAAAGAACTTAAAATCAATAAAAACATTAATGCTTCAAAATAATAAATTTACTCAACTACCCGGAGTCGTTACAGAATTAAAATCATTGGAAAATTTATTTATATCATCCAATCAATTAACCAGCTTACCAGAAACTTTTGGAAGATTAAAATATCTTAAAGAATTAAATCTCAGTTGGAATAGCATTACGAGTCTACCGAACTCAATAGGTTATCTTTCTTCTCTTGAGAAAATAATCTTGTCAAAAAACCAACTTTCTGAAATTCCCGAATCTATTGGAAAGATTTCAACACTAAAAGAAATATGGTTACATGAGAATAATTTAGAATCTCTACCCGAGTCAATTTCAGAATTGGAATCCCTTAAAAGTTTGCAAATAGATGGTAATCCAATACATGATAATCCAAGTTCAAAAGTAGAGAGAATTTTAAAAGTTTTAAGAGAAAGGGGTGTAGAGATTGATTAAGACTATTCTTAATTAAATTAAAGATTATTATTTTATTTTTTTTAATTAATAGTAGATGCGAAAAGCTAATAAAACAAAAATTAAAGTACGTTTAAAAATTCTTCAACTTTATTTTTGATTTTAAACATAAGTTTATGTGAAATATTTTGTCTGATGAACTCTTTTATTAAGTTTAAACGGTAGTTATTAATTTTTTTTATCTTAAGGCTTTTAGAAATTTTTTCTATCAAATCCTCGTCATAAATTTCATTTGTTTCATGAAGAATAGAAATAGTACAATCAACTTCTTTAATTAATTTAGAAACCTCTTGTTGAAGAAGCTTTAACTGCTCTTGGCTATCAATAATTTCTAACGTTTTTTTAATAATTTCTTCTTCAAATTTCAATTTTGTTATCCAAGGAATTTGAAAAATGTTTTTATTTGTATCAAGAACTAAATTCTTACGACTCCTTTTTTTTTTATCAAAATCACTTCTCTCCAGTAAAGATATGGTTTTACTTGCTCTATACTTCTCTGGTAATATGGTATTAAATATTGAGTTTAATGTGTACTTATTGTATTCGAAATTATCGTCTACTAAAATTTTCGTTGGATAGTTAAATATCTTAGCGTGTATCAAACTAAGAATACCATATACTCCAAATATTTGGATTAATTTTCTTAGATTTAATGGTCCCGTGCCATCTTTTTCGACTCCACGAGTGATCGAAACCATTTGAATATCAATTGGTTCGTATCCACGAATCTTTCCTTTAATATCTACAAAAATTAAAAATTGGTGTTCAGAACACACCGCTTTTGCCGGTATTTGGATTTTTATAGTAGTACCGAACTTTTTATGGGAAAAAACCTCTGCGGGCACGTTAATATTTTTCATTCCTCCACATGTAGGACATACAACTTCGAGTACCTTAGATGCTTCAGTCATATTACAAAATCCCTTTTTTTTGTACCTAATAAATTATATATCATATGCAAATAAAAATCTTGATGAAGTTTTTTTAAAAATAAAGAATGATATTTCAATTAATAATGCTTTGTGAATAAAATTAATTAACATTAAATTTTTAAGGATTTTAAATTTTTAAACTTTTAAATATTCAAAAAAGAAAATTAATATCGAAGTTACGAGAGAGATTGTCATGAAAATTGAAATTTCAAAACAAGATTCCGATTATATGTATAATATTATACAAAAGATAATAGATGAATGTGGTCCACGTATGCCATGTAGCCCACAAGAAGCAATGGGGGCTGAAATTGTTAAGAAGGAACTAGAAGAATCATGCGATGAAGTAATAATAGAACCATTCACGTGCCATCCAAGAGCCGCACTTGGATGGATTAGAATCGATGTTCTCTTAGTAATTATTTCATTTAGTTGTTTTTTTATAATCCAACTATTTTTAGAAACTATCTGGTCATTAATTTTAGCATTAATAATATTTGGTTTAAATTCATTAGCTTTTTTTGTAGCTTGGTATGAGTTTTTCAATTATAAGGAATTTATAGATCCTCTCTTTAAAGAAAAATCATCGCAAAATGTGATTGGTAAAATTAAAATTAAACCAGAAGAAGGTGAACTGAAAAATATTTTAATCTTTTCAGGACATATAGATAGTCAATATCAATTCAACCTTTTAACATATTTAAAAGAAGGGTATGCTATTATATCACTTATAGGATTAGGAATTTTGTTTTTATGGATAGGAATATCAGTAATTTTCTTTTTTTTGACATTGATAACTTTTTTAATAGGATCACCAGTAATATACGATGTTTTTTTCAATATTGTTATATGGTTTTTGATAGTAGGAGGCATACCATTAATTTTACTAATTTTTTTTACATCTCCTGGAGAACGAGCAAATAAAGTGCCAGGAGCAGTCGATAACTTAAGTGCAATTGCTATTGTATTAGGTATTGGGCGTTTCCTAAAAAAGAATAAAAATATTATCCCAAAAAATACAGAAATAAGATTAATTTATTTTGGATGCGAGGAAGCCTTTTTAAGAGGATCTTTTCGCTATGTATCTGAAAATTTAGATGAGTTAAAAGATTTTAATACTGAATGTATTAATTTAGAAATGATACCAGATCTACGTAAAATATTTATATGGAATTACGAACCCACCACAAGAACATATCATTCAGAAGAAATTATTCAAAAAATCATCAAAGCAGCAGAATTAGAAAATATAAAATCAAAAGTTTCTCCTATGGGTGGTGAAGGTATAATAGGAAAACTTCTTGGTAAAACATCTGGAGGTACAGATGCTACAGCGTTTTCAAAATCAGATATCAATGCTTGCACTATAACTACTGGAGAATTATTAAAAGTATCAAAATATTGGCATACACCTCGAGATACGATTGATAAGATTGAAAAGGGTGCTCTAGAATTTGTACTAAAATTATGTATAAGATACATAATAAATGAATCTCAGATAAAATGATAATTACTTTTCTTTTAACAAAAGAAAAAATTTTAAAAATTTCCGAGAGAATTTAAATTCCTATCAGATTTTACGAGTAATTTCACCATCAATATAATGAGGATTGCGGGGATCAATCCTAAGAAGCACACTAAAAATATTCCTTCGAGAAACACATCATCAATAAAAGTATTAAACAAAATTTGCCCCATTGAATCTATTAAAAAATGCAAAATAATACCTGGAAGAAGACTTTTCGTTTTAATATACATATAACCAAAAGCGAAACCTAAAAGTGTAGCATATATAACTTGAAACCCCACAAAGAATAGAATACTAAGGGGATCAACGCCAATAATGATATAAGTAATGAAATTCAAAGTATGGGCAAGTCCGAACAGAAGCGCACTAATTATGAGAGATGTCCGTACGCGATATTTTTTTGTAAGCATTGGAATTATAACTCCTCGATATGCGACTTCTTCCCAAATTCCAGGTATAAGCATGATTATAAATAAAAACCATCCAAGTCCTACTGAAGGATCAGGGTTGCCAAATAATATCTTTGGATTGAAAACATAATTCCCTAGAGTTATAGCTCCAATAAATACTACTATACCAAATATAATGAATGAGCCAACTCCTAATAATATATTCCTGCCTACTGGTTTTAAGGTGCTTAAATGTATTTTTTTAGAATAGTCTTTAAAAGAATCACACCTTTCAGGAAGTTTCATACCTCTTGGAATTACTATTAACCACAAAATTGCTAAAAATCCAAATTGGAAAAAGAAATCAATGAATAGTAATATGATAAAATTAAAACTTGTTAGAATATTCAAGAACGGAAGTAAAACTAAAGATTCAGCAAATAAAGATAAAAATAAAAAAATAAAATATAGAAATGTTAGAACAATAGCTCCTATCACTGGCTTGTTTCTCAGATGCCCTGATGTCTCATATTCTGACAGTTTTTCTACTTTTGGAAACATCTTGGTGAATACATATATTAAACATGATAATCCAAAAATTCCTAAAATTAATAAAATGATTATAGCAACCAGAATCCCAAAAAAAGATATTAAAAGATTACCAACTATTAAAAATATGAGATATAGCACCCCTTCAGATAAAATCATAATACACCATTTTGCAATCTTATGTTCTTTATTCAATTCCTCCATAATATATTTGTATTTCATTTTACCGAACAATCTAATTTTCAATTCCAACATGATTAATATGAATGTCCAGGCTATTGGTAGGGTCACCAAAAGTAATAATATCACTATTAATGAATTTAAGAGTAAGGTTAGTACTATGGCCATTAAAACAAGAGATAATCCTTGAATGGATAACATTAATATTATTTTAGCTTTCACTTGTTCTCGTGGAACTACTGGTAATGATGCTATTGTAGATGCTCCCGATTCCTCAATATTCAGAAAACCAGCGACTAGCATAGGTGGAATAAATAAGTAGACTCCTAAAATAATCGACCATACCATCAATATTCCTTCTACTGAAGTAATCTCACCAAATATTGGTCCTTGTAATGTTAGAACTAGAATCAAGGGATAAAAGATGGGGAAGAAGATGAACATAAACGATTGGATATCTCTTGTAGATGAAATTAGATCTTTTCGCAGAAAGGCTTTAATTGGTGTAATGGGTTTCAGTTCTACTTGAATAGGCTTATCATCATACACTTGTTCTGTTTTGATCTCAGTTGATATTGTACTTCGTAGAGCTCCTTGAGCCTTTCTGAATAAAGTAAATGTCAATAATATAAATAAAGCAAAACCAATAAGAGTACTAAGTAATAATTCTAATGGCACCTGATTTGGAATTGTGCTTAATGTTATTAAATAACCAGGAGCCAAAAGAAATGGAATTAAGCTTAGAAAAATATTCACAATGTCAGATGGTCCTTGGGTGGCAAAAATTTCAAAAAAAGTATCAATAGCACTAAAACCCCATTGAAGAACGAAAGCAGTTCCAAAGGCAATGCCGAAATACCCGAGCATCGTCAACATCCTAATCACATTAGCCTTTTTTGACTTGCCTTTCGACTCTGAGAAAAGAAAACTTAATTTTTCTCCAATAATAACAAGGAGGCTAAAACTAAATACAACACTAATAAAAGATACCAAGAGAGTTATCAAAAATACTAAGATATTTTGTGTTCCAATTAACATAAATATTGGAAATGCAAATGTTAATATTATTAGTGGGACGTCTAAATTCCGAAATATTGTCAAAAAACCAATTTTCTTTAGTTCTTTTTTGGAAAATGGAAGAGTCTGCAACCACTTGAAAGCATTTCCTGACATGAAAGAACTAGTAGAAATCATACCAAATAATAACATATATAAAAACATTATTCCGAAGTATATCCCAAAAAGAAACGAAGAGACAAAAATTATAGTGTTTAAGGTAAATGCACCCTGACTAAGATAATCAGCAATCTCTAAATAGGTAAATAATGGAAAAAGTGGTAAAAATGCAAATAGGAAAGAAAATACAATCTTAAGCCCTAAAAATTGATTTCTAATATACTTCTTATTCTTTTTAAATTTTTCAACTAACCTTGCCTGATGGGCTCCTGATGATGCCAGTGAAGCTTCCATCAAAATTTCGTGTGTAGGAAATTTTGCTAGAGCATAATAATAAAAAGGTTTATGCTTTTCTTCTTCCATCTCCATTTACTCCATTAATTTTTTGCTTTAAAAGATGTCTGAAGTTTTTTTATAATCTCATTAACCGACGTATCTTGTTCAGTTAACCGCAAAAAGACATCTTCTAAACTTGCCCCTAATTTATTTGCCTGTCTTCGAAGTTCTTCTATTGTACCAATCCCAACCATTTTACCCTTATTAATTATCCCAATTCGGTGGCATAAATCCTGTGCAATTTCCATGATATGCGTTGAAAAAAGAACTGAACCCCCTCGTTGAGTATGAAGTTCTATCATTGATTTAACAACTCTTACAGATTTCGCATCAAGACCAGCAATTGGCTCGTCTAATATAAGTAAATCAGGATAATGTAGAATAGCAGCAATAATCTGTAATTTTTGTTTATTACCGTGGGATAATGTAGCAATAAGCTGGTTATAATATTGATCTGCCTCTAAACTCTCTAAATATTCTTTAGCTAGCTCAGTAGTTTTTTCTTCATCTAATCTTCTAACTGAAGCGATAAAATTAAATAAATCTTTAGGTGTTAATGATTTAAAAATCAAAGGTTCTTCAGACACATACCCTATACGGCGTTTGATTTTAACCTCATCTCGTTCTGGATTCAGTCCAAAAACTTCCATTTTACCTTCATTTGGCTCAAGAAGTCCTAGAAGAAGTTTAATTGTCGTAGTTTTACCGGCACCATTCGGTCCAAGAAGTCCAAAAACTTCTCCTTTATTTATTTCAAATGAGATGCCGTTTACTGCTTTAACCAATCCAAAGAATTTCTTTAAATCCTTAACAACAACAACTTGATTATCAGACATTTTAATTTATATGATTTATTTCATTTTGATAATATTTATGATACTAAAATAATATTAGTTACCTAAATTTTCTACTTTTTTTTCATAATATATACGATTATATATGAATATATAATATTATAATTAAATGTTCTTAATTGTCTTCGAAAATAAATAAAATATCCCTTAATCTTAAATCCATATAATTTTAATAAATATATCAAAATATATATTTCGATTAAAATTCTGAAATTTCTACAAATAAAAATAAGATATTTGCTAATTTATCATCAAAACCTAATAATCCTATTTGTAATAAAGAAATAAAAATCTAGCACTAGATTCCTAATTAAATTTTTTTTCCTTCAACATCTTTCTTTTGATTAACGATTACAATGATAGATATAAATACAATAATCGCACTGATTAGATGGGCAAATGTAAATATTTCATCAAGAAAAAATGTAGCAAACATAGCAACAGTAATAGGTGTTACCCCAAAGATAGTACTGGCTTTTGATACATCTAAATAAGAAAGAGTTTTATACCAGCATATTAAACCCGCACCATAAACTGTACCCATGGTTAAAAAAAATAATAAATTACCTGGATCAACAAATAAATTCAGATCTACAGGAAAAAAGATAAAGTATATTGCTATTATAATCAAAGTCGAAAGTAGGTTTCTAAGAAACACCATTTGGATCGGAGTTATTTCATTTCTAGTGAACATTGGTTTTGTTAACGTATGCCCAACCATCCATAAGAAACTAATTAACAGAAGTATTCCAACACCAATCAATATAGTAAGATCTATTTCAAGTAAAGAGAAGAATTGAGTTACACCTATGGCTAACCCAAAAAATAAAACAAGTGAAAAAATAACTTGTAATTTAGTAATTTTTTCCTTTAAGATTAAATATCCTAAAATTAATCCAAAGAATACAGTCGTCTTTTGTGTCAAAGAACCATTTATTGCTCCTGCCATTTCATATCCAACGAAAAATAGAATTTGGTTAATGCTAAATATTATTCCAATAAAAGTTAATAGCCATACATTGTTCTTCCAACCCTGTAACACATGAATTTTATTTTCTATGTTTTTTTGATTATTAGATTTTAACTTTTTTAACTCTATTAGGAGTAAAGGAAAAAATATCGCAGTTTCAACTAAACACGTCATTGCTGCTGATATATAAGCATCTAAAACCGGTGGTCTTGAATTTGCTACAATTGGTTGTAAACCAACAAATATTACACCAACAATTCCAAATATTAGACCTTTCTTTACATTATTTTCCAATGTAATTATGAAAAACAATTAGTAATTAATAAATTTTAGATTTACATTAGAAATGCTATTTATTAGTACTTTTTTTCACAATAAATATAATTAAAACTCTTACTATTAACTCTAGATAAAATAGAAGTTATTCTCTCTTCTGCTTAATAATGATAATAGTTGAGAATATCATAATGATCATCCCAACTATATGAAGATACGTGAAATCTTCTCCGAGAAATGCAGTGGCAAGAATTACTGTAACAATTGTTGTAAAAGACAGAAGTATCATCGCTTTTCCAATTTCTAAGTAAGAAATGGTTTTATACCAAAATAGTATCCCAAAACCATAATTAAATCCCATGAGAATAAACCAGAAATAATTAATTGGGTCTAAAAATAATTTAATATTTTCCAAGGGGAAAAACAGAAAATAGGTTGAAAATAAAATTATAAAACTAATCAAATTTCTAATAACGATAATTTGAAAAGGTGTAATTTCATTTCTATCTAAAACTGATTTTGCCAAAATATGGCCTATAGGCGAAATAATCACATTAATAAGTAATACTATAACACCGAAATTAAACTCTAAAAGATTGAATGAACCCTGAGTAATAGCTAAAGTTAAACCAAAGAATAAAACAAAAGAAAACAACACTTGTAATTTCGTGACTTTTTCTCTTAAAATTAGATAACCCAATAATAATGTGAATAAAATTCTGGTTTTTAATACTAAAGAGCCATTTATCGCACCAGCAAACTCTAACCCTAGGAAATTAAAAGCTGGTACTACTGTAAATATTATTCCTATCGCTAATAAGATTTTTTTATTGTTTTTCCAGCCATGTAATTGAGAATTAATAACTTCTAGATTCTCAAGATTCATTGTTAAAGAATCCTTAAATTTTTTTCTTTCTACCATGAAAAGCGGGCAAAAGATAACTAATTCTACTAAATTAGTCATAGCAGCAAATATATAAAAATCAAGTTCAGACGGGCGTGAATTAGCAACTATGGGTGCAGTACCTATAATAAATGCGCTAATAAATCCAAAAAGGAGGCCCTTTTTTAAATTTTGTTCAGGCAAGATATTTATTTAGCTTCTTTAGCAAGATTAAGGCTTATTTTTGAGATTTTCATCATCTGTTTCGATTTTTTTTTCCTCATTCTATTTGGTTTTAAGGAATATCTTGCTTTTGGAAGATAAATGTCGCAAGTCCAAGGAAAATTACAGTTAAACTAGCCATAATTAGGATAATCATGGTGGTAGAAAGAGTTAAAGGATCAATAGATATTCCTATCGCTTCCCCAACACTACCAATTGATCCAAATAATCCCCCCGTATTTGAAATCCAAACTTCTCCTAGTTGTTCGAAATAATATGTGAAGGAAAATAGAAGCGGCCACTCACTCCCAACCAAAATTGGTAGAAAGCTGATTAAGGTAGGAATGACCATAAAAAACATGATGGGAATGAAATATGCGAGCCCTACTTTCTTAAACACGCTTGAGGAAAAAACAACGATAGCTGTCAATGGAAGTAAGGCTATAAGACCGATAAGAAAAATATATCCTCCCATAGATATTATATCTGGAATGTAAATCGGATCAACGAAAAAGATTGCTCCTAATATGAATGAAAGGGATAAACATATCATTGTAATGACGATCATTACTATAAAGGCAAAAATCTTTCCCCAAAGAAATTCCCACCGTCTCACTGGCTTGCTAAAAAACCAGGATAATGAACCATTTCTTTTTGCACCAGCCACAGAACCAGCAGCTACAGTAATACTGAAGATCAACCCATAATACATGATGTAGACACTAAGGAATATACTTATCAAACTTCTGATACCATCAATTGAAATCGACCCTATCAAACGATTTATGACCTCGTAGGAAAAAAAGAGTATTATCCCCGGAGCAACACTAGCAAGAATAAGAATAAGAAGTTTCTTCTTACTTGCAGCTAATTCGGTTTTAAAAATTGTTCCTATTGAACTAAAATAACCTCGAATTTGTTTCTTCCTTAATCATATTATCATTCCTGAGACCAATCCTATAATTGTTGCTATAATTACAAAGAAAGGGATCCACTGAAATGATGGATAGTTGATTATCTCAATAATCATTGTCGAGGTATATTTATTACCCATGCTGTCAATGGAAACTACGGATATATTATGTTCACCAGGGTTAGATATTTTTATTTGATAACTACTAGTATATTGATCATAAAAACCAGAACCATCGATTTCCGCATAAAATTGATTGTCTAAGTAAATCTGAAATGTAATATTAAGATAACCATCTAGAATTGGACTATCCCATCCTATCCAGGTAAGATTTATAATCCGTTCGGAGGTAGAATAACTAGCATTTAATATTGAAAGGCCAAATCTAACTGGGCCTGTTATAGCATTTGCAGGAAATACCAGATCATTTAGAGAGAGGATATTCGAATTAGTAATATAAGTACGTGAAGAGGGCATTCCATTCAGTGATAGTAATGTAATTTGAGAATTAATAATTTGAGTCGTTCCCGCAAATCCAAATTCATTGAGTGCGGCAATAGAACTATCATTTATGATAATATTTGCTGAATCAAATTTCCAAATAGTAGTGGTAAGAGTTTGGGATTCAAATAATCCCATAGTTGTAGAATCTCGGCATTCAATAGATCCTCCAATTATTGAATTATTTATAAAAAGAGTTGAAAGATCTGAAATGACTACATTTTGTGTAATAATAGAATTTTGTAGTAGAAACAGATTCCCCGTATTGAACATATAGACGCTTCCTTGAAGTATAGAGTTGACCATCCTCACACTCGCTGTAAATTTTATGATAATATCATCCAAGATCGTTTGATTCTCAAATACAATAATTCCACTTTCATAAGTTATACTATTTTGAAGTGGAGTAGAATAGTTTTGAGGAAAAGTTCCTGATTGGTTTTTAGGGGTGGAAGTATATTGTAAGAAAAAACCAATAATAATGAGTGCACTAAAGATTAAGACAGGCTTTTTTATTTTTTTTAACTTCTGAATGGTCTCAATCATATCTTTATCCCTCCTGCTCCTGTTCAGAATCTATTGCTTTCATAAAGATTTGCTCGATATCTAACCCAGAAGATCGAAATTCCTTAATAGTAATTTTATTTTGAAGGGAAATATTCGCAATTGTCTGCCATACTTCTTTAAGCTTGTCAGTATTAAGTATAAGTGAATCTCCCTCTTCATTGATATTTGAAACGACAGATGAAAGTGCTTCTCGAAATAGTTTATGATTTGGACTAATGACAATTACGTTAGTTTTCAATTCTTCATTCAACTTATCAATACTCCCTTCCATAATAAGACGACCATGATCGATGATAGCAATAGAATCAGCATTCATTTTTTGGATCTCGGGTAAGATATGAGTCGAAATAAAAATTGTTTTACCCTCCTTTTTGAGATCCTTAAGAACCTCAATGATTTGATTCCTACCAACAGGATCTAGATTTGAAGTAATTTCATCTAAAATAAGGAGTTCAGGATCATTCATAAGCGCTTGAGCAATACCTATTCTTTGTTTCATTCCAGCAGAAAATTTTGCGATAACACGCGTTCTTGCATCAGTTAAATCTACAAGGCGAAGAAGATCATTAATTTTTTTTTTTGTTTCCTGGATCGGCATATGAAATATTGAGCCGATATAAATAAGTAGTCTCTCTGCTGTCATAGACTGAAAATATGTTGGATGTTCAGGAACATATCCAATACGTTTGTGGATATCCATTTTATTTTTCCCCTTAATATCTTGACCAAACAGCTCTATACGCCCTTCAGTTGGGAACAATGAACCAATTACCATCTTTATAGTAGTGGTTTTTCCAGCACCATTGGGTCCTAGGAGACCATAAATCCCCCCTGAAACCTTTAAATCTAAGTTATTGACTGCAATAACATCTTTAAAAGCTTTGGTTAAGCCAAAAGTCTGAATAATAGGATTCTTCAAATATTAAGATCTCATTCTATATTTGAGAACATGAATTATTATAATAATTTAAAATTTATCATGGTAGTGTAGGTGCAGTATCTATAATAAATACATCAACGCCTCCAAAAATAAATCCTTTTTTTAAATATTGTACCGATAAGATACATATTCTTATTAACCTAATTAAAAAATTAATGAAAATTCAACTCCATATTATTATTTTTTTAAATAAAACAGAGATTTCTCAATAAATTCATAAGTTTTTTAAGATGTTCAGAATTTTTTTAGAAAGATAATACAAAAGAGTATTTTATGACTACTGATAAAAACTGGTTTTTGGATAAAATAAATAATTTTTTAAAAAATGATGAAAGTAATAGGATGAGAGTAGATGGGTCATTGATATTTAGTCCTAATACAATAGTTGGATTTGCTTCGGGAAAAGACCCAATTTTTTATGAATATAAGAAAATTATTGGGAGCTTTCATCTTACTCCAGAAGAAGCTTTTACAAAATTTTGTGAAAGAAATAATCTAACTCCCTCACTTGATCGTTTATCTGTTGTCGCTTTCGTCCTTCCAATCAATGAAAAAACTAAAAAGGAAAATCTTGAATATTCAAAAAATATGCCATCTGAACGATGGGCTCATACTAGACTTTTTGGAGAACAATCAAATCAAAAATTACAGAAACATTTAGTAAATGAATTAGAAAAGGAAGGAATTAAAGCTCTTGCGCCTATGACAAAAAAGTATCTTTTTAAGATTCATAAAAAACCTGAGAAAGGTTTTTGGGCATCTACATGGAGTCATAGGCATATGTTATTTGCAGCTGGTTTGGGATCATTTGGGTTATCAGATGGTTTTATTAATGAGCGAGGTAAAGCAATGAGATGTGGTAGCATCATTATAGATTACAAATTACCTTCTGATGCAAAAAAGCGACCTTCAGACCCTTATGAATTCTGTACCGAATGTGGTGATTGTATTAATAATTGTCCTGTAGGAGCAATAACTTTTGAAAATCGTCATGACAAGAAAAAATGTTATGATCATGTAGTTGGGACTATACCATACATCAATAAAAATTATGGTATTGACATTTACGGATGTGGATTATGCCAAGTTGGTGTGGCTTGCGAAAATTCAATTCCAGAGAAAAAAACTGACTAAAAATCAAAAGTAAATATTAGAATTAGAGATTTTCTCTTATTTCTTCAAGAACTTGTCTTGAATTTGGAGACTCTTTTTCAATAAAATGATCTAATTTCTCACAAGAATAATCCGAGCAGTGAGCACAATTTTCAAGATCTTTGTTTTTACAGCATTCTCGGATTTCACATGAACGACAGAAACTAAAGAGTTTTCCACTTCCTGATTTACAACCTTCACAATTTATATCTTCGGGTTTGAAATTATCTATAAACAATTTAGACCATGCTTTAGCAACCGTTTTTCTCTCATTATTATCATTTTTTAAAGTTGCATGTAAAGCTGGGCATTCAGTACAGATAATTCCACAGCAAGCGATCATTTCATCCATAATATCTATTAAAAATCATTTAAATTTAAGTTTTTTATAATTTAAGTTATAAAAAAATTTTTAACTCTCAAAATTGAAAGTTTTTTTTTTTTGTTGTTTTTTGCTTACTTTAGTTGTTGAAGCACAATCGGGAGGATACTCTATTACTAGTAAGATTTAATTAATTAGGAGAATTAAGTAGAAACACTTATTGTAAAATGGAAGTGGTAAAAAATTCCTGATAGAAATGCAATATTTACTAAAGATCTTACAAAACATTTTGGGAATGTGGTAGCAGTCAATAATCTGAACTTGAAAATCCCTTATGGTGCGACGTATGGCCTTTTAGGCCCCAATGGTGCTGGAAAAACCACAACCGTTAGAATGTTAAATGCTATTATAACCCCCACATCAGGAAGTGCTCAAGTTGTTGGGTTCGATATAATAACTGAAAATAAACAAGTTAAAACAAATTGTGGATTTTTACCTGAATCTCCTGGACTATATCAGAAATTAACAGCCAACGAATTCTTAGAATTTGTGGGTGAATTATATTATCTACCGAAAGAAGTAATATCTTCACGTATTGAGGAATTAATAGAGATTTTTAATTTAGAAGGACGTGAAAACGATCTCCTAGAAGGGTATTCGAGAGGAATGAAACAAAAAGTATGTTTATGTGCCGCATTAATACAAGATCCTAAAATGATCTTTTTAGATGAGCCAACCTCAAATTTGGATCCTGCAGCATCAAGAATGGTAAAAGATCTTATATCTGATTTAGCAAAAAAGGCAGATAAAACTATTTTCATATGTACTCATCTTCTAGATGCTGCTGAAGAATTGTGTGATTTCATTGGAATTATAGATAAAGGAGAATTAAAAGTTGAAGGTAGCCCAAAAGAAATAATAGATTCAGTGGGAGCAAAAAATTTAGAAGATGCTTATCTTAAAATTATGGATGTTTCAAAAATCGAAGATTTATTAGCTTGGAGGGAAGAAACACCAGAAATTAATAAAAAAGATAAGAAGAAAAAAAAGTAAAGAAAGAAAAGAAAATAGAAAATTAACTATATCGATTCAGGAATTTGAATTATAAAATTGCTTCCTTTAGTATAGTCACCCTTAACATTATCTTCAACCCAGATTTTACCATTATAGGACTCTATCATTTTATTTACCAGTGTCAAGCCAAATCCCATTCCTTTCGTCCCCTTTTCTCTCTTATAACCCTTTTTAAAAATAATTTTTTTTCTTAGATCCATAACTCCTATTCCATTGTCGCTCATTTCGATCTTAATGTATTTTTTGCCAATTTTTGTTTTTCTTGAAATAGTTATCTGGATTTTCACAGTTGGAGAGTCATTGTATTTCACAGAGTTATTTAATAAGTTATCAAAAACATCTAATAATAACTCGTTTGCTAAAACTAATGGTTGTTTAATTAAGTAATGCTCATCAATATTTATTATTCTCTCTTGAAAACTCGCTTGAGTGTATTTCTTTGCTTTATTCAATATTTCGCGAATATCTGTTTCTTTTAATTTAATACTTTTTCCTTCTTCTAATTGAGACAATTTTTGTACATTTGAAATTAAAAGTGCTCCTTTAATGACTTGATCTCTAATTATATTTATCATCGAGTGTTTTTCTCTTAGTTTAGTACCGTCTTTTTCGTAGAGTAAATACAATTCAGAAGCTCCTTTTATGCCATTGAGAATATTGTTAATATCGTGAGCAAATAAATCTTTATAGAAATTCTCCCGTTCATAAGATTTGCGATAATTTTCCTCGGATTTTTTTAACTTATCATCAGCTCTCTTGCGTAGCAATGCTTCTATCATCGCAACAGATAAAATTTCAATGGCTTCAAGATCATCATGAGTAAAGCCACCTTCTTTATTTCCTAAGCCGATCTGTCCAATAATCTCACCTTTATATATAAATGGAACTGCAAGCAAGGAAGTTATTGTAGGGTGGCCTTTAGGTGCTCCTACACTATCAGGATGATTTGATGGGTCATTAAAAATACGAGATTTACCATCTCTTAATGGTAAGAATTGCATCCCACGAATTTCCATTCCCTTGATTAACCTTGTGGCTGTGGATTCTGGCATTACGCATTCATCCCAACCAGGATTACTAATTGCGAGTGTATCAAATTTATATTCACTGTTTACCTCACCAAAATAACCAAAATTAGCACCAGATAACTTTTGGGCTACATCAATGGATGTTTTTCCTAATTCTTCTTCATTTTTACATACTAACGCCTTTTTAAATACTTCATTTATTGCTTTCATAATGTTAGTTTTCCGATATCTGTTTCTTCTACTTTTTTTTGTGTAGTGATATCAGTATGCACTGAGACAATAACTCTTCCATACTCTGGATGATCGAAGAGTGACACATTTGCATAACACCAGAAGTGAGTGCCATCTTTCTTAATATTCTTCACTTCCCCATGCCATTCTCCTGTTTCTATCAGGATTCCCAAGATATCTTGCGCTGTTTCCTCGGGGGACTTATCAGTTGGTGCATTTACTATAGCCACATATTTTCCAATTATTTCACCGGGATTATAACCAAACATCTCTTCAAACCGGGAATTTGTATAGACAATTATTTCATCCTCCAGCCTGATGAGATAAACACCTTCAGATATATTCGTCATGATTGCACTATGTAATCGTAACTCGTCCTCCCTTTGCTTGCTTTCGGTAATATCACGAAATATAGTCTGAATATGTCTTTCATTTCCGATGAATATTTCACTATAGATTGTCTCAACATCAATGGTTTTTCCATCTTTTCGAAGAAACTTAAGTTCAAATCTTGGATCTACATTTATCCCATTCTGTATTTTTCTATATCGTTTCATTACTGCTTCTTTACTTGCGGGCGCAACGCGATCAGAAATAGATTTCTTGACAAAGTCTTCAAAACTGTTATTACCAAAGATATCCAAGAGAACTTGGTTTGCATCAATGATTAAGTCATCCTTGACAATACTACACCCTACCATAGATTGATCGAATAAACTTCTATACTTTTCTTGAGATTCTTTTAATTCATTTGTTCTTTTCTCTATTTTATTTTCCAGTTCTACGTTTAATTTTTTTAAATTTGCTTCAGCTTTTTTTTTTTCTATAATGATTTCTATACGATGAATTATATCATTTAATAGATGTGATTCTTCAACGAGGAATGGTTTATCCTCAAGATAATATACATTAATGTTCAAATTTTTTTCATTAATATTTACATTTGTTGACAATTTCCAAGTAGTTTCTTTAAAATTATTTGTTCTATATTTTTTTTTGCCGTATTTTATTTCTACGCATGTTATCTCAGGATATTGCATCGAGGGAGGAATTAATTCAAGCGTTCCCTGAATAAATTCATCACTAGTAATGTTCGATTTTATAGCTAAATTAGATATTCCATATAAACAAACGAGTTCTTTTATCCTTTCCCTTTGTTTATATTCAGATTTTTTTAATTTTTCTTCTGCTTCTTTTTTCTCAGTAATATCTTCTGTATGAACTAATACTAAATCAGGAGGGACAAACCCATATTTTACTGATACGTATTTGAGCTTGTCAATAGCTTGATATCCATTATCCATTTCTCTAAAAATCGGTTTTTTCTCCCTTAAACATGTATAAAGATCTTCGACAATATCTGGTCTATCTTTGTAAAGATCTTTTGCTTTTATTCCTAAATAGCTTGCTATGTTTCCTTGATCAAATTCTTCAGCAGACGTATTAAGATCAAATAAGATTAAATCTTCATTAATATACCGCCAAACGTATGTTGGAATAGGAATGCTATTGAAAAATGCTCTAATTCCTTCTCTCGATTTTAACAAGACACTTTCTATATCAGCCATTATTTTTCCACTTATTACTAATAATTCTTAACAATAGAGATTGTGACAAATCTGTAACAAAGGTATCCCAAAACTAGATATTCTAAATCTTTATTTATAGTTTACGCCACAATTTGTGGTAAAAAAAGGAGAATATTATTTGGAATAAGTTCCAAATTGCGGAATTGATTTTAAGTCTGAGGAACTAAAAATTGGACCAGTATTACAAATAGAAACATCGTTATTTTCCCCAACACAACAAGAACCACACAATCCCACTCCACATTTCATTTTCCTCTCTAATGATGCTTGCAATTCTATGTTTTTTAACTCTGCTATGTCTAAAACTTTTTTCATCATGACCTCGGGGCCACAAGTGATGATTAAATCGATAGAATTATTCGTAAGTATTTCTTCAATAGTATCAGTTACAAAACATTTTTTTCCAAATGAACCGTCATCTGTACTGCACATAGTATTTGGAATAAGCTCAATTAATCTATCAGTAAATATCAGGGAAGTCTCATCTTTAGCACCAATTGTAACTGTTATATTTTTCTTGTTTCGTTTTAGTGGTTCAATTAATGATGTTAACGCTGCTATACCCATTCCACCACCAACAATTAGGATATTATTAGCATCTTCATAATTCCATGAATTGCCAAAGGGGCCTCTTATTCCTATATTATCGCCTTCTTTTAGCTTGAATAATTTAGATGTTCCCTCTCCAATTTTTTGAACAGTTATTTCAATAATATTTCCTTCAATACTAGAAATTGACATTGGTAAAAAGTCGATATCAGGTAGCCATAGGACAACAAACATACCTGGTCTATAGGCTTTAGCTATTCTTTCATTTCGAATCAAAAAACTTTTAATTTCATTTGAATGGTCTATGATAGATTCAATCTTTAATATTTCTGTTTTATTTCGAGTGATATCTAATAATATCTCTTCACTCTCTTTTGAAATAACTTTTGTCTCAAAAATACCCTTATTTTTAGCTAAATCAAATATTTTTTTTCCCTTATCCGTTCTAATAATCAGGGTTCTCCACCCTTCTTCACTTCCTACATTTCCTATAGAGATATCAGAAAAGGAAGCTGTATAATCTGAACATGAAAAACAAGAGTTTCGAATTGATTTTTCATAGATAAGATTGAGTGGTAGTTCAGTAGTACCGTTCTGTGTAAGAATTTTCATATTAAACTTATTCTTATCAGTTGCAACTTTTATTATCTCTTTGGTATTTATCCCGTATTCTTTAAAACAACTTGTTAAGCTCTGATTATAGAAAGTCCCAAAACAAAATGTCCCAATTGCTAGTGAAACTAAATCAAATGCTTCAAAATCAAATTTTGGATGATTCTGTAATTTTCTAAGCGCTTGTATTTGGCAAGGGGTACCAACTATAGCAATATCTGTGTATTCTTTATTAATAGCTTTTCCTACTAGCGAGAGTGTTGGACCTTGAGACGGTTTATAACCCACACCTTTAAATAATTCCTTTTGATTGGTAGCAAGCATCGGAGAAGGTCTAAAATCTTCATCTTTATCAGTAATTATTGAACAATCTATTAATCCTTCTTCCATTGCTATAGATAATAATGCTGTTAATGGACCAGCATCCATTGAAAGATTTTCCCTTGCTGAATCAGTGAGTTTAACAGAAACTATATCATTAAAATGGCCTAATATCTTATCTTGCTCCATTCCAAATACCCATTTATCCAACAATGATAATGGTAACTGATCTATACCTGTTTTGGGGCATAAATTGTAGCACACACCATAGCCATCTCGACATGTATTCAAATCTTTGCAGGAACCATCCTCAATAGGTATTTCTTTTTCAGAATCAAATTTGACATTATCACAAAATGCTCCACACGCCCCACAGTAAACACATTTTCCTTTCTTAATAATTTCTGAATCTAATTCTAACCATCCTTTTTTGACTTTATCTCCATACATCTTGTTCAATTCCCCTCCTCTAACATTTTAATGAAATCTTGTGCCTCTCTTTTTCCAAGTTCAAAAGCTTCTAAATTTTTTTCTAAGGTTATACTCGGAACAAATTTTTTTATAGTTTCTAAGGCTGACTCTTCAGAAATAATTCCTGAAAGAATAGTAAACGCCCCAAATAAGATTGAATTCCCAAATACTATGTTTCCAAATTTTTCAACAGCTAATTTCTGGACTGGGATACCCAAAACTTTTTTAAGTCTCTTAATGGCTTTAAATTTTTGGATTGTAGACGGATCCCAAAGCAAAAAACCTGTTTTTTCATCTTTTTTAATATCATTTGGATTAATTCTTGAAGCTGATTCCTCTGATAATATTATTAAGAAATCATAAGGACTTAACGCTTTAGGATAATCAATAGATTTGATGCTTTTATCTAAATCAACTACAACTTCTGCCCAACATGAGCCTCCACGAGCAGAAGCCGAATATGCTTCAGTTTGAGTGGCTGTAAGATTTTCATATAAAGAACTAGCTGTAATAATCATCTTACTGAGTGTTATAACGCCTTGCCCACCAAACCCCGAGATTCTAATCTCATATCGAGCCAAATTTACTTTCCCTCCATTGCAATTTTCTTTATTTTGGCATATTCCTCTGAATATTCTGGTTTATGGGGATCATATCTAAATTCACCTATAACGTATTTATTAAACAACTCTTCTTCCGTCATGAATTTTGCTTGGTTTATTCGAACACTATTTTTTTTTATCCAATCAAGCATTATGCCTGCATTATCCATCTTTTCTCCCTTTACTTTCAAATATTCAGAACCTAAATTATCTAAGTTCTTCCTTCCAAAATATGTTATACATGGAGTTATAACTTCGATGACTGAGGTTCCCTTATGTTTTAACGCTTTTTTAAAATACTTCATAAAAGTTCTTGGGTGAGCAACGGTAGTTCTTACGACATGGGAAGCACCAGCAGTGAGAGCAAGATTAACACCATCTATTCTATTTTCAAACATCTTATAAGGTGTTGTTGAACTTTTTGCTCCAAATAAAGTCGTGGGTGCACCTTGTCCGCCTGTCATTGCGTATATACTATTGTTAAAGACAAAAATTACACAATCTAGGTTTCTTCGACAAAGGTGAATAAAATGATTTCCACCTATTCCAAGGGCGTCTCCATCTCCAGCAAAAATTATAGGTTTCATTTTTGGGTTTGCCATTTTCATACCTGTAGCTAATCCTGGAGCTCGACCATGAAGTGCGAGGATTTTTTGAGTTGCGAAATGTAACGTAAGTAACATCTGACTATAGCATCCAATCCCGATTACCATAGGATGTAATTTAGGATCTAATTTTTCATCTTCAAAAACTCGATTAAAGAGGTGTCCAATTATACCATACCCACAACCAGCACAAAATCTTGATGTGTAGGCTCCGAAAAGATGTCCGGGTAAAGAGATTGATAGGTAAGGATGCTCTGGTTTTTCACTCGGATAAGTAGGCCCCAATCCAGACATTATAATACTACCTCCTTAATTATTTTTAAAATGTCATCGGGATGATGAAATTCACACACTTTTGGAATTCTAATAATAGGGATTTCTAGTTGGGTTACCCTTTCGATTTGCTCAGCAATAATTCCAGTATAATTTAGTTCTGGTACTATTATTGCTTTAGCTTTTTTAACGATCTCTTTTACTTTTTCGTCTGGGAAAGGCCAAACTGTTATTAATCTAAATATTCCTACTTTAAATCCCTCTTTACGTGCTATATCAACTGCACGATAACTTGTCCTCACAGGTAAACCATAAGATACTATTATTATTTCGGCATCTTCTAATTTATACTCCTCTGAAAGTGATATTTTATCAATATTAGTCTTAATTTTTTCTATCAACATTTCTGTAAATGGTAATGATAATTTACGACTAGCAATTCCTTGAGGATTGTGAGGTTGATGGGAAAACATAATTGGAGAATAGTCTGTTCCCATTATTGGAGGTTTTGGTATTATGTATTTACCATTATTTTTATCTTTATAAGAAAATTTATTATTCATCTCTTGAGGTAATTCTCTTTTAATAACCCGCTTCAAAATTTCTTCTTTTGGTGGTATATTAACTGATTCGTGAAGATGTCCTAAATAAGCATCAGAAATAATGAAAACTGGACACCGATAAGTTTCTGCGAAATTAAATGCGATAATTGTTAAATCAAAAAGCTCTTGACAATTCATTGGAGCTAATGCAATAACTTGAAATTCTCCATTTCCAGCAAAACGCATCAATCCTAAATCGTTATGGTTCGGCTCAGTTACGAATCCTGTACCAGGTCCATTCCTCATTACATCAGCAAATACAAATGGGATTTCTAGATTGGCAGCCATACTTATAGTTTCAGTCATCAGAGAGAGTCCTGGTCCTGAAGTTGCTGTCATAGCTTTTACTCCTACTAATGACGCCCCAATAACTGCATTAATGGATGCTAATTCATCCTCCATCTGCATACAACAACCCCCTACTTCAGGTAATCGTTTTGCAAAGTGTTCAATAACTTCTGTACTTGGAGTAATTGGGTATCCTCCAAAAAAACCCAATCCTGCAGCTAAAGCTCCTTCTGCCATGGCAATATTACCCATCATTACATATTTTCCTTCTGGTAGAAATCTTTTCTTATCATTTATTATCATTTTAATTTCCTCTTTATTTTAGGCTGTTTCACCTGAATTTTGGCGTTCATCATCTAAAACGTAAATGCACCAGTCAGGGCAACAATATTCGCAACGTCTGCACCCTGTACAATATTGAGCTTTTTCTTCTATAACTTTAGGTATGTACGCAATTCTATAATTTAATTCATCACTCATTTCTAAAATACCTGTAGGACAGACACATACACAAGCTCGACATCCACCGCATCTACCTTTATTTAGAATTAAGGAGAATTTTTTATCCTTCTTCTCTACTAATCTTGGCATTTGTTCTTATTCCAAAATATTTTAGTTATTTAAGTTAATATTCAAATAATAATAAAAATTTCAAATT
>SDBS01001558.1_pt1 | contig 23331 bp, 16 predicted proteins | sample 2277091 | NCBI WGS metagenome assembly SDBS01 (sample SAMN10404972, study PRJNA504765) | marine sediment metagenome | isolation source: marine sediment core GS10_PC15, 163 cmbsf | place: Arctic Ocean: Southern Knipovich Ridge | collected 2010
ATAGAAAACTCCTTGGATGCAAAAGCCAGTCAGATTTCCGTAGAAATTCAGGGCGGTGGCGTCAGGTCTATTAAAGTTGTTGATAATGGACTGGGTATTCCATCAACCGAAGCGGAACTTGCCTTTTGTCGCTATGCTACCAGCAAGATTGCCGATTTGACTGATTTGGAGAATATTTCAAGTCTGGGATTTCGGGGTGAGGCTCTACCCAGTATAGCTGCTGTTGCGGAGATAGAATTCTCAACTAAAAGTTCCCTGGAAGATGTTGGCAGCTGTTTGCACCTGCAAGGGAACGAGTCACTTCGTCAGGAGGCTATTTCTAGACCTTCTGGGACCACTGTAATTGTGCGCCGCTTATTTCGTTATTTTCCAGCCAGGCTTAAGTTCCTGAAATCAACGAATACGGAAAATAGTCACATAGCTCATATAATAGGACAGTATGCCATGGCGTTCCCTGAAGTTAAATTCAGTCTACTACTGGATAAGCGTCCCAGCTTGCAAACTATAGGTGATGGCGATCTGCGTGGAGTAGTAAGCCAGATATATGGTTTTAAGATAGCTCAAGAAATGCTAATACTTTCCAGGAGTGGTGTGGATATTGAGATTGATGGCTTGATAAGCCCCCCCTCTTTAACTCGTTCAGACTATAATTATCATAGCTTCTTTATTAATAAGCGATGGGTGCGTAGTCCGTTATTGGTGAAAGCAGTTGACCAGGCATACCATGGCTTACTGATGGTAGGGCGACATCCTCTGGTAGTAATGAGACTATCGCTGCGGCCTGACGGCATTGACGTTAATATTCATCCAACAAAGGCACAAGTAAAATTCCATGATGAACAAAACATTTTTATCAGTGTGAAGAAAACAGTAGAAGAAGTTTTGCGGAACACGTCTATAGCAAGGACTAATATACAATTCCCCTCTGCTGGCTCAGGGTCACAGCAACAATCTCTGAGCGTCAGGGAGAGCGAGCCTGTGTTTGAGGGTTTCTCCTCTATAGATAATGCCAATCCTGCTGTTTTACCGGCTTTGCGGGTATTGGGGCAGGTTGCTAATACATATGTAATAGCTGAAGGTCCGGATGGACTTTATATTATTGACCAGCACGCTGCCCATGAACGGGTACGGTTTGATAAAATTTTAGAGCAGTGGGCAAAACAGAAGATTGAAGTTCAGGGATTACTTCAACCTATTTCTATTGAACTCAATCCTAAGGAAGAGGAAATCTGGAGAGGTAATGAAGAAATTTTATCACGGTTTGGATTTTACGTTGAATCTTTTGGTGATAGAAACTATCTGCTACGTGCGATGCCCGTTCTAATTGCAAATGAGAACATACGTGACGTCCTGACTGATTTGTTTGACACTTTATCTTGCAGAGATGATTCCATGCCATGGGAGGAGAAGATTGCTCAGTCATTATCGTGTCATGGTGCAATAAGAGCAGGTCAACAACTGAGTAATGAGGAAATGAGAGAGTTAATAAGCCAGTTGGAGCAGAGTAAACAACCGCGTAGTTGCCCCCATGGGAGGCCAACTGTAATACACATGAGCTTGCTTCAATTTGAGAAAGAATTTGGCAGAAGAGCATAGACAGTCGCATAAATACAGTCCTTTCTATTGACAGCGTCAAGTCGTTATTCTTTACAATAGCTGCGTTGCAAGGTACAATTACTATCCATATGTTTTCTACCATTCAAGACCGTATATTTTTCTGTCGCGATAGGATTTGTCACCTGATAAAACTTCAAGGGTATCATGGCTATGTCGTTGGTGGGTTTGTTAGAGACATGATCTTGCAGAGGCAGACAAATGACATCGACATAGCAATTGATGGAAATGCCCTGATTATCGCTGAAGCTGCTGCCAAAGAGTTTAGTGGAAAGTTTATAGTACTAGACAGGGCAAACAACATAGGCAGAGTTGTGATACTCGAGGAAGAGGGACAATGGCATATAGATTTTTCCTCTTTTTCAGATGATATTGAATTAGACCTTGCTCGTCGTGACTTCACCATTGATGCAATGGCTGTCGAATTAGATGGGTTCAATGTGGAATCCCCAATGAAGATCATCGATCCGTTTGCTGGCAGGGAAGACATAAAAAACAAAGTGTTGCGAGCTGTAAGTGATCAGTCATTTGAGGATGATGCTGTTAGGTTACTGAAGGCAGTGCGTCTGGCTGCTGAGCTTAATTTTGAGATAGATCAACATACTGAATTTCTTATTCGGGAGTGTTCACAATCTGTCAGCAAAGTTGCTGGTGAGAGGATTAGGGAAGAACTGCTTCGCTTGCTTCATTTGCCCGGAGCAGCGCATAATCTCCGCCGTTTGGATGATCTGGGGCTGTTAACAGCTTTGCTACCTGAGATGATAGATGCAAAGGGAGTGGAGCAGCCCACCGTGCATTTTTGGGATATCTTTGAGCATTCTTTGCAGACGGTGGCAACACTTGAGTTCGTTATGCGTGAAAGCGATTGGGAGCATAGCAATGGAGAGATGTTGTCTACAACTATCTGGTCTGAGGAGATTGAGAAACACCTCGACGACGAGGTTTCCAAGGGCAGCAATCATAGAGTTCTTCTTAAAATAGCAGCTTTTCTTCATGATGTGGCTAAACCAAGGACAAAGACCTTGGATGACAATGGCCGGGCACGTTTTTTAGGGCATGCCAATAAAGGTGCGGAATTGGTAATAAACATCATGGAAAGATTACGCTTTAGCGTGCGTGAAACGAAGCTTGTGGAAGATATGGTAGGGCATCATCTTCATCCTGTTCAGATGGCAACAGAGGGATTACCCTCCAGTAAGGCAATCTATCGCTATTTTCGCGACAGGGGAGATTCTGGAATTGATATTCTATTATTAACTTTGGCTGACTATCTGGCTTGCCTGGGCCCCCTGGCAACAATGAAAGGATGGAGAAGGCATTGCCGATTGATTTCTTATATTCTGGAGGAATATGAAGAACAACAAACCAAGATTCAGCCGATTAGGATTGTAAATGGATATGACCTTATGGAAAAATTTGGTTTGGCTTCTGGCCCGTTGCTTGGAGAGTTACTGAAAATGTTACATGAGGCTCAGGCCAGTGGTGATATAAATAATAAAGAGGAAGCCTTGGCGTTGGCGGATAAGGAATTAAATAAACAACGCTGTGGTTCGAGATAGTAATTTGAAGAAGAATCGTTATCTGCTCATATTTATCATTGTACTGTTTGGTCTGTCGCTATGGCAAATAGTCCCTTTTAATGAAAAGCTACTTGGTTCTAATGGTTTAACCCTGGGACTTGATCTCCGTGGTGGCAGTCAGTTGCTCTATCGGGCTGATTTGTCGAAGAAAGACCCTGATATGAGCGATGAAGTTGTTTTATCAGCAGTGATTGAGAAGATTCAACGAAGGGTTAATGAATATGGGGCGACGGAACCAGTAATCCAGAGAATGGGAGTTGATCGAATACTGGTTCAACTTCCTGGAGAGAAGGATATCGGCAGAGCGATTGAGCTTATAGGTGAAACAGGGCAGCTTTATTTTGTAGAACAGGAACTGGATGAATTCGGTGAACCTTTGCTTGATGAGGAAGGTTACTGGACGTTCAGTGAGGAACCCGCTGAAGCGGAAGGAAAGGATGGCAAAGTAAAAGCTCTTACTGGAGAATATCTAAAGCGGGCATATCAGGATATTGATCCCTATCAAGGACCGGTGGTTGTTATCGAATGGGATAGCGAGGGAGCATATCTTTTTGAGAAAATAACTGAAGCTAATCTGAATAGACCCCTGGCTATTGTCATAGACGAGGAGATTATCTCAATGCCCGTGGTTCGGAGTGTGATTACGTCGGGTACTCCCGGGCGGATTGAGGGCGACTTTACTATTGACGAGGCTAGAAGTCTAACGATAAAGCTTAATTCCGGTGCCCTGGATCTCCCATTAGACCTTATTGACCAGCGGGATGTAGATGCCTCTCTGGGAGCCGATTCTGTAAGGAAAAGCATACTGGCGGCGAATATTGGTTTGATTCTGCTGCTGCTGTTTATGATTCTATACTATCGTCTTCCTGGTTTGATCGCTTGCTTGAGCCTTGTTATTTACGGAACGTTATTAGTAGCCATCTTTAAAATATTTTCTGCGAATCTGACATTAACCTTGCCTGGAATTGCTGCTGCCATCTTATCTTTGGGTATGGCAGTGGATGCAAATGTGCTCATTTTTGAGAGAATGAAAGAGGAGTTGCGTGCTGGCCATAACTTGAAAATGTCCGTGGAGGCTGGGTTTAACCGAGCCTGGACAGCTATTCGAGATAGTAATATAACCACTTTTATTGCCTGCATTGTCCTTTTCTGGCTGGGTGGTACCTTCGGTGCTTTTATGGTCAGGGGTTTTGCGCTCACTCTGTTTATTGGCGTGGCACTGAGTATGTTTACTGCTATCGTTATTACTCGAACCTTTCTTCGTCTCATTGTCAATAGCCAGAGAATTACCGATTTAAAAGCTTACGGAGTTGAAAAATGATTGACTTTATGGGAAGAAAGCAATGGTTTTTCCTGGTATCCACTATAGCGATGGGTATATCCATAGTCTCGCTGGTGGTTTTTGGGTTGCAGCCAGGGATTGACTTTACCGGTGGCACTTCTATGACTCTTCGTTTTAATCCACAGGTTCAGCAAGAGGAACTACGGCAAGAGATAACAACGTTTGGACACCCGGAGGCAATAATTCAAAGCAGCGACGAGGATTTTCTCGTACGCATGAAAGAGATAACCCCTGCTGAGAGGGAGGAGTTAACCACGAAGTTATCAGAAGAGTTAAGCACTGAAGTTGTCGTACGTGACTATAATACAATTTCCCCCTCTATCGCGGGCGAGACGGCGGCTAGTGCAGGTATCGCCGTAGTGATTGCTGCTATAGCTATGTTATTATATATTGCATGGGCTTTCCGTCGAATGCCCAGTCCTTTCAGGTGGGGGGTATGCGCTATAATTGCATTGATTCATAACGTGCTTATCGTAGCAGGAATCTTTTCTATCTTGGGTAAGACAGTAAGTATGGAAATTGATGCCATGTTCCTAACTGGTGTACTGACAGTAGTGGGCTATAGTATTAACAATACAGTAGTGGTTTTTGACCGCATTAGAGAAAATGTCATCAAAGGTATTAGCTTAGATTTTGCAGTAGTAGTTAATTCCAGCCTTTTAGAAACTCTGGGGCGCTCTCTGAATACTTCTCTGACTACTATCTGCGTTATCCTGGCTCTCTTTCTTTTTGGTGGGACAACGATACATAATTTTATGCTGGTATTACTCATAGGGTTGATTGCCGGCACCTATAGTTCGATGTTAATAGCGGGGCCATTATTGGCAGTCTGGGAGAAAAAAGAATGGCGAAAGATATTTTCCGGGCTGTCCTTTGGTAGAAAAACGGTGTAACCGCTATAGAAACAATTTATTAAAGAAGGCGAAAGACAGAACAGTTAACGCCATGTTATCTCTCCAGGTGATGAACCCTTTTTACCTTCAGGAGAGACTCTTCGAATCCATCGTGGTTCTCTGATGGTGCTTTACCTAGGGGGTCGTTTATTTCAGGGTTGCCCAGAAGTATGTTAAAAGTAGACTCTACCGAAGAAGCAATTACTTGCAGATTGTAGCCACCTTCCAGAGTTAAGATAAGCCGACCATCACATAGTTCTGTTGCTAATTCTTTGAGTACAGTTATTATATGAGCGAACCCAGATATACTTGCTTGCATCATGGCCAGTCTGTCTGCCCAATGAGCGTCAAATCCTGCGGAGACCAGAATAACCTGTGGTTGGAATCTTCTTGCTATTGGGATTAGAATTTCATTGTAAATCCTGGAATACTCTTGGTCTCCCCACCCAGCCATCATTGGAGAATTTACTGTGAACCCTACTCCCTGTCCGTCGCCTATTTCGTCGGTGCTTCCTGAACCAGGGAAGAAGGGATACTGATGTGTGGAAAAATAGAGTACCCTGGAATCATTGTAAAAAGCATCCTGGGTTCCATTTCCGTGATGAACATCGAAGTCAACAAGGAGAATACGTTCAACGTCTAGGTTTGTAAGTGCAAATTTTGCTGCGATTGCTATATTATTAAACAGGCAAAATCCCATTGCGTGATCTGTGACGGCGTGATGACCTGGAGGTCTAACCAGAGCGAAGGCATTGTTAACCTCATTATTCCACACTGCTTTCAGAGCAGTTATTGGTCCACCGGCAGCATATAGAGCTGCTTCATATGATTTTGGACATATAAAAGTATCTGGATCCAGCCAGCCTCCGCCATTTTCTGCAGTATGTTTTATCTTGGCAATATATCTCTCATTGTGTACCATCTCCAGGTCTTCTTTTAAGGCAATCTGTGGCTGAAGTGTGGTTAGGGACTCTTCTATGCCGGTTTGCTTTAAATGCGACATTATAGAGATAAGTCTACTGGCATTTTCCGGGTGCTCTCCTGTGTTATGCTCCAGGTAAATAGGATCATAAACCAGCCCTGATTTCATGCGTACATTATACCAGAGCGGCTAATATAGAAACTGTGATTCAAAGCTGATAGCAGGAGCCATAATCTTGTACAAAGTAAAGAAATCTGAACTGTTAGATTTTGAAGTATATACTTATACAGCAAGAAAGCGAACTGGGAATGGATGAATGCGTCATTAGTTTTGCCTTGATAACCTTCTTGTGTAGAATTTCTTGCCGTTGTATTCAGTCTCTACCAATTTTCCTTCGGTAATTAGTCTCTTAATAAGATGAGAGTCAGTGTTAGATTTCAATAGAAACTCGTTTATGGCATCCTCTCTCATGGGATGAACTGAGGTTATGCTAAGTAAATCGTCTTCGGCGTTGCTAGTAAAGGCGAAGGCATTTCCTTTGTAACCTAGCAGATATTCCACCTTATCTAGCTTTTCAGTAAATATTTGATAAGCCCTATTGATACTATGTTCACAAGCCAGTTCAACCCATTTTTCTGCCGGAGGTCTGGTGGGTATTGCTATATATACCCTACTTGGATTTATACCCATCAGGAAACTTGCTATTCTACTGATTTCATTTTGGCTATCGTTTACACCTTTGATTAGCATTGTTTCAGTTACCAGTGTTCCTTTGAACATGTTAGAAAACGTACTTATTCCCTTTAGAATATCTTTTAGTTTTAATGACCCATGTGGCCTGTCCATCTGGCGCCAGCATTCTTCGCTCATGGCATCAACCTTAAGGGAAACCCAGTCGGCTTCTGCCAGATTATCCCTAACAAAACTATTAGCTATAAGCGATGCATTTGAAATTACAGCGATTTTTATTCCTAGGGGTTTAAGCAGATCGGTTTCTTTCCCTAAATTGACGTCCAAAGTGGGTTCTCCATCAGGTACGAAGCTTAAGTAATCGATAGGTTCCTTTTTCCCTCTGGCTTCTGTTACTTTATTCAAGATATCTTTTATTATGTCAGTAGGTTTGTAAAACTCCCTACGGGCAAGCTGTATTTTTATTGTTCTTCCAAGTTGGCAGTAAACGCAGGCATATAAACATATCTTTGGAGGGATATTATTTATTCCCAGACTATGTCCTAATCGTCTCGAGGGAACTGGCCCAAAAGCTATCATAATATTATTTGCAATTACCGTGCATCATAACTACTGATATATATATCTTTTTTAGGCAGGTCAAACTTATTGTAGAGAAGGCAGTAAATGTTTGCGTGTAGCGGGCTGGATATTCCAATTTTCTCAGTCCTGTGACATCCTTGATATCTTGTCAAATTCATCTCTTAACTTCTTATAAGCTCTATCCAGTTCCTCTGCCCTCTCCACCGCATTTTTCAGGTGAGTGCCATTAAACACCCTCCATAACTCATCAATCTCGTTGAATCTTTGTGAAATTATGTTGAGATCGATTCTTATGCCCTCCGCTTCCTCTGAAAGTTTTTTAGAATGGACTCCTGCTTTAATCAGCTCGACTTTGTGCGAAAGAGTTAAAGGTGAAGTAACCTGGACTCCTATCCTCGTGAAGTCTTGTAACATCTGGAATTCCTCGTTGACTAAAAAGTAATAGACACCTTCAGACGGGATATATGCGAAGGCAAAATCAGCTGAACCATTCTCCGGGCACACGTAGTCTCTGGCTATTTTATCCAGATGGCCTCGAATATCCCTTCGGAAGTAATTCTTAAACTGCTCTTTCGCTGCTGGCTCTTCGACCTCCATCATTTTTAGGTGGTTGTCCAGAGGGAATTTTTAATCTATACATATGAGTCCAACGGCGGAGCGGATATATGCATCAGGGAACTTTCCCCCTATCACTGATTTTCTGATGCCAAACATGTCAGGTGGAAGTTGATCCGAAAGTATTGTTTCCAGGCTGATTTCACCTAACGCGGCTCGTTCAATTGGTACACGAAGCATCTGCTCAATTGACCTGTGGCTATCTCTGATGTCTTGTGCGTGGAGTGCCACTTTTGCCATCTTTTCATCCAGGCCCAACTTATTCCAGGTGCTTAATACAGCACCTTCTACATCTCTTGGATTCACTCCTCTCCTTATAAGAACAAGGAAGATGATTGCAACCAGAATGATTATAATAATTATAAGTAATATTTGTGTTATCTGCTCTTAAAATCCTCTCAGTCTGGTGGGATTAGGACTCCTGTGCTTTGCACTTCACCTCTATTGAGCAAAACAAGGACTTCGTTAGCCTCTTCATTGTAGTTTTTAATTTTTAGATACTCTGGTCTTTTGGGAATTGATTCCACCTTTTTTACTGCTGGCATTGTTGACATTGAGTAATCTTCAATTGGCTCTTTTTTAATTCCAAATCTATATCATAAAAATACTGTTGTAGGAGTTTTGTGAGATATTAGGATAATATTCCCTGTAGTATTTTATACTGATTGGGAGATAGTCCATTATATCCTGAGCTGTTATACCATCCTCTCCTTTATCAATTGCAGATAGGTCACCAGAGAGCCCATGCATAAACACACCCATTCTTACAGCCTTTCTGAGAGGCAATCCCAGTCCGAACATTCCGGCAATGGTACCTGTCAGGACATCACCACTTCCAGCGGTTGCCATACCGGAGTTTCCACTCATATTGATATTGACTGTTTCATCGGGGTACCCGATGAGTGAATGGGCTCCTTTCAATACTATCGTGGCGTTGAATTCTCTTGCCATCTGCTGCAAGACCCCTATTTTGTTTTCATTTATGTCTTTTGCCTGCATTCTGGTGATTCTTGCCATCTCGCCCATGTGAGGGGTAAGAATGGTTTCAGCCTTTCTGTTTTTTATCAAATTCATTTCCTTTGAGATAGCAGTAAGCTCGTCACCATCTATGAGCAGGGGCTTATTAATTAGAGGTGTCAGCTCCCGAACCAATTGTTGGGTTTCTTCATTAAGAGAAAGGCCCGGTCCTATAACAACCATGTCCATATTCTCAGCAAGTTCAAGAAGTCTGTCTTTGTTCTCTAGCGAAATACTTCCTGAGCTTGTTTCAGTTTGAGGGGCGAAAACGATTTCGCTTCCTTTGCTTGCCAGGAATGGTGAAATGGATACGGGAGCAGCCAGGCGGGAGTAGCCCCCCCCAGCTTTTAGAAATGACAAAGCAGAGAAATATGGCGCACCATAATATCCTGCTGCCCCGGCGATAAACAATACCTCAGCGAAGTCTCCTTTGTGAGCGGTACTGTCTCTTCTGGCAAGTTCCGAAAGACTGCTTATCTCTATCTTTATGGAATCAGAACTGTAGAGCGTTGGAGGGAAAGAGATGTGTGATACATATAGTTTCCCACAGTGCCCATATCCAGGATAGAGAATATTTCCTATTTTTGGGAGTCCAAACGTCACGGTGTAATCTGCTCTTATCGCTGTGCCCTTTATCCCTCCCGTATCACCGCTTATTCCTGACGGAATATCGATACTAAACACTGTCTTAAGGCTCTCGTTTATCACCTGAATTATATCTTGACATAAGCCGCTGGTATCTCTTGTCAATCCTGTGCCCAGAATAGCGTCAATTATAGCGTCTGAGTTATCTACGGCAGATTTCACATCCTTAATTGAGTCAATCTTGCAGATCTCTATAGGCATTTTTGACAATATCTGGAGATTCTTTTTTGCGGCACCTTTGAATTTGGACTCGTCTCCCAATAGGAAAACTCTTACTATCCCGCCACTGGAATGAAGTTTTCGGGCGACGACTAATCCATCACCCCCGTTATTTCCTCCTCCGCAAAAAACGGAGAAATTCCTGTTCTCCACGCCGAATTCTTTCAGAATTGTGAAGTATACTGACAGCCCTGCATTCTCCATCAGTATGTCCTCAGGAATATTGAAAGTATTTATAGCCTCTCTGTCTAATCTTCTTAATTCATCTACTGTACTTACTTTCATTTCTCTATTTCCCTGGATGGGCATTTAACATATTAGATTATAGCTCATGGTAACCGGAATTATAAATACGTATTTCCATCAATACTTGGAGTAATACAATAGTAACTATAATATCTGGCCGGCGAAAATATTGTTTAATGTGTTGTTGTTGTTAAATATTGAAGAAATTTATTAAGCCAGGCTATGGAGATATTTGTGGTTAAAGTGATATTATTACAGACGGTGGATATGCTATTTTGTGGGATGCAGTATTCTATTGGTAGCATAGCCTGTTTAAAGCAGACTCAGCCTTCATGTTATTTTGGGCTCCTCTTCTCTTATCGATTGATATTAATCAGACTGGAACGAAGGAGGGAAATAAGAGTATGACAGTTTCTGATAATCAATGTATCAATACTATTCGTTTTCTGGCGGTTGACGCGGTGCAGAGAGCAAACTCAGGCCATCCAGGAGCGCCATTAGGACAAGCGCCTATGGCTTATGTGTTGTGGGATAGGTTCCTTAAACATAATCCTCATGATGTTGACTGGCTTGATCGCGATAGGTTCGTGTTGTCAGTTGGCCATTTATCTGCCATGTTGTACCCTTTGCTCTATTTAACGGGGTATGATGTCTCACTGGATGATATCAAGCAATTTCGGCAATGGGGGAGTAAGGGGGGTGGGCATCCTGAATACAAGCTTACGCCAGGAGTGGAAGCGACCACGGGGCCATTGGGCCAGGGATTTGCTATGGCTGTAGGTATGGCTATGGCTGAGAGATGGGTGGCAGCTCGTTATAATCGACCTGGGCATGAAATATTCAATCATTTTACATATGTGGTCGAGTCAGATGGAGGCATGATGGAGGGCATTACCTCTGAAGCAGCCTCACTGGCTGGGACGCTTAGGTTGGGTAAACTAATTTGTCTCTATGATGATAATGATATCTCTATCGAAGGTCATACTGATATCTCGTTCGCTGAAAACGTTGGTCAGCGTTTTGAAGCTTATGGTTGGCAGGTTATTTCAATAGATGGTATGGATGTAACCGCTGTAGACGGGGCTATACGGATGGCCCAGGCAGATGATAGCCGTCCTAGCCTGATAATATGTAAGACTATCATTGCTTATGGCAGTCCCAACAAGGAAGGCAGTGCTTCGACTCATGGGACGCCACTTGGAGAAGAGGAGATATGTTTAACTAAGGAAAAGCTTGGATGGACATACAAAGAAACATTCACTGTTCCACCCGAGGTTTTGGCTCATTGTCGGCAGGCAGTGGAACGAGGAAAGAAGCAGCAGCAAGAATGGGAGCAAAAGCTGGACGAATATCGGAAGGCTTATCCACTGGAAGCTGAGCAATTGGGGAAGGACCTCCGTAAAGAATTACCGCAGGGATGGGATAGTGAATTGGATGCACTGTTTCAGGCAAGTGATAAACCTATTGCTACGCGTAAAGCCTCAGGACGTGTTATAAACAAGATAGCACAGAAGGTCCCTTTCTTTATGGGGGGCTCTGCGGATCTTGCTCCTTCAGTCAATGCTAGATTGGAGGATTGTGGAGACTTCGGATTTCAAGATTATGCGGGTCGTAATATACATTTTGGCGTTAGAGAGCATGCGATGGGGGCTATTGCTAACGGTATTGCGCTGCATGGAGGAGCTATCCCTTTTACATCTACTTTCTTCACCTTTTCAGACTACATGCGTCCCTCAGTTCGTATGGCGGCGCTTATGGGACTCCAGGTGGCATTCATTTTTAGCCATGATTCGATTGCTGTTGGAGAGGATGGACCCACTCATGAACCTGTCGAGCAACTCATGGGATTTAGAGCTGTGCCAAATTTGATAACTATTCGCCCCGCAGACGCTACTGAGACGGTTGAGGCATGGAAAATGGCAATGGAAAATCGCGAAAGTCCTACTGTTTTGGTATTCAGCCGCCAGGATCTTCCAGTATTAGATCGTATAACATTGGCTTCCGCCAGTGGCCTGAGACGAGGGGGATACGTGGTCTGGGAGGCAGCTAAAAAGCCTGACGTTATAATTATTGGCACTGGATCTGAACTGCATCTTGCTCTTGAGGCTGGACGTTTATTGCAGGATAAGGGGATAATGGCTCGTGTCGTATCATTACCATCGTGGGAGTTGTTTGATGCTCAGCCTGCTGATTACCGTAATGAAGTCTTGCCTCCCGATATGCGTGCACGCATATCTGTGGAAGCTGGTACAGCAACTGGGTGGGAACGATACGTTGGTCTCGATGGGATTGCTATTGGCGTATCTCGTTTTGGCGCCACAGGTAAAGGGGAGGTGGTTTATGAGAAATATGGCTTCAGTGCTCAACGGGTGGTAAATGAGGTTCTGCGACTTCTGCATCGGGAATGATAAGCGAGAAAAATAATGAATTTCCATTCATGGTTTTGACTTTGTCCTTTATATCAATGAAAAGAGGGAAGGAGAAATGAGATGAACTCTATCAAAGAAGCTCAACGTCAGGGTCAGGATATCTGGCTTGATTATATTCAGCGTGGTCTAATAAGCTCCGGTGAGTTTAGTAGATATATTGAACAGGGGATTAGTGGGGTAACTTCGAATCCTACCATTTTCGAAAAAGCGATAACAGGGAATAGTGATTATGACGAATCGTTGTTGCCCTTAGTCAGGAAGAATAAAGATACAGGCGAGATTTATGAAGCCCTGATTTTACAAGATATTGGAGCTGCTGCTGATATATTACGCCCGATGTATGAAGATTCTAAAGGGGAGCATGGCTATGTTAGCCTGGAGGTCAACCCCAAGTTGGCTTATGATACGGATGGCACGATTGAAGAAGGGTTAAGGTTGTTTGCTGCATTGAATCGGCCCAATATCATGATTAAGGTTCCAGCTACAGTTGAAGGGGTGCCTGCAATTCGCCGCCTTATTGCCGAAGGTATTAATGTCAATGTCACACTATTGTTCTCTCTCGATAACTATCAAAAATCAGCAGATGCATATATTGCGGGTCTGGAGGAACTGGCTCAGAAGAATGTTGATGTAACCAGAGTAGCTTCTGTTGTTTCCTTGTTCATCAGTCGAATTGATACTGCGGTGGATACGTTATTGGATGAGCATATCCAACAGGGGCAGGGACAATTGAAGCCCTTGCGTGGCAGAGCAGGGGTCGCTACAGCGAAACTGCTTCATCAAGCATATAAAGATACTTTTAGTAGTGAACGATTTGTCAGGCTGAAGGCGAAGGGTGCTCGTGTACAGAAGCCTCTCTGGGCAAGCACAGGTACCAAGAACCCTGCTTATAGCGATCTTTCATATGTAGAGCCACTTATTGGGCCGAATACAATAAATACTATGCCTCCTGGGACGATTACCGCGTTCCTTGATCATGGGAAAGTTAGAGCTACCCTGGAGGAAGATATTCCAGAGGCCAGGCGTATCTTTGTAGACCTTGAGGCGGCTGGAATAAATATGGAATCTGTGACTGCGATGCTGTTGGATAAAGGGGTCAGGGCTTTTATTGAATCCTTTGATAAGTTATTAGTTGGAATAACTGAAAAAAGTGGTTTGCTTACCAGGGGGCAAGATAATTGAAGTGGCTGGTATTAACTTCTATAGTGCTGAGCTGGAATCGGTTCTAACCGGCTTCGATAAAAGCAATCTGATTGGGCAGATATGGGAGCGGAACCATGTTGTCTGGAAACCTGCCCCAAATGGAATTGTAAATCGTTTAGGCTGGCTTACCATCGCTGACCAGATGTACGAGAAGATACCTTCTTTGTACTCTTTTGTTCGGGACGTTCGTGACAGAGGTTTCCATACTGTAGTTTTACTTGGTATGGGAGGCAGTAGTCTGGGGGCAGAAGTGTTGCGACAGACATTCGGTACTTCTGGGGAGTATCTCAAACTTATCGTGTTGGATTCCACAGTGCCAGCGGAAGTGATTGCAGTGACAGAGATGATAGAGCCAGAACATACCTTATTCGTGATTTCCTCTAAGTCTGGTAGTACTACAGAGCCTTTGATACTTTATCAGTATTTCAGGAAACTGCTGAATTCTGTTATTGGGCAATATAAAGCAGGGCGGAATTTTGTGGCGATAACTGATCCAGGATCTCCTTTGGCATTAATGGCCGGAGAACAGCTGTTTTTACATACATTTTTAAACACCCCTGACCTTGGAGGACGTTATTCTGTTCTGTCTTATTTTGGTCTGGTTCCTGCAGCATTAATTGGAATTGATATTGAGATGTTGCTTAAGCGGGCAAAGTACATGCAGAATGAATGTGGACCTGCAATACAGGCTGATAAGAATCCTGGGGCCTGGCTTGGGGCCGTCATTGCTACTATGGCTTTAAAGGGAAGGGATAAGTTGACTCTCGTCACGTCTCCGCGTATCAGCGGGTTTGGATTATGGATAGAGCAACTTATTGCTGAAAGTACTGGGAAGGAAGGCAAAGGGATAATACCCGTTGTTGCGGAGCCACTGGTGAATACGAAGTATTACGGTAACGATCGATTATTTATTCATTTGCGTATGGAGAATGACGACAATTCCATAGTTGATGAGGCTGTTGACCACATAAAATCTACAGGGCAGCCAATATTGACTTTGAAGATGCAAGATATATATGACCTGGGGGCAGAGTTCTTCCGTTGGGAATTTGCTACTGCTGTTGCCGGATTGATACTTAATGTAAATCCATTTGACCAACCCGATGTGCAGAGAAGTAAAGAGCTAACGGAGCATATGTTGGAAGAATATGGCAACACAGGAAATCTTCCAGAAACGAGTTCGGTTGCTTCTGTAACGGAATTGTTTGCTGAGCTGGAAGAGGGCAGCTATTTCGCTATTATGGCTTACGTTCGCCAAACGGTTGAAGTTGACGAGGCTTTACTGGATTTTCGCCGCAGAATAGTACAGCGATATTGCGTAGCTACTACACTTGGTTATGGCCCCAGATTTCTACACTCTACCGGACAATTGCATAAAGGTGGGCAAAACAATGGTTTGTTTTTACAGATTACTATGGAACATGAAAAGGATCTGCTTATTCCTGGCAAACCGTATACTTTTGGAGTGGTAGTTGACGCTCAGGCTGCGGCAGATTTTCAGGCGTTGCGTGCAAAAGGAAGACGTGTTGCCAGTATTCATTTAGCATGTCAGGACAATGCAGATATTAGACAATTGACTGAAAAACTACTTTAACAGTGTAGGACAATAGCTTGGAGAGACCTGTTGTGCCAGTTATATCTCAGTTTCATTCTAGCAGCGTTATTTGTGTCTCTCTGGCTACTACGGTTTTGCTGATTCTGGTAGCCATGTAGATAAAAGGAGTGTCCATTATGGCAATAAACCATTTCAAGAGATAAGTTGTTGCCAGTATCTGTAACCACACATTAAAATCAAATAAACCCCATAAAGCAATAGTGCAAAAGATTAAGCTGTCAAACGCTTGGGAAACCATTGTAGACGCACAATTTCTTAACCATAGGAATCTGCCTTTTGTTTTGTTTTTCCAGAAATGGAAAGCGAAAATATCGTGGTGCTGTGATACGACGTAGGCAATCATACTTCCAGCCGCGACTCTTGGCATGGGTTCGAATATTGTTGCCAGAGAGCTTTGAGAAAAATCTGATATATCTGGAATGAACTTCAAGCCGATTTGCATCCAGATAGTCATGAGTACCATGCCTATAAAGCCAAGCCATACTGCACGTCTGGCTGCTTTCCTTCCATAGACCTCACTCAATATGTCTGTAGCGAAGAAGATGCTGCCGTAGAGCACGTTACCCAGTGTAGCTACAGATCCGAATAGTTGGACGGTCTTTAGCACCTGTATGTTTGCGGTAATGACCGAGGCCACTATGATGGTATAGAGCCCAAATTTTCCAAAAAAGCGGTAGGCAATTAGTGCTAGGCTCAAGTCGACGATGACGAAAGCAATCCAAAGTGAATTGTTGAATAACATCTCTGATTCCATCTCTAATTGTTTAGTATAATAACCGGCTTTTTAACCTCGATCTACTTTGCTGAATTGTTGCGAAGCTAACCATTTTTCCTTCTGAGACATCCTTAGTTTTTCATCGGTGCCTTTATAATTAGCCAGAAAATCTTTTTTAAATGAGCTGAATGTAGCATTAACGATGCTATCTCTTATCTTGTTCATCAGGGTGTTCATGAAAGTGAGATTATGGATAGTCGCTAGTCTGTATGCCAGAAGTTCTTCACATCTGAACAAGTGATTTAAATATGCAGCAGAGAAGTTACGGCATGTATAACAGTTGCAAGTGGGGTCAAAAGGACCTTCAATTTTGCTATAGCAGGACTTCCGGATATTGAATCTTCCTTGCCATGTGAAAAGTGCACCGTTTCGAGCTACTCGGGTAGGGAGGACACTATCGAACATGTCTATTCCCTTGTCCACCGCATAGACTATATCTTCAGGAGAACCTACTCCCATCAGGTACCTTGGTTTGTTTTCAGGGAGCAGAGTTGCGGTTTCGCCAACTATCGTTCGGGTTAGCTCCTTTGGTTCCCCCAGGCTCACTCCTCCAATTGCATATCCAGTGAATCCCATCGACGCGAGATAAGTTGCTGATTGTTGGCGCAACTCGGGAAATGTGCCGCCCTGTATGATGGCAAACAGTTCCTGGTCACTGCGTTTTTGGGCTTGTTGACATCTATCAGCCCACCTGTGTGTCCTGTGCATAGCTTGCTCAACTTTCTTGAAACTATCCTCGAATGAGGGGCATTCATCCAGAACCATAATCACGTCTGCCCCAATCGATTCTTGGATTGTTATGGCTGATTCCGGCGTAATAAGGTGCTGACTTCCGTCGATATGGGATAGAAAGGTGGCACCCTCATCGTTTACTTCACGTAGACGAGCCAGACTGAATATCTGGTAGCCACCACTGTCAGTGAGCATAGCTCCGTCCCATCCCATGAAATTGTGTAATTCACCCATTCTTTGAATTTGCTCTATCCCTGGTCTCAGATAAAGGTGGTAGGCATTAGCCAGTATCATCTGTATTCCGATATCTCTTAGTTCTTGAGGGGTCACGGTTTTAACTGTTGCTTGTGTGCCCACTGGCATAAATACAGGGGTGGATACCAATCCATGGGCCGTGTGCAATTCACCGGCGCGAGCGCACGTATCAGGGCAACTTTCTGTAAGACGGAAGCCGGTTATTTTATGAATAATCTCTTCTCCTGGTTCTGTTCTATTTCTTGTTCTTTCACAAAAACTGACTTCTTCTTTTCTGAGAGACATATAGATACTTTAAAGTTTTTGCTGGTATGATTGATGTATTAATCAATCATATATTTTCCTGATAACGAAATGCCTGATACTGTCATGTGCTCATTTTGGCTTTCCTGCCTGATTTAGAGATGGCTAGCTTGCCTCAGGTTTTTGTCTTCTGATGCTGGCTATTACCGCTCCCAGGCCGAATAGTATTACAGCCAGTCCTATGAAAAATCCAAAATAAGGGATAAGACTCAGAAGTTTTAGTATTATCAGCCCGGTAGCTAGAGATCCAATCATGATACCTCTGTTATCTTCTACGTCTCTGAAATAGCTAATAATCCATTGTCCCAAGAATAACCCAACGGGGATTTGAGCAAGGTAAATTGCAATACCCCATAGGGCCAGAGCGATTAGTCCAACAGGGAGTCCAATGATAGTGATGCATATTATGACGGCGGCAATAGGGGTGACTAGCAATACAATGGCTCCCCAGCCGGCACTTGGTCCTGGTCGGGAGCTTATAGACTCAGCAACAGAGGCCAATCGTTTTGGTGCAATGAGAATTATTAACAATCCTGCGAGCAGAGCCATTAAAAATCCAATGAATTTTGTTCTGATACTGGACAATAGAGCAAGGAGAAATGTTTCAGATTGCTCTTCCTTCGCCTCAGGTAACTTATGGGTAGTAATGCCACTTATCTGAGCGCCTGGCTGAATAGTTGCTCGTTTCTCTCCTATATAGGTCAGGCTGCCTTTGATATCCGCCGTTGGGAGTATGGTCAGTTCGCTAACTTCAAGATTTAGATCTCCTCCTACTTTACAGCCTATGATGATTTCTCCACCTCTGCCCTTGATATCCCCATCCACAATTCCGTTGATGCGTATTACTCCAGCACCAAAAAGGAGATCGCCTTTGATATGGACATTCTCTGCTATGGTTATTTCGTTACCAGCGACAAATAAATCACCTGCGATGTTGCCGCTTATGTTTACAGTTTCACCTGCAACCCGTACGGCGTGGCCAATATCGCCGGAGATATTTATTGTTTGAGCCATGGCCATAACGCTGTTATCAACTATTCCACCAATAGAGATAATTCTCGCAGCAGCCCAGACATCACCATTAACAGTACCATCGATAGTGATAATATTTGCGCCGGTGTAGAGATCATCGTTGATTACTTCTCCGTCAGGGATGTGGACTGTGTCGTCACTGCGTGTATCGAATGCCAGAACCGTGGTGGCGGAAAACAACATTAACATAGTGGTTATTAGCATGATAGCCACTATCTTTATAAAACGTTTCACCATAGTATCTTATAAACTCCTTCGACCACCATATTTATCCAGGCAGGGCTAAGTTTGTTGCTTTGGCTGCAGCGGTGGTTTCGGTTGTTGCTGGGCCTGTATAGAAATAACCTCACTTCCTGCTTCAAATAACTGCGATTTGATTTCATTTACCAGTCCCCAGGATTTTGCCTCCTCGGGATTCAGGGTTGTTCGCTCAATCATGGCATCTGTTACAAATTCTACGCTTTTGCCCGTATTTACGGCAATCACCTTTGCTATGTTCTCTATGTCTATCTTTAATCCTTTTAGCCTTTCCTCAAGCTGTTTTTCCTCCAGGCTATGATTACTGGTGAATTGGGCATTGACACCATGGAGCAGGAACCTGGCCTGTGGCACTGATAGCCTCTTGGCTCCAGCACAGTATAGGACAATGCCTATAGAATCAACACTGCCAAAGTTATGCGTAATTATATTGGCGGGCAAACCCTTCAGGTAGTTATAAGTACTTAAACCATGCACAACGGAGCCGCCTGGCGAAGAGATTAAGATAGTGAAGTCTCGTATTCCTTGTTTCATTTTCTGGTCTATGGCATCCATCAAGGCATTGACGGTGACGTCGATAACTGGGGCGAAAAATTTAATTATAATGGGTTTCATTGCCATATTCGGCTCCTCCTTTTAGTAAGCCCAGCTTCTTGTTTCAGGGCCAGCTTAGACATCTCTCTCATCGTATCCGGTTAGGCTAAATAATATGAGACAGACTGTCCTCATTACCCTCTCGATTATACCAGATATGACGTATATGTCGTATGAACTCTGTTGTTTTACAAGATTGCTCTTAGGAGATTAACAGTGCTCTGTTTGGAATATGTTAGTGATAGATATAGTTAATATATCTGCTTACTAATATCATGTGAATAATGATTGCATACTTTCACGGCCTTGATTCGCTTGAAGTTAGCTGGTACTTATTGTTTAAATTGCTAGTTGTACAGGTTGTATTTATTCTTGGCACTTATTTACACCATGTTATACTTCTGAACAGGTAAAAACTAGATATGGAAGATATCGGTAAAGCAAGACAATGGGTTTTAACCTTGCGGACGCAAATTAATCATCATAACTATCGCTACTATGTAATGGATAGTCCGGAGCTAAGTGATACTGAGTATGATGAACTGATGCTTCAACTCAAACAACTTGAGGCTAAATATCCTGAACTTATCTCTCCCGACTCACCAACGCAGAGAGTGGGAGCCCCCCCTATGGAGGTCTATGGTGTCGTTGAGCATCCTGAGCCTCTGCTAAGCTTGGCTAATGCCTTTTCGTGCGATGATTTGAAGGCCTGGTACAAGCGAACCGTCAGCTTGCTTGGAGTGGATGATTTTGACCTTGTCTGTGAGCCTAAGATAGATGGATTGGCGGTAGCGCTGACCTATATTAATGGCTTCTTTGTTACAGGAGCGACTCGTGGCGATGGCTATCGAGGGGAAAACATCACTCAGAATTTGAGGACCATTCGAAGTATCCCTCTATCTGTGTCTGAAGAGGCACCTTCTAGATTTGAGGTTAGAGGGGAAGTCTATCTTTCTAAAGCTGGCTTCAGTTGGCTCAATGAAGAAAGGGAAAAGAGTGGTCTTCCATTTTTCGCCAATCCCCGGAATGCTGCCGCTGGTTCTGTGAGACAACTTGACTCCAGGGTAACTGCTCGTCGTCCTCTGGATATATTTGTTTATGGGTTGGGTCCTGTGGAAGGCGGAGTGGTACCTGATTCTCATTGGGAGATAATGCAGTGGCTGAAGACTCTAGGTTTCAAGATAAATACTGATATAGTTCTCTGTCACGAGGTTAATGAAGTAGAGGAATATTATCAAAACTGGGTTGCAGTTCGTAATGAATGGGGTTATGAGGCTGATGGTATGGTGATAAAGATGAATTCCATGGAGTACCAGCGGAAGCTGGGAAATATGGCTCGTGAACCAAGATGGGCAATAGCCTACAAATTTCCTGCAATTCAGGGAATTACACGACTTCTTGATATTGAAATCAATGTGGGACGAACTGGAAGATTGACTCCTGTTGCGATGTTAGAACCGGTGAAGGTAGGAGGAGTGGTTATTAGTCGGGCGGCATTACATAATGAAGAAGACATTCACCGCAAGGATATTCGTATTGGAGATTGGATTACTATACAGCGAGCGGGAGAAGTTATTCCTGAGATATTGGGGCCTATATTGAGTCGGCGTACAGGGGGCGAGGTAGCTTTCTCTATGCCTGGTCGTTGTCCTGTTTGTGATGCTGAAGTGATAAAACCAAATGATGAAGCTATGCATAGGTGTACTAATACTGCCTGTTCTTCTCAATCACTGGAACGAATAAAGCATTTCGTTAGCCGTGACGCTATGGATATCGAGGGCGTAGGGGATAGTTTATGTCAGGCATTATTTAAAGCTGGCTTGGTAGAAGACGTCGCAGATTTGTATGAACTTAGCAGAGAACAGCTTTTAAGTCTGGAAAAAATGGCGGATAAAAGAGTGGCAAATGTGCTTGATTCAATTGGAAAAAGCAAAAATAGAACGCTGGCAAAGGTTATTTTTGCTCTGGGTATTTTTCATGTTGGGGAGGAATATGCAGAGTTGTTGGCGGAAAAATTCTGTAGTATTGATAATTTAGCTAATGCTAGCAAAGAGGAATTGCTGGCTATTCCTTCCATTGGGCCTAAGATTGCTGATAGCGTGATTGCATTCTTTAGACAAGATGGAAACAAAAAAATAATTGGCAAGTTACGTAAAGCAAAAGTGCTATTGGAAAAAGAATGTACCGAGATTAATTATTCCAAGGAATTACCTCTGGTGGGATTAGAGTTTGTACTAACAGGAAAATTGGAGTATTCAACTCGCTATGAAACGGAAGCGCGGATACGATCTCTTGGGGGGAAAGTTGCCTCAGATGTGACCAGGAATACGTCTTATGTGGTGGTTGGTGCTAAAGCTGGCTCCAAATTAGCCAAGGCCCAAAAGTTAGAGGTGAAGATGATTGACGAAACTGAATTTTATGAACTATTGGCTCAATATACTTAGCCTTTTTGGAAGTCAGTGCTCTTTTGATAAAGAGGAGTTTATTGTTTTGTACCGCGACTGCTATAGCTACAGATAAACGATTCTTATAGTCGATAGAGTTACGGGAATGGTAAAAGTTGCTCATTATTCGGGCAAGAATTATTGCCCTTAGATGTGTTGCACATAGCGGGTAGTAATTGTATCCTTGCATAATTCCATCGAAAGGTTAACTTGTTTTAGAATATAATATATCAAGAAAGAATACTGATGTTAGTGAAACTGATTGTTGGTTTGGGTAATCCTGGTAAAATTTATGATTGTAATCGTCACAACATTGGATTCCGATGTCTCAATTCTCTTGCCAGGCTGCATTCTATACGATTTGCGAAGCGAAAGTGCCAGGCAAGAATAGGTGTCGGTGAGCTAGGGGGTTACAATATAGTGTTGGCTAAGCCGGAGACCTTTATCAATCTTAGTGGTATAGCCATAGATTGTTTGATGGATAAATACGGAATCTCACGAAATAATCTTGTGGTAATTTGTGATGATATGAATTTGCCTTTGGGCAAGATTCGGTTACGTCCAACTGGAGGTACGGGGGGGCATAATGGAATGCGATCCATAACCTCTGTTTTGGAGAGTGAAGATTTTATACGGATTAGAGTTGGTATTGGGCATCCTCAAGAGGAGATATTTGATGTTGACAGAGACGTTATCGTAAATTATGTACTTGGCGACTTTCTCGCACATGAGGAAGAGATGGTTGAAACAGTAGTTATCAGAGTGGCTGAGGCTATTGATTGTTGTCTTACAGATGGAATAGAGACTGCAATGAACAGATTTAATTGAGGGTTACATTACGGAGAGCGTGGCTATAGAAAGGAGTCTTACATTTTAACCGGATTACAAAATATCTAACTCGGATTGCTTAACAAGATAATATCTCGTCTTATTAACAGGAAAAACAAATATAAGGAGGCATTAGGTCATGAGAAATATACTTAAGGAAAAACTGAAAAATGGAGAAGTTACCATTGGAGGATTTGTAGGCCTTGGTCATCCCGATGTGACAGAATGGTTATCCCGGTTAGGTTTTGATTGGGTCGTTATAGATGGGGAGCATGGCCCACTGAGCTTTGAAACGATGCAAATGATGATGCAGTCTATGAACGGGACCAGTTGTACGCCAATTGTCAGGGTTCAATGGAATGAGCCTGTAGTCATTAAACGTGTTCTGGATTTGGGGGCGCATGGTGTTCTTATTCCCTGGGTCAATACCAAGGAAGAGGCAGAAAATGCGGTAAGTGCATGTAAATATCCTCCTGAGGGCATTAGAGGCTGTGGCCC
>SDBS01001559.1_pt1 | contig 23316 bp, 51 predicted proteins | sample 2277091 | NCBI WGS metagenome assembly SDBS01 (sample SAMN10404972, study PRJNA504765) | marine sediment metagenome | isolation source: marine sediment core GS10_PC15, 163 cmbsf | place: Arctic Ocean: Southern Knipovich Ridge | collected 2010
TGTAGTTGTCTTACCAGCTTTTGCAACCTTCGGGCCACCACTCAGTTTCTTGAGAGTTGAACCGAATTTAGCATTCAACTGTGCCAGTTCATCATCGTCGAGTTTCTTGATTGAACTACCGGGTTCATCATTGTAATCGCGAATGTTGGTTACCTGTACTGTTTCCTTTCCTTCGTATTCGTGGTCCTGAACCTCAAACTGTACTTCAGCATTCTCAAGATCAAGAAGATTCAGACCCATTAGTGAAACTCCGTCCCACTCAAATACTTTTTGTATCGCCTTTGCGTGGAAAATCGGGTCACCTTTCTTGTCTATTAGCACGAGAAAAGCTGTAATCTCACAGTCTTCTCTGGCTGACCAGTCTACCCACGTCTTATCAGCTACGTCGTACCTCTCCACTGCTTGTAATTTTACCACTAACTGTGGTAGTCCGTTACTTGTAACACTTACAGCATGTTCTACCACTACGCCGCGATAGCTTGCTGCTTCTTGAATTTTACTCATGTTCAGTCTCCTCAAAAATAAAATTAGCTAACTTTTTCTTCTTCATTTTATTCATCCTTTCTATGTACCCTAACATGACACTTTCTACACAGCCATTCGACTTCTAACGGCTTACTATAATTTGAATGGTGTCCCTCTGTTTTAGCAGGTAAACCGCATGATTCACAAAACACCGGACGTTTAAGTTTACCTGTAGCAACTGCACGGTTGAGAATGCCAGCAGCTTTCTTCTTTTCTGGATATTTAAGTCTTTGCTTCTTAGTAGACCTTTGTTTGACTGCCCTGCCTGTTAGGGTTCCATAGTAGACCAGGTCATAGGCCCGCCTCTCCGATTTATGAGACTGCCGATACGCCAGCTTGCATTCTTTACATTGACTAAGCAGCCCGTCCCGTGCCCGACGGTCTTTGCCAAAGTCTGAGGCTTCTTTTTTATTTTTACATTTTGTACAAGGCTTCATCTTATTTTCCAAAAAGGAAGACCCATATCGAATCATCGGTCGGGTCTTCAAATGATACTACTGCTTTGTCGAGTCCGAGTGTTCTGGATTTAGCTCTAAAGTGGGGTTCAGGGTGTACAAATATGGCACGACCACCACTGCCCGTGGCTTTCTTTTTCTTGTCTACGTTTAAGAATTGATAGCCAATGTGGAAGATGTGGTCCGCCCACTCACAATATAGTGCCTCGATGTTGGCATTCTTACGGCTAATTAACCGTGGCCCCTGTCGTATGAAATCTTCACCACCAGGATTAGGCACGTTGTGTGGAGTAGACTGAGCTATTAGTATAACATTCTTACCCTTGCGAATTAAAGCATCACAATCTTGCAAGATTAGTTTCATCATATCATATAGATGTTTGTATCCATTACTCCATCCATATTTTACAATACTGCTCATCTTATCACCATTATCATTAGTGACGGTATCAAGTACGTGTTGCTCGGCCCATTCTTCAAGTAGCGTAACAGTATCAAGTACCACTGATTCATACGCGTCATAAATACCAGCTTGCAACGCTGCCCTAACATCGAGATAAGTTTCCACAGGATTATCATCATCGCCTACACGATTGTAAACTTTGATGCCAACACCGCCATTATCAAGTCCAATAAATACTGGACCAGGAGCAAGACTGGCCAACGTAGTTTTGCCCATACCAGAATCGGCGTGGATAAGTATTTTCTTTCCGTCAGTTGGCCTTTCTCCGGTCGTTATCTTAAAGTTTTTCGCCGGTACTGCCGTCGCCGCTCTCGCCTTCGGTGCTTTCGGGGGCCTGGTTGTTGCAGCTTTCTTACCAGTTGTTGCTTTCGGTGGTGGTGGAATGTTGTCACGTTTTTTAACTGCCATCTGCATTCTCCTCAACTTTCTTTTCTGAATGTGAAGTAATTTCGATAATTACATATTGTTTACCACTCCACTCGAACTCTTTGTCAATAATTCTATGAGACATATCATGCTGTGAAATTATTGTTCCAATAATAAATGCCAAAAGCATTCCTATACTAAAAATAAACAACTTCATGCCGATTCCTCCTTTTTCTTTTCATGTCTGATTAGTCCATCAGGTAACTCACCATCAGGATCAATTCCATTATAACAAATGTCAATATAGTCACAATGAAACGTGGCTTCACATTGTTTTTCACAATGATACCAGCTATCCATATTATACATAGACCTCATTGATATGAGAACGCTGAGTAATTCTTTGTGAAATTTTTCAAGATCAGCATCAGTTTTTGGTATCGGGTGTCTCGCAAAGTAATACTCAGGTCGTTCTGCAATATCGGCGAGTAACCTGGCCCCGTACATTTCAGGAGTTTCTCGGATAGCAAAGGTTCCTTCTTTTTTACCGGGTTCAGTTTCTGCTGTTACGTCATTAACATCTAAAATAAACATGGCGGGACCAGTATCCGACCACTTACTTTGTACTGTAAATTTCTGTTCAAAATACATACCATCTTCGACAAACTTTTTACTATCGGCCATAGTCAATTTCTTCGGGGAGATTCCCGGTTTATGGTATACGTCATAATACAATCCAGTAACTTCACCCCCAAGATCAGGTAACAAATTCTGCTTCGCAAATAACCTAACCATAAAGAGATACAATGATGTTTGAGTATCAAGATTCAAAGAACCCCAATACTTTGACTCGCTATCAATAGGACTGGAAGTAGATTTGAAATCGACAACACTGCAAACCGCATCTACTATTGCGATCTTATCTATGATCCCTACTATATTTGTATTGGGAATCATTCTGCCAGTCTTACCAGGAACAGGACTATCAAATTTATACTCCGTAAGAATCGGCACTAATGGTTTGTCAGCGTAGTACCAATTGTAACCAGCCGCAGAATAAAGTAACTTTGCCCGTTCCACAGCCCATTTTACGGGGTCCATTGATGCTGGCATTCTGGAATAGGCGTCGTCGATTACTCGTGATACTGCGAGCATAATGTCATCAGGACGTGTACCAGTGCCAGCACAAATTAGGCAGTCATTTGAGTAACACCCGTTATCAGTAACACAATTACATTCACTACCAGGAGGTAGGCCGATTACTTCCATAACTTTATGCCAATTCGTACCATATCTCAAAGGTTCCGATTCCACATCTTTACGTATGTGCTTAATGTACTTTAAGAAGTACTGGAAGGGACACGATTTGAAACAGGCTATTGATGATGCTGATAATTGCCAATGTTTTCGTTCTGCCATTAGTTATTCTCCCTGTATTCAATGTTAAACTTCTTAGCCAACTTTTTTGCCACTGTAGCTGCTTCTGCCTTGCTGTCATACGTTCCATCAGATAAACACATCATTACGTTATTAGCCGCGAGTATGCAAAACTCATAACGTAACTCGGTACGGTGATAATCAAAATATGGGCGTATTTTAATGTACATTATTCTTCCTTTTGTATTTTGCCAATTGATAAAATTTCAAACACATAATCATGCCGGTTATGTGAAGCGTTTTGTATAGCCTTTTGTATACTTTTAAGCTGTATTCTGCCTTCAAATTCAAAAATGTCATCGCAGTCGTCATCAACAAAAGTTGGGGTGTCAACTTCCGGTTGATTGTCTTTGCGTATGATAATTGATTCAATAAATTTTTCATGTACTGACATTAGTTTCCCTTTCAAGAAATATAGCCGTGGTAAGTATTAAGTTTGGTTGAGAATTCAGCATCAGTAAAAACTGGGCTGCCATCAATAAACAAACGCCCGCATCCGACGAACCAAAGTTCATAATCATTAGCAATCATTTCTAATAGTTCGCAAATTATTTCACCTTCATCTCCGTGTAATATGAGAGGCTCACCACGTTTACAAGTTAAGCGACGTAGCATTCTGACTTTGTTAATTAAAAACTTTTCTGTTCTGTTCATTTTTTATAAGTCTCCGAAATTTCAAACATAGTCATATTTCCTTTTTATTTTTTATAAACAACCGTCTTGTTTAATTTCATCACCGATTTTGAATTCAAAACCATGTCCATAGTAACCATTATGGCAATTATAAATATGTATAAATAATTCATTACTACCATTTACTAATCGAAAACGGACCATACGCCCCTCATCTAAATCAGAACAGTCCACGTCTTCAAAGTAAGCAGAATCAAAAATATAATCTTCAACGTCAAATTCACGTTCATCAACGCTGTCATAAGTTTTTTCTTCTTTGTCACTAATAAACCAATCAGCATATTCACAACAGTCTTGTTGTAGATCATACCCCAGGCAAACATTGTTTTTATCAACAAAATTAACTTTACCGGGGAACGCTTCAGTTTGGTCAAAAATTTTCATGTTTTCCCTTTCTATTTCTTGTAGGTTTCAGAGATTTCACCTTCCGCAGCCAATGGCAAACCATCGGCCCATTCAGGTCCATTACTCATTATATTCATCAAAGATTTTAGATTATCTTCGGCGTATATAGTAGACGATACTGCTAAAATTTCATCATAAATATGTAAGACAACTGGCAAACCAAATTCTTCTGCTTTTAATATCCAATGTACAAGTAGGTCACGAGCTATGGCTTGCACTATATTCTCAGTAAGAGAACCACCCCACAATGGGCCATGATGATATTTTAGCTGGTTGTCATAATCATATTTATTCATTTTCTTTTTAATGACGGCGTGTGGGTAATACAATACGCGACCGGAAGGTAGCTGGACATTTACGGTTCCCCCGTTATTCCAGAATGTCAGCAAGTCCCCTGGACCTACTGTGCTACCTTCAGGTGCGTATCGCATCACTTCATGGGGGTATTTTGTAACTAATCGAAAACATTTTTCACACATCTTCCAGAATTTTGGTATCATGGAATAAGTGTTCCGATACCTGTAGATCAATTTCTCTACGAATTTACGATCATACTGTCCACTGTCAAACATGGGGCGTAATCCAGGATTCGCCAGACAATTATTATAAAACCTATTCACCCCCAGGCCGTATCCAGCACCGAGAATTGTGTCCTTAGAAAACCCACGACGTATGGTAAACAATTTAGCAAGTGGTGGAGGATCGGTCTTTCTGGCTTTTCTTAATCTGGCATCGAATAATTTCGTACCAAACTCACTATAGATGTCCCGACCCTCCGCAAATGCCTCTAACATATCTTGTTGACCAGCAAGCCAGGCCAATATACGGGCCTCGATCTGTGCTGCATCAGCAATCAAAAGTTTGCTGTCATTAACACGTAACATTTGTCTCATCTTAGTTATCAACGGATTAGTACCAAGACCAGCCCTACCAGCACCACCCAGGTTGAGTAAGTTGATCCCCCCTCCACCAGACCATCGGCCTGTGTGTGCCCCATAATAATTGAGAGGTACGGGCATCTTGCCACCACAAGCTGTAGCTAATGCTTTCATAGATTCAATACGTTTTAGGTGTAACGGCCAGGACTTTACAGCTTTTCTTGCCTCCATTAGTCCGCGTACTTCATCTTTGGAATGGGCAAGTAACAAAAGGCAACCATCATCCGTTTTAGCTAAAGCTGGGCCGATACCCGTTTGTCCGAGCAATGCTGACATCTTTTTACCGGGTCTTTTTGCTGCCTTTGTAGGGACAGTTTCTTCATCCGGTAATACAACTTGTAACGCAATCACGAATGAAAGGTTGCCTGATAGTTCAGTCTTTGACAAGCCGACTTTCTCACAGGCTTCATCAATATACATTTGCATATCGGCAGCTATGCTATCGGCCAGATCAAAATCAAATTTTAATCTTGGTTTAAGGTATAAATCTATTGTGTGTCGAGCTATAATCAATTCTTGTTCTTGATTGGTCAAATGTTGCAAAAGAATTTCAAATAATTCATATTCCAATTTGCAATCAAGATTACAATAGGTTTCCATTGCCGCCCGTTGTTCTGCTGTCATATCTTGTAAATGTAGCCCCAGGAAACTCATCGTGTCGCCTTTGTCTTGGAGTTTGTACCGCTTTGCCATATCTTTCAGGCTATGAGATCGGCGACTATCAAAATGGGCATCCAAATGTTTGAGGTCGATGATATATTTTGGGCTGAGATTATATTTTTCCTGGAGAATCAGTGCATCAAAAAAGGCATTCTGCATCACGACGGTAATGTTTTCAAGTTGCCGACCATAATGTTCTTGTAATTGTTCAAAGTATTCTGATAGCTGATCTTTTGTATATTCGGGTCTTTGTTTTTCAGCCCACACAAACCATGAATCAGGGTTTTTGTAGCAGTTACCGGGAACATAATGAAACTTAAACCCGCAGCCGGTTGTTTGGTATCGTTCGTCGGTGATATAAGCCCAGATATTCATTTTAGAAAGAGAGTATTCTTTGTCAAAATAAGACTCAAAATCCAGGACCACAAAATCGGTAGGATAGCCAGCTATTTCTAAGATTTGTTCAGTTATCATAGCTGCCCCAATGCTGTTTTTGCAACATGGTCAACAAATCTATCATATCCTATTCCTCGCCTCCGGCAACCATCTTCACTTTTTGAAATAATCACTAACGCATTTTCAAGTTTTTTAATTGTTTCTAATGCTTTCTTACTTAATGCCTGATAAAACCCCTGGGTTACGGGGGCATCTGTTTTTATATATATTTCTAATGTCTTTTTTGTGGCTTCAATTTCGTTCATATTGCATCAATCTCCATGTGATAACCAATTTTAGGCTCACCAATAACTTCTACATACCGATAATTATCAAGTAATTCATCTAATTCAACTAACAGTGATTCAACATATCCAGGAGTTTTCTCGTTAGTTCTCCACCACACCATCACTAAATGACGTATTATCACCAACAAGCAGGCCACCTTATCAGGAAATCGGCTCATCTTGCCGGTCTTTTGAAGGTCGCCACATGGTAAACGTCCTGGGTCTTCGATAGCAGGGGCTTTTAGGTTCTCCATAAAGTGAAGTACCCGTAACCGATCACAGGGATTATTCACGGTATTACTCGCCGTAAGTAATGTACGTTCAATCCAAGCCTCGTAATACTTACGCAATCGGTAAGTTTTGTGATCGCCAAATGTTATTCCTCTTGGCATTTACCTACCTCATCTTTACTGGTTACACTGCCCATTTTTACCGCCTTCATGCCGATTTTGAACTCCCGCATGGTGATAGTGCCGAAAGCCAACCCGTATCGCAAACCTTCTTCGACACGACTAATCTGGCACGGCCTACGCTTACTGGTTTTTCCTGGAAAATCGCTCACGGTCTGTTTACCCTCACCCATTCGTCTTGTAATAACTGAAGGTATTCAAAAAATGGTATAAAGCAATCACCCACGTCATAGTCACAGTCATCAGCAGCACAGAAAACAAGTTGCTGCCCTAAGTCCGCCCTGTATTCGATAGCGGGATATGACCCACAGAATCCTAATTCTGGTATTAAATCATTTGCCATCATCTTTTACCCTTAAAATTTGACTTGTGGTAAAGCTCTCCGGGACCACACGGCATCCATTCATAGTAAGGTGTGCCATCAAGGATGATGCCCGCTCCCAGTACTGGACGTTCAGTAACATGCTGGCCATAGGTAAATTGAAACGCGTCAATGTTTATCCCACAACCAGTGTCCATTGCGAAATATCTTTTCTTTCCTACGGTTCTAATTTTTACGCCGGCCCGGCTATGGCAATGTCCCATAACAACGGATTGCATTTTCTTCTGCATAGTCAACCAAGCAGGATGAACACCCCCTCTTGCAGTACCATGAAGATAACAAACGTCATCTATTTCATGTTCATATTGCCATACCCATTTAGGTGTGTCCCACAATTTGTTATACCCTTGCAGATATGCAGTACAAATACCTACTGATTGAGCTTTTCTAATGACACGTTCATCGTGGTTTCCTGTTGTTATAAGAGCATCAGAAAAAGCGTCATAATATCTTTTTACATGTTCTTTTGTTAGTTCGTATTCATCAAGTGCCCCAGGACATTGCGGATTGATCGGGTGAAAACTTACAGCGTGGTGGTCAGCAAGGTCACCAATTATGACGACTGTATCACAGTTCCACTCATCATACAAATCTTGACAAAATGTGAGATAGCCAGGATGAGCTACAGGATTATGCGGATCGCCGACTGCTAATACATTACTCAAATCACACCCCCAATTTCTTCTTAAGTTCGGTTGTTGTTTCGGCACTGAGTTCGATTGTTTTGCCGTCGATGTTGAGAGTGGCGATAAGCGTTGGCCTTATCCTTAAATTTACGATCCCGCCAAATTGATGAGGATTATTTTGTGCATTTGAATAGACAGTATTATATTCTCCTTGACAAACAGGATACACAGGCCCATTACCATCTTGTTGATGTGGGATGAGTTCATAGTGAAAATTCTGCTTCTTGCGGAATCCTACGTCTCCATTATCATATAACAGGATAAATGAACTATCATTTTCATCTATTAACCTTGCTTCTTCATATTCAGGATAATTATATCCACCAGGATTATGTTCATATATCCTCACAGGTACACCAAATTTCCAGTCAATGAAATGGCCCATTTCGTTTTCCATAGTTTTTTCCTTTCCAGGATAAGTTCCATAACCTAATGCTTCAAGTACTTTACATAACTGCACGCTTGAAATCATAGTTGCTCTCTCCGATACATAGCTTCAATATAATCGGCTGCTTCCTCTACCTTGTGGAAGACACAGACAGGTTTATTTGTAATAACTGCGTGATCGTATTCAATCTTACGACCGCCCTGGAGTTCATCGCCATCAGGAACGTAAACTATTACTACATCGCATTGATCTACAATTATACAATCCAGTTCGAGAATCTGCTCGATATTCAGGTAGCCTTTTTTGTAAGCTGCACCTACAAATGGCTCACTCTCAGCCGGAACGTAGATGCGGAGTTTGGGGAATATCTTGCGTAATTGATCGGCGATCCTTATAGCAATTTCACAATTATTGCCGTGTTCGCTACTGTTAACAGCGAAAACAGGCTTCCCTCTCATGGCATGACTGAAATATACCTTCATCTTAATTATCCTCCATTGAAGAAATCTCACTATCTAAAAACCACCGCCCTTTTAATGCGCCAACATCTATAATGTGACTACCACCGCCACCTTTACAGACATATACACCAATGTAATTTGCCTTCACACAGGCTTCTATGATTTCTTTGCCCATTGGAGGAAGTAAATCAATCTTAACTTCATCACCAGCTTTGAATTTAGGCTTCGGTCCGTCAATTTCGGCAGCATTATAATCACCCGCTTTGTCTTTAAGATACTCGTGAAGATACCCCATAGCATTGAAGAGTAATGCACACAAACTTTCTTCAACATCTTCTTTAACTACAGCATCAGCGTGTCTGTGATTAGCCCACCAATCAAAGAAATGTCGAAATCCAGATTTCATGTATGTATCTATCGGGATACCCTTTTGCCAATTATCTGAATCCCGTAGATTACCATCGGCTTGCGTTCTGTGTTTGTTCATAAACTCAGCGTATCTATTCAAAACCAACGGACTAAGAAATCCTTCAAAGTCAAATTTGCCTTCTACTATATCTCTTGTAGCACCCGAATCAAATTTCCTCATACTTACCCCCTGTCTAATGTTTTAACTTGAATACTATATCTTTTACGGCCATCAGGTTTGAAGAAAGACTTGTGAAATGAATTTACACAAATTTGACCACAGTATTCATCGTTTTCACTTATGTGATAAAAATAGTGCCCCTTTACAATCTTATATGATCCGCCCTCTTTAATGACAACCCGTAATCTTCCGTTGCGTGGTAGGTTAAACCCCTTATCTAAACTAAAAGTTGTCGCACCTAAACGCTTATTGCGATAATAAGCGATCCCATCTCTCACTACAATCGTTCGTCTTATTGGTTTCATCATTACCCCCCTTATCTGATTCCTCTTTGAATATCACCTGCCCAATGGCAGTGCTTATATTTCATTCCAGATTTGCATCGGCATACTTCATTCCTGCCGATTTTTCTATGTTGTCTGACGATAGGCTTACATTTTTTGCCTGACATGATGCAGTCAAGTAAATCCCGTAGCCATTTTGGTAGCATTTTGTTTGTGAACATGGCCTACCTCTGGTGTTTAAGGGATTTGATTTCCATTCTGCTAACGCTGATAGCAGAAATTCTATGGTGTTTATCAATGCCTACAGATATTACACTGCAAGAATCAGCATAAATTTTAATTATTTTAAGCCCGCGACCAACGCCACAATCTGTTCGATATTTCAAATAACTCCTCGCAGCTTTCCGTGTAAAACAGCAATGAAAAGCTCCTGAAACAGTAAATTTTTCATGTCCATACCCCGTGTTCAACTGCGGATGGTAATCGTGTGCCGTTTGCTTACCAATATAAAATTCTTCTTGGTGGTCACTGTTAATTTCCGAAGTTTCACGCCAAAGGCCAATAGAATTATCTACACTTACAACTTTCCATAATTGTAAGACAATCATGCGTTGCCGTTGTTCTGCTACTTTTTTTAAGTCGTTTATAATACACATCTTAAAACCTCCTAATAATTTGCGGGTCCATCCAGGTTTCATATTTCAACATTTTTACAGGCCGTCCATAAGCAGTACCTTGTTTTTCATTGATCGACCCGATAATCTGACTTATTCTGCTAAGACTTACTTGTAGTTGATTCGCCATATCTACATTCGCTCGATCTTCTGCAAGCATGGTCTTCACTTCTGCTTCTTGTTTCGTCAATATCGGAAAAAGTTGCGAGCACGTTTTCTTCGCCCGCGAGAGTAGCCGATTCAACGCTTGCGAAGTGATCGACATCTTCATTGCTGCATCAGTAGTGGAAAGTCCTTCAAATTCTCCACTGACCAGTCGATATGCTTGAGCTTGTTTTTCACTTAGCCGCCGATTCATAAAATTTTATCCCTCCGAATATCCGGCAAAATTTAGCAATTTGAAACCTTTGCTTCTGAAATTTTTGTAATTTTTGTAAAATTTATCAAATTTATTTTCGTTTACCCGCTTCATAAGCACGTTCAGCATAGTCAATTTCTTTATAGCGGATATGCCTTGCAAGTACAATGTACTTTTTACCTACTGGATAATAAAGTTCAACTTTAAGCTGTCCTTTTTTGCGACCGCGTTTTATTATGCGGTATTTTTTAATCGGACGCCAGCAATCTCCCACCCAGGCCCAATCAGCCAGCCGATTCTCTGATCGGGCCTTTTCACGTTTGGCGGCTAAAAATTTACGCATTTTGACGCTCATTATTTCGTGTCCTTTTTCATATCCGCAACTGCTTTATTTATAGCCCGTCCAAAGTTTTCAACAGCTTCAATGTCTTCATCATCAGTTGGCGAACTAAGATAAATTTTATAATTGACATAATCTGTAGTAACACTCCAATCCTCACCTTTACAACTATAATCATACCCACAACATTGTTTTCGTATTTTCTTATTCATAACCCCATCCACCTTTCTGCAAATTCTTTTTCTTTTTTATCTTCCTCAAATATCTTTGCGATATTACGTTGACAAGTACAGAGTTCACAAATATATACCAATCGGCCATTTACTTTTGTAAGTCCAACTGGTACATTTTTTGTAAAACATATTTGACAGTTGCCTTTGAGTTGTTTTTCAAGTTTGGCTAAATCTTCTGTTATGCTCATAATTTACCTCACTGAAATTATTACACCGTCAATTAAAATCACCGTTGCTTTGAATGTTTCATCCCAATTTGTTACAAAAAATGGATCGTCATTTTGCACGATCATGGATGCTGAATTAAGATCATCCACATAATCCAACGGTTTGCCAATTGCTTTTTTCAATTGTCGTTTTGATTTATAATTTACAATAATCATTCTGCTTCCAATCGTTTTATATTAAGTTCAAGTACTCGGATATAAAATTTTATGGGGTCATGTCTATAAGATTGTTCCGTGTTATCACAATGGAAATCTGATTCAACTAATCCTGCCGGGCAAGTACAACAGTCATTTTGATGGTGTCTATCATATTCACAAAAAAAGCAAGCATTGATGATATAGTTAGTAAATTTGTTCTTTTTTAACCATTGTTTCTTTAAGGAATCAATTATTATTTCTTTGTCACCATGTGATTTTTTTGAAAATCCAGCAGGTAAATTCTCAGTAATCCACTTCCACATTCTCAAACAATTTTTCCAACTTCGGTCTAATACAATCATTTCTGTTCTCCAATTAAGTTACGTCTTTGTAAGATACCGGCGTTCTACCGGCCCTTGTTACCGCGATACACCATATTTTTGCTTGATACTCAGCCGGTTTCATGTTACGGCGTCGAGCCATTTTTTGTATTGCTGCTTCCATTCGATAGTATTCTTTTCGTCTTATTCTTTCTTGTTGTAATCCAAAATACCGTAAGGTCCATCTATCAATAGTAACTCTATCCATATCTCCTTTTAGATTAGCAGCAAAGGCAGGTACTTTATAACCAGATAAAGGTTCTCTGTATAAAGCCCTTAATACATTCGGAATCATCGGACTCATCACTCCTTGACAATCAATATATCCATCATGTTTATATCGTTCATATATATGTCGTGCTAAATCCCAGTTAGCCCTAACCTGTTTACGCGGCGAGGTAGCTGCAAGAAGATCGCAGAATAGATCAGCGTCGTCGCCGAACATGGTTTCAATTGTCTTCCTGCTATCAGAATACCAACACACATCATTCTCCGGCGTAAAGTATTTCACCATCTTTGCTAATGGTCTCATTTTCGATCAAAGCTATCGCAGTACGACCGTAACGACCTTGTAAAATCCATACCAGTCCGGTTTTAATAAGGTGTGAAAACAGTTCAAGTGTTCTTTCAACACCCATGTTACCGCTTTCATAATCCATAATGTAGCCGACCAGATCAAATTCTTTTGTCCCGATTTTATTGTCCATGATACCCCCAAAAATTTTTCACTTTCGCACTGAGTAAATTATACCACCGATTTTTACAAAGTCAAACGGAAAATATATTTTTTTGAAATTTTTTGCAAATTGTTGCTATGTCTATGCCTTTGTGTACAAGAACCCCCATTTGCAAACATTGGTTAATAGGGTATTCTTGGCTTGCTTCAACACGCAAATTCGCCTTTTCACCTTTCCAAAACGGACAATAACCAGAATTTTTACATTCGGTACAACTTATCATTTCACGTTCCTCAAACCTATACCAAATCCATCAAATCCCCACAACATTCTTTCACAAAATCTATAAGTAACAATATATATTCCGCCGTTGAAAACTGTAACGATTTTATAAGGCCAGTCCCACTTTTTCAGATACGCAATAACTTGTTGCTTATCTTCTAAAGGAAACCAAGTCAAAGTACGTCCTGTATACGGATTTTTTAATTGAACTGAAAACAAGTTTTCTATACTAAAAAACATGATCCACCTCAAAAATTCAAACTACGAATCGGCCTGATTCGATCAACTGTAGTTTTCTCAGTAACTACAGTAAAATAGTCGTCGGCTTTAAGCATTTTGCGGATGGTATTTTTTTGTTCGGGCATCAGGGTGTGATACTCAAAAGCAGCGACGTTACCTTGTTTCCCAACTCGAAACATATACCGGCATAATCCGGCCTCTAATATATCGGCCAATTTCATACCCATTCTTTCACAACATACGGCGTGGTTTGTCGTTGCGACGACAGAGCCATCCGATAAGATAAATCCACCACTACCACTTTCGCGGGCGTTGCTGAATTGATAATTTGCCCGGAATTTTTTTTCTATTTTTTCGAGGTTCATCATTTTCCCCTTCAATAAAAATAAAATTAAGTTACTTTCTTTCAGCAATTAACATTGTGTCAACGGCTTCTGATGTTACAAAACAACATTCTTGATGGTTATCGGAATTTATTTCTCGGCATATAGAAATAATATCCGCTAAACTGCCAGTTTCGTTAATTATTTCAATTACGAGACAGCGTTCTTGTTTGTCATCGTAATGTCCGATACCGCTAAACATTGAGTAATCGGTAAAATACTTGTCTACAATTTTTGCAATATGCCTACTGTGGACGTATTCTGTATAAATTCTCCATCGTGTCATTGTACCAGTTGTCATAACTTAAACCCCCCTTTTTGATGCGAATACACGTAAACAATTTTTACATACGGGTCGTTGTGCATGATGTAAATAACATTCTTTTATCCACCACGCTACACCAGATATATGTAATCCACAATGAGTCAATTCCGCTTTTATATCATTTCCTATATGCGTTTTATGAGGCGTAAGATATATTTTGGAAACAGCACCCCACATTTCATTCCCCTTCACCAAACTTGATTTAGTCCCAATTTTCAAATTCTTCTTTACAAGAATCAATAAAATCTTCGTACATTTGTTGTTCTTGTTGTATTATAATTTCTTTCACTAATTGTGCCCGGCCAATTACTATACTGTGTTTTCGTCCGAGTTTATAAAACCCGACAGCAATCAGCACCGTTACTGTAAAGCTCACCATAAATAGTAAAATTAAAGACAACATTTCAATTCCCCTTTCAATTATTGGGTAGGGCTGTCAATTAGCCCTACCCGTATCAGTACTACGCACCATACTACACGGCAGGAAATTTTTCCCGCCACACAAACAAAGTATACCACGGAAAAACAAAAAGTCAAGTTTATTTTTGAAAATAACTATAAGTCGTTGCAAGCAAAAGACTTCGCGTTTATTTAGTTTCGGACTTTCATTTTGTGACCTGAAAATGCGTGAATTGCGTGAATCGCGTGAATCAGCTATTTTATCGGACCCGGCTGAAAAATCGGCTGATTTGCTCCGATAAAAACCTGGCGTGATCCTCAAAAAACGCGTTCGGCTTCTGTTCGGTTTTTGTTTTGTTTTTGTTCGGGTATGATAATCAAGCGGCTTGTGAAGCCTGGGTGATGCTGTTATGGGGCGTGAATTTTGGAGTGGCAATCTCTACAAAGCCAAAGGACCGATAATGGCTTACCATAATCGCTGTGGTGCCCTTGAGTATCGGACGGTAAACCACAAGATTCGCAGAAAATAGACCTTTTTAGCTTGCCAGTTTTTGTTGCATAATGTACAGCACATTTTGCTTTTTCTTTTTCCGGGTGCTTCAGCCGGTGTCTTTTTGAACTGCTACAACGAATAATTTTTCCCGCTATAGTTTGTGAATATGCTCTTTGAGAATCGGCTATTTCTTTCGCGTGTGATACTGCGTAGATTCTCACACAAGCCTTGCACTGACGCCGTAAGCCGCCTCCAGACGCAACCCGCCTGTGATACTCACCCGCCGATTTTTCAGCACTACACACGCTGCAAATTCTCGTTTTCATTTTTACGCCTCCATAATCAGGCGGGATGTTAGCTGCTGGAAACCTTTTGAAGGCATAATTCTGAAATTTTATTTAAGCTCCGATAATAAATGTATGCACGCACAAAAAAGGACCAGATCAATTAAGACCTGGCCCAATAATCAGTCGGTTTTCTGCATTAGTAAATGTTCCAGCATTGCATTGTGTTTTTCTTCATAATCCGATAATGCTTCTAAAATCGCATTGTCGTCGCTGATATCGACTTTATAACCAGCGTTTATCAGCATGTTAACCGCCATTTGTTTTACTTTTTCCATCATTTTCCCCTTAACATAAAGCTAAATACGCTAAAAATGCGACAATCGCATAATCTTTCAAAGACCACTGATTCAACATTTTGCACCTCTTAATTTAGTAGATTGTAGTAATAGTTTAGTAACCGTTTCAGACCTGCCTTGTCGCAGGGCTGGCAAGTGTGCAATTTCCGCAGCACTTCATTATATTTTTGTTTTAACGTCTTGTCGGCCATTGTGAGGCCCTCCAAAAGCAAATAGGGCAAGGCTCGGTGCTTTGAGCCTTGCCCGGTTGCCGGTTTGCCTACTCCACAAAATTTTCGTTGTAGTAATAGGCATTGCAAGAGACGTTGACAATCTCATCGCCGAACTGCATTTGCTTTTTGCCGTTTGCGACGATAATCGTCTTGCCAGTGCTGGATTCACGTTCGATAACAGGGCATGTTATAGTCAACACGCCTTTGTCAATCTTTGCGGTAAAACCTTTTTTGCTGGCATCACTTGCGGCTTTGTGCTCAGGACTCTGGACCTTTTTGACTGTTGCTGTGGTTGCCATAAGGCACCCCCTTTGTGATAAACCCTTATTTACTTGTAAAATACGTCGATGCAACCGTTTGCACCGTGTATAGTATACCACACCATAAAACAAAGTCAAGTGGAAAATGAAAAATTTATTCGGTCAACAGTCTGCCGACCTCATTATACGCCTTTTTATGCCTTTGAACGTATGTTTTATTTTTTCTTGCCTTTTGTCGTCTGATAATGCCTATACACGTTTTGCATTTTGTTGACAAATGATCTTTTTTGCTTATGTCCAGACCAAAATACTTTAATGACGCCTCAAACAGAAAACCGCAGCGTATACAACCCTTGTTGCCCTTAGCAGTATTGCAGTCTTCTTCCATATCTCTACAGAAAACTATCCCACCTTTTTTCTTTTTCAGCTTCTTTTTTGCCAGTTGCCCTATATTATCAAAATCAGCAAATCCATATTGTTTTTGACAATCTCTACACCATCCACAATATCCATCCGGTTGCAATTTACTCTTAGCAAATGATGGCAGTGGTTTTGTTTGTTGGCATTGCATACAAGTTTTTAACATCTTATTTATCCTTTTAACAAAATTTATTCAACCTTCCACTAATAGGTGAAATGTTAGCGTTTGGAAACCTTTTTATTGAGTTATCCTAAAAAATAACGTTAGCTCAGCATAAGTGCCGCCATAACAACGACTTATATCGACTATTTTCTCGAATTTTCAATTATGAATTTAATCATAAACTTTTATAATCAAACAGTTTATCTTTCAAACTTAATAACAATGCACTATAATCTTCTCATATCATACATAAGAAGAATATATAACAAAACAACAAAACACCCTAACAAAAACCTAACAAAGGTAAAAACAAATATATTACCTATAGGGTGCTATGAAGCGGCAAATGGTGTATATTTTACCTTTTGTATAGCATAAACCTTTGCAGCATAACAGTTTACAATCGAAAGTACAGCTTTCTCATAATTATCCATTTGCTATAATCCCTTATTGTTGCTTGGGTTATAAAACCCTATCTTTATTATCTATTAGTTTTCGACTAATTGTTGATAACTCAGCTTGGCTCAATGTTACAAAAATGTAACTTTTCTCATTATTGAGAATGTTCTTGTGTCGTGGACACTTGGTAAACGAGACAGTCCCACAGATTACAGCACGAACACACCTGCCGATTCTCATTAATGAGAATGATAATCGTTACAACCCCACGCATTATAGGACTAATGGATAATGGAACACAAGAGTCCTATAATAAGTAATGCCTGGGGCACGAATCGACTGCATTATCGGACCGGGGGTCCGGGTAGCACCCTCGTTATCGGACCTGGGGAGGGTGGCAGACGCCTATATCGGCAAACGATATTTCCTAATTCCGGCTATTACGACAGATGCGACAGTATATCCTGATTATTGGGCCAGAAATGAGGTTTATTGGTATTGTGGTGCCGTGGAGTCGGTATATTGTGTAATAGTCATGGTATGTGTGGACGATTATGCTGGATTTGTCACCATATATGTAGATTTTTTAGAAAATTTTGAGATTTTTGGAAGATTTTTGAAGGTGAAAGGTTTCCAAATGCTAAATTTTGCCGTATATACGGAGAAGTGAATATGAACATTAAAGAAATGGAAAAACTATTTGGAAAACACAAACGACTTAGGTTTGTAAGCATCGGCGAATACGAGAGTTCCTACGTTTCTGATGAACGGTGGAGTGCGGCTCAATGTAAGGCAGAACGTGATGCTGTATATTTTCAACTTCAACAAGTAGCACAATAAATTCTGCCGTATATATGGAGGGATGAATATGGAACAAATAATGACAGTACATAGCGTATGCTTTAATGGACATGAGTGGGAGCAAAAGCAGAATGTGGACGTGGATACCGGCGTAACGAATTATGAGAAGTGCCCGACGTGTGGCGAGTTGATTCAGTTGCAGACTATTCCTGTACATTGATGTAAATTTCGCCGGTATTATGGAGGCGTGTGTTATGGATGAAATTGACAAAGCGAATATGACGATGAATCTGGTATATGACCTGCTGAGGCATGAGGAAAAGATACTGGCTGTCAAATTGACAATGACAATTTATAAATGTAATATACGAGACGCGAAAAGTTTTGTTGATTTTATAGAGCATATATACAATCTTGGAAATTGAAACCTGTTGTGGAGAAAATGAAATGAAGATTTTTGAAACTGAAGATGATGGCAAGATCGGCGACCTTTTATACAAGACCGTGGAGTTTACTCGCCAGGAACTTGTAGCCGGTGGGGTGGGGGTAATATCCCAGGGTGCTGTTCTGCGGTATCTTGAAGCGGCGAAACCTGATTTGAAAATAAAGAAGTGTGGTAGTTTCAAATTGGATAGCCAAAAGGATACTGTGACAATGCGGATAGGGATTGCCGATACTAAGTTGCTGAATCCTGGGTATGATGAATTGAAAGCAAAATACGACGCCCTGGTAGAAGCAGTTGGCAAAGATGCACAGAAGTTCTCCGATTTATTGGTGGAGAATGAAAACCTGAAGAAACAGGTTGTTGCACTTGCTGATTGTGCAGAAATTGATCTTACTTCTGATGATGAAGAGGAAGATGCTGCCGATCTTGCTGATGCGAAAACCGATGGGTGCGAGGATCATCTTACTTGTGTCAACTGTCAGGATAGAAATTGCGAAGGGCGTAAGAGTGTAGAGAAGATGGCGAAGGAAATTGATGATAATCAAAAACCACTGGGTCAAAATTCAGCGGGTGAGTATTCAGGCCCACATGGTTCTGACTAATGAAAATCTTCGCAGCGATAATCGCAATTTGTGCTATAATTAGAATTGTATACCTGGTGAGGAAGATAAAAAATGGATGACCTTGAAAATTATGAAGTAACTCCAGATGAGCTTGGTTGTATGGGCGAGGCTGAGAATCCGGCTGGACTTGTGGAAGAAACTGTAGGGCCTGCTGTCGAAAAGAAACTTGTACCGAAGTCATTTGCAAGTATTCCTTTTGAGGTCAAGCAGCGAGCAAGAAAGCTGTATGATTCCTTTGACGACAAAAATATGCCGTTTGAAGATTTCTGTATTGAACTATACGCTCTTCAAAGTCCAGCATTGATGCGGGCCGATCTTCAAAAGATAGTTTTGGAGAAGCAGGATAGGAATCGGCTGGCATTTGCTAATCAACATAAAATTGATCGGAATTTGAATTGATGCGGGCCATAATCTACAAATTGATGTGTCGATTTAATAAGCATAGTATGACGTGGATGCCCACATTGCAATCGTGTATAGAAGGGAGACGCGGCATATATGAAGTTTGCTGTGCAAGATGTGGGGAAAGATCGACAGACCTTACGCACCGTTTGCTTATAGAAATACTGAATAGAATGAATTGATAACATAGTGTCAGGTCATCGACCAGGCACTATGATAACGATGCCGGGAGAATATCCTGTGGGATTGCCCGGCTTAAAATTAACAGGGAAACCTGATTTATGGCAGTAAAATCTCACGTATTTAATGGACGGCGGTATGAGATTGACATGCCAGGACGAATAGACGGTTGTGTTGACCAGTATCAGTTGAATAAACGCATCATGCTGATTACAACACACCCACATACAAAAGAGGAATTGGAGGCTTGTATCCACGAAAGTCTTCATGCAGAAAATTGGGCGTCTACAGAAAAAGTAATCGAGCGTGTCGGAAGAGAGATTGCCGATTTTCTTTGGCGTCTTGGCTACCGCAGAATTAAAAAATAATTAAAGAGGGTTATCATGGAAACATATCTTAGTGACAATACTGGACACCGAGTTCCCCCGGCAGATGCTCCCGATCCTGTTGTTGCATCAGGGCAGACATTGACAAATGCAACTGCACTCGCTGCCGATACAGTAACAGTAGTGGCTGGTGCTAAATACGCATTTACAGCAATGCTACTCGGAGGTTTTATTTTTGGTGTCGCAGTAACTACTACTTCGGCCAATATCCTCTGGGCTTGCCCCATTTATAAAACCATTATCATAGTTATCCCGGCTGGCATAACTACTTTACATTATGCCACTAATGTAATTAACGGAGTTGGCTATCTTCGGAGGTTGACTGACTAACTATGAAAAACACCTTGATAGTATTCTTGTTAGTTGTAGTTGCGTTGAGCAGCGTAACTGTAGTCATTTTGACTCCAAAAAATGTACCGTATTCGCGTATGCTTGAATCTACCGTGTTAATCGAAATCGACGGTCGGCATACAGGATCGGGGTTTGTGGTTTCATCTGAATTAATTGTTACTGCAAGACACGTAGTTGATAGGGAGGGTGAGTATGCAGTCGTATTTAGTGACGGCACGAAACGTAATGTCCAGGCTATACGCATTAGCGAAGCGTCTGATTGTGCAGTGCTACTGGTACGTAAGGCGAATCTTAGGCCGCTGATTTTAACGACTGAGATCAGAATAGGTCAGCCGATTTTCGTAGTCGGCAGTCCGATTGATAGGATATTTTTTAACTATGTAACTCATGGCATTGTGTCTAAGATTAACATAACGTATGATCGGCTTAGTGATAATCCTTTGATTATGGTTGATGCAGCGGCTAATCCAGGTAACAGTGGCGGACCAGTATTTGATTTGCGTGGTCGAGTAATCGGCATACTTATAGCTGGGTACAGACATAATTGTGGAATAAATTTTATAACTCCGTCTGCTGACCTTCTCGTTTTGCTTGAAGGTTGGCGTGACGAGAGTAGTAATTGGGACGAACATATGGAAGAAGTTGAGGAGTATACTTATGCCGATGACAGTTGAATATCAGAGGATGTATCGGCAAACTGAAAGCGGTAAGACTGTAAGTAGACGGTATGCTAAATCTGAAAAGCGTAAGGATACATCGAGTCGTTATTCTAAATCTGGTAAAGGTAGGGTCACCGCTAAACGCGGACAGGATAAATACTATGCCACGATAGAAGGCCACTTGCAACGGGTCTTTGGTAACATAAAAGCACGGTGTAATGATCCAGAACACAAAAGCTATAAAAATTATGGGGGCCGTGGTATTAGGGTTTGCTTTGAGTCGCTTGATGATTTTCGTGGCTATGTTATGGACGAGTTGTGTGTTGACCCAAGGGGATTGCAAATCGACCGCATTGACAACGGTGGCAATTATGAGCGGGGCAACATACGATTCATTACACATCGAGAGAATCAGCAAAATAAAGGATTTTGTGGATGATAGTCGTGAAAGATGATACGAAGAAGACGAAGAGTGGTTTACTGAAGAGTATGAATCTGCTACGGGAACTTCTGGATGAACAGCGATTGGCTCTTTTGTATTTAAAATTTGATGTGGAAGCGACCCGTAGGGAAAGAGATTTTTGGCGTAAAAAAGCCGAGGGAAAGTAATATGATGTGGTTTACTTTTATGATAATGATTTTGGCTGGCGTAGCTGATATTTATTTGGTGGCTACAAAACGAGATACCATAAGTAAACGCTATCATAGATTATTTCCACAATGGTTTGATTTGGTAATTATGATAGCTATATTGATTACTGTATGGGCAGATTTGGGCATCTTTGTATTTACTTGTGTTATGGCTGGAACGATCTTGGGGCATCTTGCTTGGCATGGAGATAACTAAGTGGGTAGAAGAAAAGACACAACTATAACCTCTTTGAAGAAGAAACTTTGGAAGATTTTCTCCATATATATTCGGATGAGAGACTGCCTGAAGACTACAGGAACCACTACCCACGGTTTATGTTGTACCTGTAAGCGAGATTACCCGATTGGAAAATTGCAGGCCGGTCATTTTATACCAGGTCGAGAGGACTCGATATTGTTTGATCCTGCTTGTGTTCATGCACAATGTTATCGTTGTAATGTTCAGCGTAGTGGTGAGTGGGTAAAGTATTTCCGATTTATGGAAGAATATCAAGGAAGAGAATTCATTTTTAAGTTAATGGAAAAAAGCGAAACCAAATGCAAGATTACTCCTGAGTGGATTGAAACTACTGCTGCCTACTATCTTGAAAAGATTGAAGAAATGGAAACTGTAAATGTCTAAAGACAAAGATGGGCCGAAGCCACCGCCAAAACCCAATAAAATTATTCCGAGTCCTCCGAAAGCTCCGACAATCGGGGATAAGATTCGTGCCGGTCAATTGCTTTCAAGTCATCTACGCAGAATCGCACAAGAGGAAACAGAGTTCGTTGAGCATCCAGATGGCGACAAGATGGTGTCAAAAGCCGAAGCTCTGGCTCGGTTGATGTTTAAACTCGCTCTTGGTTGGACAGAGGATGATGTCAAGACTGGTAAAAAGAAAATACATAATCCTTCAGCGGGCATGATAGCACTTATATGGGACCGTATCGAGGGCCGGTCTGTTCCTCTTGCTGGTGGCGATAAAGATAAACGGACCTTACCTAAAAAGGTATCTGAAGAAAGTAAAAACCGACTCAATCGTATGGTTACAGGTGACAATGGCGATGTTAACTGAGACTCTAAAATGTACGGGGTGCGGCGAGGTTCTTCCTGCAACTACAAAATATTTCAGCAGGAGTAGGGCGTTTAAGTATAATAGCAACTTATCCTATCGCTGCAAACGATGTGATAAAAAACGACGTGACGACTATAACGAAAAGCATGAAGCAAAAGTAGTAGCTGCCAGGAAAGTATATTACGACGTAAACAAGGATAAGATACGTAGTAAGGTATTGCTGAAGAGTTATGGGATAGATTCTGAAGAGTATGACAGGCTATTGTGCTTACAAAGTGGAGTGTGTGCAATATGTAAGCGACCCGAAGCCTGTAAACGACGAGGTAAAATACTTCCGTTAAGTGTTGACCACGATCACGCAACCGGAAAAGTCCGTGGGCTCTTGTGTACTATCTGTAATAGAGGGCTTGGGTGTTTTAAGGACAACCCAGAACTTTTGAGGAGTGCTGCCGCGTATGCTGACTGAAACTTTAAAGCCACAATTAAAGCATCCTTTCCCGCTTGGTAATAGGTTTTGGAAGTGTAAAAAAACGGGTTTAATTGTCCCGAAACACGTTAATGAGAATATATCTTTTAAACAAGAACTTCTTATCAAAGCGGAACACGATACAATTTTACAGAATGACCTACTCGCGGCTTGCAGAGAATCATTG
>SDBS01001560.1_pt1 | contig 23309 bp, 20 predicted proteins | sample 2277091 | NCBI WGS metagenome assembly SDBS01 (sample SAMN10404972, study PRJNA504765) | marine sediment metagenome | isolation source: marine sediment core GS10_PC15, 163 cmbsf | place: Arctic Ocean: Southern Knipovich Ridge | collected 2010
AACATTTCTTGAAACATAATACAAAAGTAAAACGAATAAACTCCTGCCTGCCGGCAGGCAAGGCTTCAACTCTTCAGCTCTTCAACTCTTCAACTTCAAGGCCTATATCTGCCTGTATCCCTATGCATACTTTCGGGCACCCATGCCGTATTAATGATATTGTAGAAATTTGTAATAAATATAATCTTCCTGTAATTGAAGATGCTGCTGAAAGCCTGGGGAGTTTTTATAAACAAAAGCACACAGGTACACTCGGACAGTCAGGCATACTAAGCTTTAATGGGAATAAAATAATTACCACAGGTGGTGGAGGAATGATCATTACTAATGATGAAAGGTTGGCTAAGAGGGCAAAGCATTTAACCACACAGGCCAAATTGGATTATAAGTTGGAATCTGATCATGACGAAGTTGGTTACAATTATCGCCTTACTAACATCCAGGCTGCATTGGGAGTGGCGCAAATGGAGAGTTTACCTCGTATACTTGAAAAGAAAAGGGAAATTGCCTTGCATTATGATAGTTTCTTTTCTGGAACAGCAATAGAATTTATCAGAGAGCCAGGCAATTCAAGATCTAACTACTGGCTTAACACAATTTCTTTTAGTAATAAAAAAGAAAGAAATGGCTTCTTAGAATTTTCAAATTCAGCAGGTATAATGACAAGGCCGGTATGGAAGCTTATGAGTGAGTTAGATATTTATAAAAACTGCTATTTCAGTAATATCAATAATGCTGAGCAGATTGCAAATCAGTTAGTAAACCTTCCAAGTAGTCCAAACTAATACGACAGAATATGAAAGAAATTGTAATTGTTGGTTCAGGGGGATTTGCAAAGGAAGTTGCTTTCCTTATAGATGAAATTAACAAGAAAAAGCCTCAATGGGAGATACTGGGATATATTGATAAAAAGGTAGGAGGATATAATGGTAAATACAGGGTGTTCAACCATGATGAATGGCTGTTGAAAACTGGAAAAGAGGTAAATGTTGTTTTTGGAATTGGTGATCCTGAACTGATCAATAAACTGGCGAGGAAATTCAAGGAGAATTCAAATTTAAAATTCCCAAATCTCATTCACCCAAACGTCATCGGTGACTGGGAAAGAATAAGTCTAGGGGAGGGCAATATTGTATGTGCTGGCAATATTTTTACCACAGGTATAAAAATCGGATCTTTCAATATATTTAACATTGACAGCACCATAGGGCATGATGTAATGTTAGGGAGTTGCAATGTTATTAATCCCTCGGTGAATATTTCCGGAGGGATAGAAGTGGGAGATGAAGTTTTGATTGGCACCGGTTGTCAAATACTGCAATATGTTAAGATAGCATCACATTCTGTTATTGGAGCCGGGTCACTTGTCAGGAAGGAGATCTCTGAGCCTGGTGTGTATGTAGGTGTACCTGCTACTAAGCTCCGCTAACATAAAAACCTGTTAATATAAATGGAAAGAGAAAAGAATTACGAAAAACTTTATATTGATTCATCTGAAAATATATTGACTGCGTTGAAGCAGATGGATGTCCTTGAAAATAAGTTGTTAATCGTTATTAAGGACAATAAGTTCTTCAGCCTGCTTAGTATAGGTGATATTCAGCGAGCATTGATCAATAATTCACCCATGGAAGCAATGATAGAGAATATTCTGCGGAAGGAAATCTCAGTTGCTTATGATGATGAAGATATTGATATGGTAAAAAAGAAAATGTTTGAGGAGAGAGTTGAGTGTATGCCAATTCTTGACAGGGATGGAAATATCCTGGATGTTCTAATATGGGATGATATTTTCAAGAAAGAAAGAATGCATAAAAAGCGAGATTTAAATTTACCTGTTGTCATTATGGCTGGAGGAAAAGGAACAAGGTTAAAACCATTAACAAATGTTATCCCAAAACCTCTTATACCGTATGAAGATAAGACCATAACAGAATATATCATAGATAAATTTATGGCTGCCGGATGTAAGGAATTTATTCTTTCAACAAATTATAAGGCGGAGTTTATAAGATTTTATTTCGACCAGGTTGAAGAAAAAGATTATGAGCTGTCTTTTATTACTGAACCAGAGCCGCTTGGAACCATAGGAAGCTTATACTTGTTGAAGGATATAATTAAATCAAGCTTTTTTGTTACCAACTGTGATATATTAATTGACCAGGATCTTAATGAGATTTATGATTTTCACAGGAAAAACAATAATGAAATAACAATTATTTCTGCTATAAAGCAGATAAATATACCTTATGGAACTTTAACTGTGGAGAATGGTCAGTTAATTGATATTCAGGAGAAGCCAGATATTGTATATAACATCAATACAGGCTTGTACATTTTTGAACCACATATCTTAAATGAAATCCCTTCGAATGAATATACAGATATTAATCACTTATTTAGCAGTATTACCAATAGGAATGGTAAGATCGGGGTATTCCCGATCAATGAAGGGTCATGGAAAGATATAGGTGAGTGGACCCATTACAAAAAAATTCTGTTCGCTACCTGAATGACTTATAAGATCCTTTTTATCGGTCCTGCAGCAGGCCATAATATAATGCCTTTTGTCAACTACTTTAACAGGAGGAAGATAAAGACTTTATTTTTGTATACTGGTGAACTTGATAATGGCTGGGACTCAGATCATATTGATTTTCTAAAGTATTCCAATGATTTCTTGAAAAGCTTATTCCAGGTCCGAAAAGTATTCAGGGATAATTCATTTTCTTTTGTCTGGTACCAGGGAGGGACCAGTTTCAGAATGTTATTACTTATCTTATTATTTAAGAGGAAAGGCCAAAAGTTTAATCTCAATATTTGGTCAGAAAGATTCCCTTTAAGCTTGAGCAAGAAGAATGTAAGGAATTTCATTCATAAGATACTATTAAGAAAAGTTACAGTTATCCAGTGTAACTGGTTCTCAACCTTTAATCAATTGAAATCAACAGGCCTGTCAAATTTATATTTACAGCCATGGGGACTTGAATATACTTTTATAAATGTATCAAATGAAGAGCCGGGTGATTTTATTCGATCGTTTTTAAAAACCATTCCGGTTAATAAAACTATTTTTTTTTGGCCAAAATCAATTTTAAAAGATGCTGGCCATGATCTGGTAATCGAAGCATGCAGGATCCTTTTACAAGAGAATATCAATGACTACGTGGTCTATTTCTGGGTAGGAAATACAGTTGATGAAAACTTAAATAAGGAATACCTGTCACTAATTATTCAACATGGACTGGGTGATAACATAAAGGTGATCACACATCCTTTCGTTACATTTTCTGAAATGAGGGCAGTTTGGGAAAAAATGGACTACGGGATAAATATTGCAAGAAAAGACCAATTAACAACTGCTGTCCTGGAATCACTATTTTGCAGAAAAGATATAATATTATCAAATATTGAATCTTATCGCTATCTGAATTATTTATATGATCTGAGATTGAACTTAATAGAAAATAATGTTAATAAGATAGCTTATGCAATGAAGATTGCAATCATGAATGATAATAGAGGGGGCGAAATTCTTAACTATAGAAAAAAAATCATACAAGATAATTTTCTGTTTAATGATAATGTCGATAAGGTTATGGATTTTATTGACCAAATATGAATTCGTGTTGATAATGTTAATCTAGATCATGAACCTGTTTGAGAAATTTAAGTCAGCAGGAAAGCATACCATTATTTTTGGCATTGGCACTTCCCTTCAGCAATTACTCTCATTTGTACTAATTCCACTTTACACTGTTTACTTTCCCGTTGATGAGTATGGGAAGTTAGGCTTGATCATTATTACCGGGCAGTTGTTTTCAGGAATTTTTAGTTTGGGTGTACAGGCCGGTTTATTCAGATCTTTTTATGATCATAAAGATGAAAAGGGAAGAGGGGTTGTAATTTTCACTTCCTACATGATCCTGGTAATTGCCATCCCAGCATATATTGCTTTTGGGACTGTTTCTTCTGATTCGATATCTCATATTCTGTTTAAGACCAAAGACTTCAGTCATTACCTGGACCTTATTTTCATCAGTACTGGCTTGAGTGTTCTCAATCAAATACCACTTGCAGCTTTTCGTGCAAAACTGCAATCAGTAAAATACATAATAATTCAGCTCTCAGTCTTATTATTAACCATTGGGGTGATAATTGTTCTGGTAATTGTATTTGAATATGGGATAGTTTCTGTACTAATAGGACGAGTGGTTGGCCAGAGCTTGTCATTTCTGGTATTAACAATATCAATATCCAAATGGTTAACATTTAAAATTTCGATACCTGAAGCTAGGAAAATTCTTAATTTTGGATTACCACTGGTGCCAGCTAACCTGGCATTATTCTCAATAAACGGTTTCGGAAAATACTTTTTGAATCATTACCTTGACCTGTACAGTGTTGGTATTTATAACCTGGCTTTTCAAATTTCTCTAGTAGCTTCATATTTATTCAGCCTGCCACTGAAATTTGCATGGGGTCCGATATTTTTGAGTCAAAAAGATGATTCGAATTCTGGGAAATTTTACGAAAAAGCCTTATTATATGCAACAATGCTAGGTTCTTTTGTATTCCTGATCATTTCAGTTCCTGCAAAAGAATATATTGCAATAATTACCACTAAAGATTATCATCAAGCATATATCTTTTTGCCTTTGATCACATCTGGTTTAATATTCAAGGGTCTTATCGAAGTAGTTAACGTAGGAGTCAGTCTTAAAAGGAAGACACATTACATCACTTTATATGCAGTCATTACTGCTATTGCCAGCTTGGGTTTAAATTTGTTTTTGATAAAGATTTACGGTGTTTGGGGAGCTTCAGTTGCAGTTGCTGTTACTTATTTATTAATGTTCTTACTTTCATCCTTATTTAATAGCAGGATAATGTATGTAGCCTATGACTGGGTAAGGATAGTGGGAGTATTTGCATTAAGTGCAATATTATTTTTTTCTATATCATTAATAGATACCAGTAATAGCTTTCTTAACCTGATAATCAAAATTCTTACCATATTCCTGCTTTTCCCGATTCTGTTGTATTTTACAAAAATCTTTTCAAAACAAGAAAGGCGTAAGATCAGTGAATTTATTAAGAGGAAAGTTGAAAATTTTAATTCTGAGCAATGACCTGATGTATAGATTATTAAACAGGTTGATCCTTTATTACAGGAAGTTTTTCTTGGTTAGTTACCTGGCAAAGAAAAGGTATAGTCCGGTAATGCCTGAATTTTTACTTAAATTGGAGAACAGCCCAGTAAATAATCGCAGAGGGGATACTATGGACTCCTATATTCTGTTCAATATACCTGTTGACCTGGATAAGCTTGAATGGAATATTGATATTGATGGCATAACCCGGTTCCCAGAAACCGGGGTGCAAAACCTGAGACTTTTAAACTGGTATGATAATAAACATGAAGTTAAATTTCCATGGGAGCTGTCAAGATGTTATTTCCTGGTGGAAATTGGGATTCGATATTCACTATATAAGGAAAAAAAATATTATAATCAGTTTAAAAGCATAATTAATGACTGGATCAGTCAAAATCCTTTTTTAACCGGGATTAACTGGATTGTGCCAATGGAGGCAGGTATAAGGGCAATAAACTGGATTTGGGCTGCACATTTTTTTACTAAGCCTTTAGATGAGGACCAGGAATTTTTAAAGCACTTTACAAGAAGTCTTGTGCAGCATGCGGAATATATATATCATTTCCCGGAAAAGGATTTTAAGGGGAAGGGAAATAATCATTTAGTTGCTGACTATTCTTCATTATTCATTTTATCACTATTTCTTAAGGATCATAGGAGGGCGGGAAGATGGATGCAAACTGCTTATCGTGGATTGATAAGAACAATGGATATGCAGGTAATGGAAGATGGTGCTCATTTTGAACAGTCAATCCCATATCATAGGTTAGTTCTTGAGTTATATGGATTGGCAACACTTATAGGTATAATTCAAGAAGTCGATTTCCCACATGATTATATGCAGAGATTATTTTCTATGTTTAGATATGTTAAGAAATATGTAAATAAAAAGGGCATTGCACCCCAGGTTGGTGATAACGATAGTGGACGTGTACTATTTATATCTGATATGAAAGAGAATGATCATTATTATTTATTACACTTAGCTAATGCAATATTTGATTATCAATTCAGTATACCTGCAAAAAAAATAAAGTATGAAATGCTTATCTCTCCTGCTGAAGCAAGATATCCAATAGATATGGCAGAAGAAAATATTCACTTCTCCAATATTAATAATTGTTTCCTGGAAGGAGAGGATATTGAAATAATGGTGAATGGTGCAGATGCTTCCGGGGGTGTGAAGAGCGGACATTCACACTGTGATGTCGGTAGTATTGTTATGAGTTTTAAGGGTTGTGAAGTTATTGTTGATCCGGGTAGTTATTGTTATACTTTTGATAAAAAAGAAAGGGATAAGTTCAGGTCATACTCTTCACATAACTTCTTTTATGTTAAAGAGGAAATGAATTATGATCTTTCAGACTGGCCATATTTCAGGAATTTATGTAAAGATGAACTTGATTTTCTGGATGTTTCACCAGATAAGACCAGGTTCGTGGTGAAGAATGGAGAGTTTGGTTTTAGTAAGGAAAGATATGTTAGAATTGAAGGGAAGCAGGTTTATTTTACTGATATCCTGGACAGGGAATTTGAACAGATATTCCATTTAGCTCCGGGAATAGGTGTTGATAATGCCGGTAATATTTTAAATAATGATAAATTAATTGGGAAGATATTAACGGATGGCAGTATTCATTATGAGCGATATGAGTATTCACCCTCTTATCTCGTGAAACAGGAAGCGTTGATGGTAATAATTAAATCTGCAGGTAAAGTGGTTACGATATTTGATTTTAATAAATGAAAAGGATAATACTGATAATTGCAGATAGTACCACCTATCATACAGCTCCTCGTGGCCTGCAGGCAAATAACATTATTAACTACCTGGCCGGGCAGTTTAAAATAATACTGATCACATCAACTAACTCGGTACCGGATAATGGAGAGTACTTTTCTAAAGATATTGAAGTCTATTCCACAAAAAGCATTTCTAACAGGGTGACCCGGTTGTTTTCAATGTTTATGCCTTTCCTTTCAGTGTTTGACCCAGTATGGTCTTTAAGATCGAGAATTAAGCTTAAGAAATTAATAAGTGACTCAGATATACAGATTCATGCAATTTTAACTTTTTCATTAAAATATTCCAGTGTTATTGTAGCCTCCCGTATTAGAGAAAAAATTGATCCATCTCCACAAATAGCCTCCTTCTTCTCAGATCCACTTTCTTTTAATAAGTACTTATACAGAAATAAATTACAAAAATGGATCTTAACTAAAATTGAAAAGAGACTATTGTCAAAAATGGATTACCTGGTTGTTCCTTCCCTGTTTATGAAAGATAAATACAGTAAAATCACTAATGACCACAGTATTAAATATATACCACATGCTTTTGTGCCTTTGAAAGAAACAGGAAGGAAGGTGACTAATAAGGGGAACGAAAATATTATAAGGCATATTGGTTCATTGTATAAGCTACGCAGCCCCATGCCCCTGATAAATCATATTTTGGAGTTTGAGCAGTACTATTCAAGAAATTCATATATTTTTGAATTCGTTGGAAGGATAGGTAAAGATATTAGGAAACAAATCAGGTCAATTGCCGGTTTGCCTGATATAATTAGAATAAGGGGAAGCGTTTCTCAAAAAGAATCTTATGATTTAATGCAGTCTGCAGATATTTTACTACTTATTGATGCAGATATTGAAGAAAGCACTTTTTTACCTTCTAAGCTGGTTGAGTATTTGAGTTTTAATAAATTTATAATTGGTATTACACCAGAAAATAGTGAGACTGAGAGAGTACTAAATCTAACTGGTAATAAAGCATTGCATTATAACGAGCTTGACAAATTGCCGGCTATTCTGGAGAATATACCAGGGAGGAAACACAAGCCCGAAATTGATTTCTTTTCTATAAATAATGTTGTTCAGATGTGGGTTGATCTGATTAGTGAAATGAACTAAAGACTGATATGATAACAGTTTATTATATATTGTTTTTTGCCTTTTCCTTTGTGCTGCTATACTATCGCAGAAGGGTTATTCCCTATATGCCAATATTTAACTTAGTTATTGACTCCAGTTTTTCATATTTTGTCAGCTTGTCATTTGCAACATATTATCGCCCGTTAGTGTATGGAATGATCTTCATATGGATGTCTAAGGGAATTAACTTTAAGAATAAATATTTCTTTCCTTTCTTACTGTTCTTTATCTATTCCTTAATATCTGTTGTGAATTCTGCTGAATTTCTATATTCGGTAAAGGGTTATTTCCAGATGGTACTTTCAATGTCTATGTTCCTTTTGGGATATACTTATTTTAATTCTATAAAGAAACTGGATAAACTTAATAAGGTCACACACCTGGTTATTGTACTTTCACTAATATTTACTTTGGCCGGTTATATTTTTGGAATAGGTAGATTCTTAAACTATTCAGAAGACGAAGAGGTCATTGGGTTACTCGGAACAGGAGGAATGTACTCGGCAGCCCTGGCTATTGGGATATTACCTTTTACAATTAGGAGCCAAAAGAAAGATTTGTTTCGTAATGGTATAATTGTCCTCTCAATAATTACATATATATTTATTTTGCTAAATGTTCGCAGGGTAGCCATATTAATACCAATAATTGGTTTATTAGTTTATTCACTATTATATAGGAAAAGATTTAAATCCCTGATCGGGATATTTGCTGGAATAATTATATTAATTCTTCTTAAACCATATTATTATGATATTCTGGCACAAAGATTTTTATTAAGAAAGGAAACTGGAAAGTTTGAAAAAGGGTTTTATAAAACAGAGCCAAGATTTCTAGAAACCCTTACTATTTTAGAGAATACCTTTTTTTTCAAAGATCCTGTAAAAAGTCTGATCGGAAGTGATTTATTTGCCAGTGGGTGGACGGATAAAAAGCAAGAGGGACGGATGCTACACAATGATTTTGCAGTCTTATTGGATGGAGCTGGGATTTTCGGTGTATTAATATATTTATGGTTATATATAAGCCTCTTCTATTATATAACAAGTAAAAAGATCCCCCCATCCGATTTCAGTTCTGCCATTAAGGCTACATATTTAAGCATTCTAACAATATCCATTCTTCTTACTTTGAATGGGAGTTTGACGCTTATCACAGTGCGGTCATTTATATTTCTTTATTTAGGAGCATTACTAAAAATATATTTGCTAAAAGATAAGCAGGTAATTAGAAAAAGTATTGTTCCAAAAAAATAATATATCGATGTTCTTGTTAACGAATACTCCTGTAAGCAATACAGATAACTATCAGAAACATATCAGGTTAGGGAATTATGATTTATATTATAATACAAGACAGGTTAATGAATTCTTATTGTTAGAAAACAAAAACTGGATGGTCTTTAGCGACGCTAATGAGGCTTTTATTCACTTGTTGAAGGAGTCTATTAAGAAGGATACTGATGTTGCTGGTCTTATTAAGGAGGAATCTTTTAAGATACTGGATGCAGGATTTGTTCTGTTACATGATAAGAATGATGGTTCAATAAGGATCATTTCAGGTTTCACAGGTATATATCCATTATATTACAGTACTCATGGTAAAACAATACTGGTTTCAAATACGTTTTTTGAAATTATAAAACGTACTGGGAAGAGGAGTATTGATAGTTATGCTTTATTGGATTTCCTTCTTTTCAATTATACTTTAAAGGATAGAACTCTTGCACGAGATGTTTTTCAGCTACGTGGTGGAACGGAGTTAATTATTGAAAAAAACGGGATATCACTCTCAGATATTGATCATCAATTATCAGGAAATGCAAGCAGGCAATCTGGCGGGATTAGTCCTGCTGATCTTAGAGAGTCATTTACCAGAAGTTTAAGTGAGAATATTGCCACTAAATTACCTGTAGTTTTAGCTTTAAGCGGAGGCTTCGATTCCAGACTGAACCTGGCGGCATTATTCAATCTTAAGAAGAAATTTACAAGCTATACCTTTGGGGCTGAGAACAGCCTCGATCCTAAAACAGCGATAAAGATAGCCCGCAAATTCAATCTTAAGCACAGATTTTTTGATCTGAATTCTAATTATTTCAACAATATTGAATCCTATATTCAGCCATTTATTCAGAAAGCCGGTAATAACCCTATTTTACTTGATTTAATTCATTATGAATTTATTTTTCAATCTCTGGAGCCATCAAATATTATTACCGGATTCATGGGAGGAGAGTTTATCTCAGGACCGGTAGTTATATCAGAGGTAATTATGACAAGGAGTGCAGCCCATTTAACATCTAGTGTAACAGAAGAAGTTCTAAACAGGAAGTTCAGGGATACACTCAAAAAAGGAATGGTCTTTAACCAGGAGAATGCTATAAGTTTATTGCCAGATTATTTAGATACTCTTAAAGAATATCAGTTTAGTGAAGCCGCAGGTAATAAGTTAAACCTTGTTGATTTTATGATAAGGGAGACTTACGCTAAATTTTTTGGGACAGTTTATAATGTCATGTTTTCCAGGTTTAATATTATTTCTCCGTTCACAGATATGGAGTTTCTTGAACAGCTATTGCGATCAAAGTACAGATTCACTAAAAACCGACCTTTTACTAAAAACCCGCTTGCTCATTTTAATTCAAGGAAATTATACGCAAAGATGATCCGGGACTTGTCTCCGGATCTGGTTGAGACATATATTGACCGGGGGTACCAGATCAAAGATCTGCTAAGCATATATGCTTTTCCTAAATCAGTAGTTCAGTATATATTGAATCATTATTTTAAGATCAATAAAGTTGAGCATCTTAAGACGCTAAACTATACGAAGTGGTTCAAAGAATTGGTTATTTCTGTATTAAAGGATTCCGATATTTTGCACTGGGATCTATTGAATGGTGATGAGATCACAAAGCTTATAATTATGCTTAAGCAGAAAAAAGACCTGCCGGATTACGTAATGAGAAGGCTAATACAGTTACTTGGCCTGCATTACTACAATAAAGAAATAACTAAAATCAATATTTGATAATACTGGCATGTCGCTAAAGATCTTCATAATAACTGATTATAAAAACCGATTTGAAACAAAATATACTGCTGTTCCTTACAGAAGTGGAATGGATAAGCAATTATTAATCGGGTATTTTAAGGATGCAGGGTATGAGGCCGTATTTATCAGGTTTCATGAGATAGATTTCAGGGATCCCGCTATTAAGGATAGAACATACATTTATTGCTCTTCAGAAGATGAGAGGGGTTATTATAAATCATATATTGAAGATATTGTACTTGGTTTAGCCATTGCGGGAGCTAAAGTAGTTCCAGATTTCAGGTTTTTAAAAGCTCACCATAATAAAGTATTTATGGAAATACTCAGGGATCTTACTGATGAACCAGATATAAAGAACTTAAGATCACTATATTTTGGGACATTGGAAGAGTATTTGCAGGGTGAAAGCAACTTGGAAGAGAGGCCCTATGTAACGAAGCCTGCCAGTAGTGCAATGAGTCGAGGTGTAAAGTTGGCAGCAGTGAAAAAACATCTGCCCGCTATGATAAGAAAGAATGCTAGGTCGTATAAGCTGTATAGTGGATTAAAAGATTTGGCCAGAAGTTTCTTCCATCAAGGATATATGAGGGAGTCAAAATATCGCAAGAAAGTAATAGTCCAGGATTTTATACCAGGCTTAACAGGAGACTGGAAAGTACTGGTGTATGGAGATAAATATTATGCTCTTAAACGTGAGAATCGAAAAAATGATTTCCGTGCCAGCGGGAGTGGCAAATTAAATTATACAAGCGAATTACCTGAGGGATTGCTGGATTTTGCTAATGCAGTATTTGACTTGTTTAAAGTGCCTTTTATTTCATTAGACTTGGGGTCAAAGGAGAATGAGTTTTTCCTGCTGGAATTTCAAGCACTCTACTTTGGAACATATACAATTGAACACTCAGATTTCTATTTCATTAAGAATGATGAGAAATGGGAACTGGTAAAAGAAATGTCTGTGGTTGAAGAAGAGTATGTTAAAAGTATTGTAAAGCATCTTAAATTAAGTAAATGATTTAGCGATAGGTTACAGAATGAGAGTTCTTTTTGTTTCAAAGGGAAATCCCAAAGGAGATCCAAAGATAATAACATATAACCAGGGAGAGTCTCTGAGAAACCAGGGAGTTGATGTGGATTATTTCGTTTTTGTTGGCAAAGGACTCTGGAGCTATTTTAAAGGCTTAATGAAACTGAAAAACCGGATCCGGGAAGTTAAACCGGACATTATACATGCACATTATTCATTATCTGGAATTTTTACCAGCTTATGTAAAGGCAAATGTCCAATGGTAGTATCACTAATGGGTAGTGATATCAAAGCTGGCTTATTGATGAGGGTAATAATTTCATTATTTGGAATAAGCTTATGGAGATCGGTAATAGTAAAATCGGAAGGAATGAGATCCGGTGTCAAGTTTCGAAATTCGGTTGTGATTCCTAATGGAGTAAATATAGACAGGTTTTATTACTTGAACATTTCTGAAGCAAGAAGAATGGTTGGATGGGAAGAGGACAGGAAATATATTGCTTTTATAGCAGATCCTGATAGATATGAAAAGAACTTTAAGCTGGCACAGAGTGCATGTAATTCACTATCGGATGAAAAGAACATTAAATTGAAAGTGATCAACAACAAAAGTCATAAAGAGATAAATGCATTTTTAAATGCCGCAAGTGTATTATTACTGACTTCCCTGTGGGAGGGCTCTCCTAATATCATTAAAGAAGCCATGGCTTGCAATTGCCCAATTGTGTCCACAGATGTGGGTGATGTTAGAATGCTATTTGGAGATACCAATGGATGTTATTTGACTAACTTCTCTCCTGAAGATGTAGCAAATAAGCTTACTAGGGCATTGAGATTTGTGGGTAGAACAAGCGGAAGGAAGAGGCTGATGGAATTACAGCTTTCAGAGGCTTCGGTGACTGAAAAAATAATAGAAGTTTATAAAAATTGCTTGAGTTAGGTTTGTTTTATGATGAATAGGATGAATGAAGGGGTAGTTATAATTGAAGGCCATGCACAGGGCTTAAGTAATATGCGTTCTTTTGGTGAAAGGGATATTCCTGTTTTTCTTCTTGATACTCATGCATGTATCGCTCAGAGTTCTAGGTATTGCTTAAAGTTTCTACTATGCCCTTCATATAACTCTGAAGATTTTATCACTTTCCTAATGGATATTGGGAAGGAATTTGAACTTTATGGCTGGCTTCTGTTCCCTTCAAATGATCATGTCGTTTACAATTTATCCAAAAACAAATCTAAATTATCGGATATATACAAGGTTGCTGTACCAGGAATGCCGGTAATTGAAAATATCTTTAATAAAGAGAAACTGATCAGGACTGCACAAATGATAGGTCATGCTGTTCCCCTGTCTTTTTTCCCTGAGGATTATGACCATATAAATAAATATAGGATAGTGTACCCAAGTATAATTAAAGGGAAATTCGGATTGGATTTTTATAAAAAAACTGGTAAGAAGGCATATTACCTGCAATCAGATGCAGAGCTTAATTCTTGTTTAAGGAGCCTTTCAGGGCAGTTAGATGCGAATAAGATCATGATACAGAATGTTATCCCAGAAGGAGACCAGAAAACTGTTTCTGTGGCAGTTTTTGTTGATAAAGGAAATATAATGGCATCTTGGGTAGGTGAAAAATTACGTGAGCACCCATTGAAGTTTGGTACAGCAACATATTGCAGAAGTATCCACCAGGAGGAACTAATAGAGATTGCCCGGGAGTTGGTAAAGGAGTTAAATTACTCTGGTGTTTGCGAAATAGAGTATCTTTTTGATCCCAGGGATAAAAAATACAAATTGATTGAACTAAATGCCAGAACCTGGTTATGGGTGGAATTAGCTAAAGAATGTGGAATCAACTTTGCCCTGGGCTTATATTATTATCATCAGGGTAAGCATTTTGAATTTCCTTCAGCCTATGAAAAAAATAAATTCTGGATAAACTATCTTACTGATATTCCTTTTGGTATTTTTGGTCTGGTAAAAGGTCATTATAAAATTACCAGCCTGATACGATCATGGTTAGGGAGAAATATTAAGGCAGTTTTTCATAAGGATGATCTTAGACCAGCCTTTTTTTCATTGTTGTTATTGCCATATACTGTGGTAAAACGTTTTTTTCTTAGATAGTCAAAAGTGTCATTATTGACTGGAAATCAATAAATAAAAAGTTATGGAATATGTATTAGTAATTCTCGGATCATTTTTCTTCAGTTCAGTGATATTTATATTCTGGGTTGTAAAAGGAGGCTTTAATAAGAAGTACCTGTATACTGATAATCTAATGATAACTGTAGTAACAAGTGTTTTTAGTATTATTAGTTTACAGTATCTGAATGTTAATCACTGGATAGTATTGTTAATTATAATTCCAGTAATTGTTTTTATCTTGTTTGTTCTTCTATTCTTATACCGCTTTTTTCGTAATCCAAAAAGAGATGTCCCTTCAGATTCGGAGAATGTGGTTTCGCCAGCTGACGGCAGAATAATATACATTAAAGAACTCGAAGTGAACCAGGCACCTGTGTCAATTAAAAAACTGAAAGTTGCCAATATTGAAGAAATCACTAAAACAGATATTCTTAAGCAACCGTGTTATTTAATTGGAATTGCAATGACTTTATTTGATGTACATATAAACAGGGCACCAATTGAGGGAACAGTTAAGCTTGTAAAACATACGCCCGGTGATTATCTTGGCCTCAATAAACCGGAATCTACAATAGTTAATGAAAGAAACACTATAGTTATAGAGAGGGAGGATGGTGTAATAGTTGGCGTAATACAGATTGCTGCCCGATTTGTTAGGCGGTGTATCATATCAGTTAATGAAGGGGAAAGGATTGTTCATGGGGGTGAAATTGGAAAAATTAGATGGGGATCTCAAGCAGACCTGGTCATCCCACGTAATTGCGATATTTTAGTTAAAGAAGGAGATCAGGTATATGCAGGTACCAGTATTATAGCAAGACTTCATTGATTAAGTCAAATAATTCTTTTATAATTCATGAATATTTTATTTGACATTGGGCACCCTGCTCATGTCCACCTTTTTAGGCATGCTATTGGGTCACTTCAATTAAGAGGTCATAAGTGTATTATTACTGTTAAGGATATTCCATCAGTAATTACACTTCTTGAATCCTATGGATTAGAATATATTAACATTGGCAGGAAATATGATAATATTTCTTTAAAAATTTTAAGTCAGTTTCTTTACAATATCAAAGTATTAAAGGTTGTTCGAAAAGAAAAAATTGACATAGCTGTAGGTTCCACGCCAACCGTTGCTCACGTATCGGTATTTTCTAGGGTTAAATCCATCATACTTGATGACGATGATCCAGAAGCCGTTAAGCTATTTGTTAATTTAGTTCACCCTTTTGCTGACACCATCTTATCACCAGATTCTTTAAAGTTTAAGCGAAAAGGGAAGAAACACATTACATATGAGGGATACCACGAATTGGCTTATCTGCATCCAAATACATTCAAACCTAATCCTAATATCCTTAGAGAAATAGGACTAAGGAAGGATGAGCCTTTTTTTATTCTTAGATTTGTTGCTTTAAAAAGTTATCATGATATTGGTAAAATAGGCTTATCTTTGAAGCAAAAGCAAAAATTGATTGATCTTTTATTACCATTTGGAAGAGTTTTTATCACTTCTGAACGAAAATTAGAAAAGGAATTAATTTCATATCAGCTTCAATTATCACCTGAAAAGATCCATCATTTACTGTTTTATGCTACAATGTTTATAGGTGATAGTCAAACAATGACTTCCGAAGCTGCTTTACTTGGAACTCCAGCTCTAAAATGTAATACTTTTGCAGGAAAATTATCGGTTCCTAATGAATTAGAAAAACAATATGGATTATGTTACTCATTTCTTCCTTCAGATTTTTCAAAAATGACAAAGACTGTAAATGATTTACTTTCCAGACCTAATCTTAAAAACGATTGGGCTTCATTAAGACAAAGATTACTAGCTGTGAAAATTGATGTCAGCAAATTTCTTGTCCGATTTATTGAGAATTATCCTGTAAATAAAAATACTATTAAGATGAATAAACCACACCATTATTAATGTTTTCAGTAGATCAATATATTTAATAAATTTTAAATACAAAAGTCATGAAGAAGGTACTAATAATATTTTGGATTATTTTGTTTATCTCAGTTCATCACTATAGTAATGCTTCAGAATTAGAATGTAACCCTATTGAAGACATAATTGATTCACTTTATATCTACCGATACGAGAATAATGATTTTGTACTTCGAACAAAACAGATATTTAAATATGATGAAGAAGGAATCTTAACGAGTACTTATTTCATTGACTTGCCTGGTGGTGATACAATAAGTAAACAATTTTTTTCATATAATTCTGATGGGTTATTATCAAGATATCATCATAGATTAGTAAAGGAGTTTGGATGGGTAAATAGCAGACTAGTCACTTACTATTATAATGAACAATTTATGTTGATGAAAGAAAACTATTTTACTTGGGATATTGGAATCGGTAATTGGAATAATTATCAGGTAAACGAATATTCATATAACTCAATTGATTTACCTATTGAGATAGTACGACTAATGACAAGTGATAAAATGGAATTCTATCCCTATTCAAGATATGATCTCGTATATGACTCTAATAATAACCTAATCGTAAGAAATGAAGTCAGGTTATCTGACATGGAAGTAATATGGAAAGAAACAAGAGAATACAGCCAGAATCTTTTAAGCGAAAGGATCAGAAAGGTTTTTCAGTTTGAACCATCAATTTCTGCTAACATATTGATGAATCAACGTAAAGATGTATACCAATATAATTACTTTAATCATGTTGATGATGTTTTTGTTTATAAGTGGGATAGAGAAACATGGATTCTCACAACTAAGGTAAAGTATTTCAGGCCTTATGATTGGGTTAGAAAATTCCCCATTTGCCATAATGGTCATACCATCTGGATATCAAAGAATGCTGTGCCTGCTCATTTAAAACATGGGGATTGTGCTGGGGAATGCCCTGAAGAAAGGAAACCTTATAAATCCAGGGAAAGAGAAACCTATCCTTCTGCTTACCAGAAATCACTGACTTTGGATGATGGTAGGTCAAGGTATAGGGGATTGGGGTTTCAAATATATCCAAACCCAGTAAAAGAGCAACTTACTTTGAACCTGGGAATTAATGAGCAGAATTTTCATACGGTTGAGATTCTGGATCTTTCCGGTAGGGTAATTCAAAAAGTTTTGTTTACTGGAGAATCTGAACTTATTATTAACCGTGGGGACCTTAAGAAAGGCCTATATTTTATCAGGTTAATTGGGGATGAAGTGGTGACGAAGAAGATTGTATTTGAGTAGAGTAGAGCCACATATATAGTATTCTGGAGCAATCATTAATGGTTGCTCTTTTTTTATATCTTCGTTAATATTTAACGAGGTGGTGATTGGGCGAAAGAAGGAATATTATTTCGCAGATTCACCCTATCTCCTATGCCTAATATACTATGGATTTTGCACTAGCAATATATAAGCATCTTTTAGACATAAAAAATAAATCAGACTATTCATTTCAAACTTTCCATGATTTCCTTAAGTTCCCCAAATCAAAGTGCATCATTCTTCGTCACGATGTAGACAAGTTGCCTGAAAATTCATTAGTGTTTGCTAAAATACAGGCCGAAATAGGTGCAAGGGGTAGCTACTATTTTCGCGCAATGCCTGAATCCTGGGATGAAGATGTTATCAGGGAAATTTCAAGTATGGGGCATGAGGTGGGGTATCATTATGAGGATGTGGATCTTGCGGTCCGAAGGATAAAGGAAAAAGGAAAAAGGAAAAAGTGGAAGAAAATTCATGAAGATGATATACTTGAAGAAGCCATTGGGAGTTTTGAGAGGAATCTCGAGAAATTAAGAAAGATAGTCCCGGTAAAAACAATTTGTATGCATGGAAGTCCTTTGTCGAAGTTTGATAATAAATTGTTGTGGGAGAATTATGATTACAGGAATTATGGGATTATTGGGGAGCCTTATTTTGATATTGATTTTTCAAAGGTCTTATACCTTACCGATACGGGGCGTCGCTGGGATGGCAATAAAGCTAGTATTAGGGATAAAATTCAAGATACAAAATTCAAGATACAAGATTCAAGAGAAGAGGAGAGAGGACGTGGGCCTGGAACCCGGAACACTGAACCCGGAACACTTAATTTGGCTGACCAGTACCATTTTCATTCGACAAATGATATTATCAAAGCTGCTGAAGCCGGAGAATTACCAGATCAGATCATGATGACTTTTCATCCCCAGAGATGGACAAATAAGCCTTTCCTATGGTTGAAAGAATTGGTGTTACAAAATATTAAAAACCAGGTTAAGCGACATATAATAATCAAGAACAAATGAAAATAATAACAGTTATCGGTGCCAGGCCTCAAATAATTAAAGCTGCAGCTTTAAGCCGGGAAGTTGCAAATAACTTTAGTAATGAAATTCACGAAATAATAGTACACACTGGCCAACATTATGATCAAAATATGTCACAGGTCTTTTTTTCTGAAATGAATATTTCAAAGCCTGATTATCATTTATCTATTGGTTCTGGTTCACATGGTGTTCAAACTTCAAAAATGATTGCAGAAATTGAAAATATTTTGCTAAAAGAAAATCCTGATTATGTTGTGTTATATGGTGATACAAACTCGACTCTGGCCGGGTCTATTGCAGCTTCTAAAATACATATCCCTATTATTCACATTGAAGCAGGATTAAGGTCATTTAATAAAAACATGCCTGAAGAAATTAACCGAATTATCTGTGACCATGTTTCAACTTTGTTGTTTTCACCTACAAAAACAGGGATACATAATTTATTGAACGAAGGATTTGATTTGAATCAAGACCCTCCTTATTCTATTAATAACCCAGGAGTTTTTCATTGTGGGGATATTATGTATGATAATTCATTATACTTCGATAAAATTGCTGAGAAAAAATCAAATATAATAGATAAATTATCATTAATTCCAAGAAATTATATTTTAGGAACAATCCACAGGGACTATAATACAGATAATACAAAAAGATTAAATACAATCTTTTCTTCATTCCACGCTATTTCAGAGAAGTTTGGTGAAAGAATAGTTCTGACTTTACACCCAAGAACTTCACAACTTATTGAAAATAAGTTGAATAAATCTTTAAAAGAAAAAATTTACTCTTCTCCTCTTATCAATTTATTGCCACCTGTGTCTTTTTTTGATATGATTCAACTAGAAAAAAATGCAAAATTGATTATGACAGACTCCGGAGGTGTACAAAAAGAAGCATATTGTTTTAAAAAGCCTGTGGTTATTCTAATACATGAAACCGAAGGTTTGGAAATTGTTGAAAATAAGGCAGGAATTGTGACAGATTCAAATTTAAAGAATATTTTAAAAGCATATTTGCATTTTAAAGAAAATATAATAGATGATTTTCCTCCTGTTTTTGGAGATGGGAAAGCAGCAAATTTTATCTGTAATACTATTATTAGGCAATTTAATAAGTAGTGTAATATCAGCTGTTTTTATCGAATACTTGACGTTTACCATTATATGATGAAGAGTTGACAATGTGAATGGCTGAGATAATTATCTTGGATATTTATTTGGATAGCAATAGGGTAGAGAATCGATTATTGATTTCGCAGATTCCCATAGAGAAAATTTAATAATTCAGAAATGAAAATAATTTCAGTTGTTGGTGCCCGCCCGAATTTCATAAAAATAGCTCCGATTCACCTGGCTTTTCAAAAAAATAAGGCTAAAGTTTCTCATAAAATCTGTCATACCGGTCAGCATTTTGATAAAAATATGTCAAAAGTGTTTTTTGAGGAACTTGAAATGCCTGAGCCTGATTTTTATTTAGGGATTCATGGAGGAACTCATTCAGAGCAAGTAGGCAATATTATGATTGAATTGGAAAAAATTTTAAATCATGAAAAGCCTGATCTGATTCTGGTCCCTGGGGATGTGAATTCCACTATGGCTGCGGCTCTTGTTGCATCTAAGATGGGAATCCCAATTGGACACATCGAATCCGGTCTAAGGAGTTTTGACCGAGATATGCCTGAGGAGATCAACCGGATAGTGACCGATGTGCTTTCTGACATGCTTTTTGTCTCTGAACCAAGTGGTCTCACTAATCTGAAAAATGAAGGTATTCCAGAAGAGAAAGTTCATTTCATAGGGAATGTAATGATTGACAGTTTGGTGAGATACCTGCCAAAGATCAATGACTCTAAAATACTTTCAACATTCAAGCTTCAAGCTTCAAGCTTCATCCTTTGTACTTTTCATAGACCCAGTAATGTAGATGATCCGGAGACATTGAAAATGCTTATAGAGATGTTGGGATCTCTTGAATATCCGGTTATTTTTCCAGTACATCCCAGGACTAGAAAAAATCTGGAGCAAGCAGGGATTAGTAAAAAAATGCCAGCTAATCTTATCATTACAGAGCCTATTGGTTATATTGATTTCCTTGCCCTTGTAAAGAGTGCAACACTGGTTATTACAGACAGTGGCGGGATCCAGGAAGAAACCACATTTTTAGGAGTTCAATGTCTAACCGTAAGAAATAATACCGAAAGACCGGTCACAGTTGATGTGGGAACTAATCAATTGATTGGAACAGATTTCAATAAGGTTAGAAAAGTAGCTCTAAAAGTACTATCCGGCCAAAAAAAACCGGGGAAGATTCCCGAACTTTGGGATGGTAAGGCGGCGGAACGTATCGCGGAAATTGTTGTTCAAAGTGCTCGTTTGTGAAGAATCTCTCGCAGATAACGCAGAAGAAGAGTTGAAGAGGTCGAAGGGTCAAAGGGTCAAAAGTCGCAGAGTAAGAAAGAGAGAGAAGAGAGCGCAGAGAACCCCAAAGTTAAGAGAAGAAGGCTGAAGCTGCAGGACAGTGAATGTTTGTAGTAATCATGCAAAAAATATTGTTTTACTCGATGAATATTCGTAGATTCGTGAACTGAATATACTAAATAATTGTATGTATAGTTCACAAAAAAACAGAAAAGATATCGTTTTATCCTTATATAAGGACGACAGAACTGTATTCCGTTTGATTGACGTTGCAATGCTTACCGGAGAAACATGTATGCAAAGTCTTAGTAAAAAACTGAATTACTATGTAGGTAAAGGTCAGCTGCAAAACCCACGTAAGGGTATCTATACTAAACCCGGGTATAAGCCTGAAGAATTAGCCTGTCGCATTTACACTCCTTCGTATATTTCCCTGGAATATGTGCTTCAAAAAGCTGGAATTATTTTTCAGTTCGACAGGCAGATAACAGTTGTAAGTTACCTGAGCCGGAACATTCAAGTCGATAAACAATCAATTTCTTACAGAAAAATAAAAGGGGAGATATTGGTAAATACATCTGGTTTGGAGAAAGTATTTACCCATGTTAATATAGCTGGTCCTGAACGCGCCTTTCTGGATATGCTATACCTTAATCCGCATTTTTATTTTGATAATCTTGATTCCCTGGATAAAGTACTTGTTAAGAAACTTTTGCCCGCTTATCAATCAAAAGCTCTAAGCCAAAGGGTCAATAAAGTTTTGAACTATGCTTAGTATTAATCGTCATAAATATTTCCTGCTGCAGATACTGAAAGATATCTATTCGGATCTGGAACTGGCGAATTACCTCGGTTTTAAAGGTGGTACAGCATTGATGTTTTTTTATGACCTTCCCCGTTTTTCGATAGATTTGGATTTTGATTTGTTAAATGCTGATAGAGAAGATCTCGTTTTCAATAAGCTTCGAAGGATCATCCTGAAATATGGTTCCATTTTCGATGAAGCTAAAAAGTATTACGGTCCGCTAATTGTCCTGGACTATGGTATCGGTGAACGTAAATTGAAGATAGAAATTTCCAAGCGAAGATTTGACAATAGATACGAGATAAAAAACCTGCTCGGATTCAACCTTAAGCTAATGTCAATTTCAGATATGTTTGCACATAAGTTGTGTGCTTTACTTGATAGAAGCACAACAATAAATCGCGACATTTTTGATACATGGTTTTTTTTGCAGCGCCAAACGCCAGTTAATAAGGCTATTATAGAATTTCGTATGAAAGTTCCATTTGAAACACACATTGAGAACTGTATTAAACAGCTTGAAAACTTAAAAAGTAAATCTTTGCTTGATGGTTTGGGTGAGTTGATGGAAGTTAATATGAAAAGTTTTGTTAGAACAAAACTCCTCTCCGAAACGATTATGCATTTAAAATTTTATCATAAGTATCCTGTTTTTTCTGAATAATTCCTGAAATTTAAGAGAAGAGTTGAAGAGGTCGAAGCGTCGAAAGCTTGCCATGTGAAATGCGACGAAGGAGTAAATTTCACTGTGGTCGCAGACTAAGAAAGAGAGATGGAGCGACAGAGAGAGAAAGAAGAGGTGAGAAATGAGAGATGAGAGGTGAGTGAGAGAACTAAAAGAAGATATTTTTAAAGTGCGAAAAAAATCGGCATATTCGGTACGAAAAATATCGGTACGAAAAATATCGCAATAAACAAATCATAAAAAGCAAATAAAATCCACCGGCCTGGTTGGTCGGCAGGAACCATAAATTTCAATATTGAGGTTTAAGAGAAGATTTCAGGAAAAAAATAATAGAATCTGCGAGTATCAGCGTAATCTGCGTGAAATTATCCCCTTATCCCTCCCAATCCTCAATAATAAGCTTCTTTCCGTAAAGTTTTACCACCAGTTTTTGTTTCGCTCTCCATTTTAGTTTGTGAATGTATTCAAGAGGGATAGTTATGGTATAACTCTTTCCACTTGCTGCTTTTGTTAAGCTCCTGATGTTTCTGTCTTTTAGTTTTCGACGTGCCATAGCATTAAGATTAATAACGTTATTAATAACTGAATAAATAACGTTATTTAAGATACGGGAAATAATAGAGAATAGCAAGTTGAGTGCATTTGGGTTTAGCTCGAATGCACTTTTTTTATGTTATTGTCAGAATAGGAGGTCTGATTTTGTCAGGATTTCATTTGGAGATTAGGATATGAGGTGAAGAAGTGATGAGGTAATGAGGGGAAGAATAGGTGATGAGGAGAT
>SDBS01001561.1_pt1 | contig 23303 bp, 23 predicted proteins | sample 2277091 | NCBI WGS metagenome assembly SDBS01 (sample SAMN10404972, study PRJNA504765) | marine sediment metagenome | isolation source: marine sediment core GS10_PC15, 163 cmbsf | place: Arctic Ocean: Southern Knipovich Ridge | collected 2010
TTCTATTCTTTGATAAAAATATAAAAGTAAGGAAAAATATTTTGGAAATTAAATTGAAGTATCTCAATATATTATACCTAAGAAGCTCTTTAATATTTCGGTGAATTATTTCAAATTTCCCAATTAGAGATATGGATTTTGACTTGTTGCATCATGAACTTTTAATAATTCAAAAATAAACAGATATATTCTCCATGATTAATATTTTTGGGTACTAAAAGCTTATTAATTCGAGAAAAAATCCTAACGCATCTTTTGTGTCTAAATAATGAAAACTTACTCTTTTACCTAATTGACCGTGTTGAATTACATCGATATTGTATTTTTCCTTAAATTGTTTAATATGAGACTCTGCGTCTTTTGTATATATCCCCAAATGATGTAGTCCTTCTCTACCTTCTTTTAAGAATTCAGAATATAGATGATCACCATTAGAATGCATTACCTCCACGATTTCTAGCTGTTTTCCCCCCCAATTTTGCTGTATTTTTTTTAATTTGAAAAGCACTTCTTTTCCTTTATAAATAACTTTAGTATCTTGTTCAAATATTTTCAATTCTTTCTGAAAATCTAAAAGCGCGCTAAATAATTGTCTTGATTTTTCGATATCTTTAACTACAATACCTATTTGATCAAATTTTTGTAATTTTATTTCGTTCATATATATCATTATAATACTTTTTTTTTATAAATTTTAAATTTTCATCATCAAAATTCAATTTTAATACATTTTTTTTATATTTTTTTTGTTTACAAATCCTAAAGTAATTTTTAGCACCTTTTGTAGTTATTAGTATTTTTTATAACCTCTTTTAAAAGTTTTAATAACTTTTGTAATTTCTGGCATCTTTTGGATAAAATCTTAAAGTGGAGCAAGGAAATACTTTGATTCCCTTGGAGTATTTCCGTAGATTACCTTTAATTCTTATATTCTCTCAAGCAATCTTACTAGCTTAATTGCATCGAAGTATGTGTCGTAAACACAGCCAGTATTCTGTATACTTGATGATATTCTGGGATGCTTATCATAGCATAGCTTACCACATCCATAGCAGAGAAATGCTAAATATCACCATGCTAATTTACCTTTGTTAACCAAGAACGCTTAATTTCTTTCGAAACAGAAACTTCATTATCAGTTATTTTCTTAACTTAGTAAAGGATCTTAAAATATAAGGTTCCCTTTCAAATAAAGTTAAAAATTAAGTCGAAAATTTAATTTAGATAGGATTTAAAAAGATGTAATAATAGATGCTGAAGGCATAAGATTTTTTAAAAAAATTATTTGAATTCAGCATCGAAATTCTATTAAAATAAACTTTTTTATTATACTTGTGTTTAAGATTCTTAAAGTAACAGATTAAAAATTATTATTTTTTTAACTTAGAGGTTATTATTTTTATTGTCATATTTTGAGTCCAGATTAATGGTAGATTTAGAAAATTTCAATGAAATAGTTCAAAAATTAAATATTTATGAGAAATTGGGTGTTAACAATTTAATTTTAGAGCCAAATAATAATTTAAAAATAATCTCTTTAGATTTAAAGGAAAAGATAAAAAACCAAACTAATATTAATGTTTACTATCGAATAAATTTACAAACAAATAATATTAATGAATTTAAAAATAAAATAAAAAAGATTTCTAAATTTCCACATGTAGTATCTGTGGAATCTTCAAACAAAGATGTTCAAATTCACGCTGCAAGAGATTCCCGTGTTGATATAATTTCTTTTTCTAATCAACAAAATTTAAAAACCCTTACCCCTGGAGTAATTTCATTGATAAAACAAAATTTATCCTTTATTGAATTTTCTTTAGCATCTTTAATGATAAAAAATTTGACAACACAATCAAAAAATTTCAGAATGTTGTATCGCTTTATAAAATTAGCACTAGATTTAAAAACAAATTGTATAATAAGTGGAAATTTTAAAAACTTATACGATTTTAGACATCCAAGAGCGTTAGTGAGCATATGTAATTCATTGTTAGAAATACCGTTGAACGAAGCAAAAAAGATTTTTAAGTATAATCCAGAAATATTATTAAAAAGAGTGAAAAAAAGGCTAAATAGCGATGAATATGAAAATGGAGTTCAATTAATAAAAAGTTGAGAATATAAATGGTGAAAAGAGAAAGACAAAGGTATATCTTATTTAAGTTTATCAAAGAAGAAGGTACTTTTTTTAATAAACAAGATTTTCTAAGGGAAATTTGGCATTCAATATGGAGATACTATGGAATGAGAGGTGCAAATAAAATTGGTTTATGGTTATTAGAGTTTAGTTTAGAGGAAAATTATGCAATTATGAGGTGTAGTCATAAAACCAAAGAAATATTAATATCAGCTTTAACTTTTTTAAGAGAAATTAATGAGAGAAAAATAATAATTTCACCAATAAAGTCTTCTGGAACAATAAGAGCAATTAAAAAAATTAAAAATCTAGTTATCAAATAAGATATTAGTGAATTAATCAATTCTGAAAATTTTAATCTAAATCTAATGAATGATAAAAAATTAACATCGGCTTATCTTAAAAGTAGAGATTTAAATGGCGATAATTTGTTAAATTTAAATATTTCAATATCTGATAAATTTGGGGTAAGAGATTATCCATATGTATTAATTATCCAATCAATTACAAAAAAAAGAACGAGATTAACAATTTATCCTACAAAAAAAGATAGATTGCTCAAAATAAGTCTATTTGGTCAAAATATATCAAATGATGTTATTAGTATATTATCAAAAATTCTTAAAAATTATAAAATAATTCATACAAGTGGTCTTTTGGTCAAACAAAAACAATTATTCTACGAATGTTATCTTAATTTAAATCTATCTGATGTTAAATCCAAAGACTTAAAAACTTCTTTAGATAAGATTAGAAATATATTTAAGGAAGTTAGAATTGAAGAAATAACTTTGAAAAAGAGAGAAAATTTAACAAAATGAAACCTTGGAAAATATTTCTAAAGATTGCAGATAAAAGCGAAACTGAAAAGGTTTTAGAATTATTTGATGCTAAAGCTTATTTTGGGGGATACCTAAAAATTAAAAGGAGTTATTTTAATGAATTGATAAAAACAATAAAAATGACTAAAAAATATTCAACGGGCAGGGCAATTGAGAGAGTTCTGTCTCCAAATAATGAAGACTGGACTTTTAATCCATGGATACTTATTATTGTCAAGGATTCTGAAAAGGGAAATCCATTTTGGTTTTTTATAAAAAGAGAAAAGGATTTATCAGGGATTCTTGTCGCTATTGGACCAAAACCTTTCGCAGAATATAATATTACTAATTCTGAAGCAAACCGAGAGATTAAACGTCTTATAAACTACTTAGTTGCTTATTTGAATAAATTTCAATGTTTAGTTATACTTCCTAACTTTTTACCTTAAACCAAAAAGTTTTTTAGTCCAAATATAAAAATAAATCCTAAATCAATATTTTAAAATAGTTTTCTTAATTATCATTTTTAAAGTGTAAAATAAGGAAATACGGTCTTTATACATTGTCCAAGTTTAAAATCAAAGCTTCAATCGTAATACTAATCTTTCAGTTGATATTAATTTCGAATTTGTTATTATTAAATAGCTCCGCTGCTGTTAAAGATTTTGAACCAGAATTTAGTTGGGCTCCCGAAATTGATGGTGATATTGATAAATCTGTTAATGAATGGGAAAATGCATCAAAAGAAGAGATATTACTAGTTTCGGAATCTGCATCAAATGTAGGCTTACTTGTCGATTTATGGGTATTACAAAATGGGTCAGATCTCTATATTTTAGTTCAATTCGAATTAGAAGAGTTAGCTCGAAACCCTGAAGAATTTGTGGGGATTTTAATATCGAAGACTGACTCAGAAAGTATTTTTTACGATGCTAAAATAATACAATTTTCTGGTCTTGGAGGAACTTCAGAAGATTATGTATATTTAGATTATTATATCCAAAACGATGTATACTACAAAGATAGTGAAATCAATGGAGATGGAGCAGCAGAATTACATGGAGATAATAATATTATTTATGAATTTCAAATACCAATCAACGGTTCGGATGGTGAAGATAATAATGATGTCGCTTTAGATTTTGGAGATGAATATGCTTTTAAAATAATTTATGGTGAGGGTAATATCTATCCAGATAGTATCAAATTGAGCAATACAATTAAGATCGAGATTCAATATCCCAAAAAATCTGGCCCCGATTTCTGGGAAACTGTGAACTTTATATTATCAATAATTTTTTTTAGTGGTATAGGAGTACTTTTTGGATTTTATTCATACAAAATTATCGTTATAAAGAAAAAAATAAAACGAATTAAAAGAAATTGATATGCCAAAGTATAAAAAAAATTCAAAAAAAACTTTAAAATCAAATAAAATCTCTGATGAAGCCTTTAAATTAAAGTCTGTAAGGATCTCTGCTATCTTAGGGGGATTTTTTTTAGTTCTATCATTATTATTTAATGGAACAGAAATCTTTTTCAATGGCATTATTTCTATTTACCTGGGAAAGACAATATATTGGGAAACTTTAGATAACGCTTTAAAGGTAAGCGTAATTTTAATTGCTTTTTTTTTTATGCTGATTAGTGTTGGAAATTTCAAAGAGTTAACTGGTAAACCAGTTAATTTAAAAGAGATCTTGTTGCTTTTAGGGCTCTCTCTCATCCAAACGATAAGAAATGTATGGGTCTTTATTTTTACTCTTATAGGGCTTTTTATCATTTTAATTTACCTTTATCTAATTCAAGATTATTGAATTTTAAAAAATTAACTCTAAGAAATTTTTAAATCTCATAATTATGAAATCTAGTTTTATTTATATAGGTCATAGAGGTACGAGAGTTAATTTTGATGAAAATACAATTGGTGCATTCAAGAAAGCTATTGAATACAGGGCTGATTATATTGAACTTGATGTTCATAAATCAAAAGATGGAAAATTAATAATTATACATGATTCATCTTTAGATCGAACTACAAATGGTTCAGGAAGGATAATAGATTATTCTTACCAAGAAATTAAAGAATTTCGAACTAAAATTATGAATGAACAGATTCCAACTTTATCATTAATATTAGATGAATTTAAAGGCAAAATTAATTTTTTTATTGAAATGAAAGGAGAAAATGTAAAAAAGAAAATACTTAAAGCCATATTCGAAAGAGATCTCCAAGGACAATGCGTAATTAGTAGTAGAAGTTTAAACGAATTAGAGAAAATTAAGTTACTTTACCCGGAGATAAAGATATGTTATAATATCTCTAAAGGAAAAGATTTAACTTTAGAAAAATTCATTAATTTAGGGAAGGCAAAAAAATTAACTAAGTTTCCTGATATGATTAGCTTAAAGTCGAGTCTGATTTCATTAGAATTCATTGAGACCTGTTATAATAATAACATATTAGCTCTATCTTGGGATTTTATAAATTATCAAACTCCTTTAGATTTAGACAAAATAAAATCATTAATTAAATTAGGTATTGATGGTATTTTATTTGATAATTACAGAAATATTCCCTATATTAAAGAATGGAAGAGAAATTTAAAATGATATCATCTAAAGATAAAATTTTTATCCATCTCTTAAGGCTTTTATCGAACTTTTTTAGATAATACTGTTTTAATTTGCTTTGCTAGAGACCCTTTAGTTAAGCCAGACTTAGAAGGTCTTATAACAAGAATATCTTTATTTTTATATGCTTTAATTACATTTTTATGTCCAATTAAAATTTTGGGATAATAAATCTTTAAATTTTCTGATGAATTGATTTCTGTCTCAATTAAATTAAATCTCAATTAAATTAAATCTCAATTAAATATTTCTATGCAATCCAAGAGAAATGTATAAAAAATTAGGATGTAATTTTAGAGTTTCCTGTCGGAAGACATAAATTAATATCGTCTAAGGATAGGAGATTTATCCATTTTTTTAAATCCTTTTCAGAATTATTAATATAATAATTTTTGATTTTTTTAGCTATTTTTCCCTTCGTAAGGCCGGTTTTTAAAGGAGCAATAACAATCATCTCTGAAACTTGCTTCACAACCGCCGTTTTTGGGCCGTATATTAATTTAGGATATAATATTTTAGTACCATCTTCTCTGTTATTCTCCATTTCCAATAGTTCTAAACCTAATGCTAGTTCTGTTCTGGCGTTTTTAATAATGTTCTTCTTTCCAGAAATCATGAATGAGCCTTTCGGGAGGAATTCCCCTGAAGGTGGACTTTTTGATATTTGAGCGGGAGAGACAAAAAACACATCAACCACACCCCAGTTTTCCTTCCAAGCCCGAGAATAGCTTGCTACAAATGTAGCCGCCTCATCAATAGTAGATTTAGGAATTTCTTTTTTTTCAGGATTCTTGACGATGGTTAAAGGAGACCCTGGAATGGACGTATGAAAAACTAGGTCATTTTCTTCTAAATATTTCTTAAAAACGATTTCATTGGAGCTTGCGTCTCTTCCACCGATGACTAAGAAACCATCCGAAGATTTAAACCATCTAAATTTCTCATACCATTTTTTCTTAGGTCTCTTTATCAAGTAATTAATCGCTACATCTATCGATTCTTTCTCAAGTTTTAGTTTATTTATCTTTTGTTCAGTTTTTTTTATCGCCGGTATTGTACCTTTAATCTTTTTTTCTGCTTTTTTTCCTCTTGCATATATTTTATTAGCATTTTCTCCAAGGCTTTTTCTTAAATCGAAATTTACCCGTTCTCCATTAATATTTACAACTAATTCTTTTGAAGCTGCAATAATTTTTTCAAAAAATTTTGTTCCATCCAAGTCATTTTTTTTCGCTTCCTTTAGTTTTAAATCTATATCGTTCCAACCATATTTTTTATCTTTTGCATCCAGTATTACTCCTAACAATTTTTCAAAAGAGCTAAAATTTGCATATATGAAATCACCATGCTCATAGTACTTTACCTTTTTAATCTTAAGCTCTTCAAGATATTCCATTTGATTTTTTAAGATTTTTTCCTGAGCTGCCATTTGTTGATTGATTTTTTGATCATTTGGAAGAATAATTAATTCTGAATCAATTTTAGAATAAAATTCATCAACAGCGTCGTTATACGAATCAAAAAATCGCATGGAATAGCTATTAAACATCTTTAGTTCAAAGGGAATAACTACTAATTCCGTCCCGTTATTATCTTGGACAATATGGCCATTAATTTTGCCAAATAATAATTGATTTCTTAGAGCCTTAAGTGATTTGAATAGATTATCTATATCCTCTTCGGTTAAATCCTTTCCAATTAAAGTTTTGTCAATTTTAGCTCTATAGCAAATCTCTTCACTATATAAACCAGCTATGTTAATATTCCTTGCTAAAATCCTTACAATTTCATTATCAGAGATTTTAATTATTTCTTCGAATTCTTCTTTATTTATTCTTAGAAAATCGATTCCTCTCGATTGAGGAAAACTAAATTCTTTTCCAGCTAAAACATCTCTATCCTTAAATTTTCGATATTTTTTTGCTATTTTTAATAAATTTTTATCATCTATAAAAAGAAAATTGCCTTTATTAAATAATTCAATCACAAATCTCCAAGGTTCAGTTTCAGGATTATATAATTCAAAGATTATAATTCTGTCGAAATTATGCTGCGAAATACTAAGAATCTTTCTATTTTTTAAAAATTTCCTTAGAGACATTATATACTGAGAAGGATATTTTGGGATGGGATAATCATAATTAGTTAAATTTATTCTTGAATCACTTTTTATGATTAGATTTCTCCGTCCTTCTTTTGAATTGATTTTAAATATTAATAAATCTTCAACTTCATAAATGTTAGCAATTGTAGAATTCGATAATATTTTATCTAATTCCCGCGTGATTGCGAAGACATCTACATTAGTAAATAATAATCTTCTTTTCATTTAACCAAATACCTTCATTTTTTACGTCAAGATATATAATGATTTTTATAATAATAATTCTTTATAATAATAATTATGGGAAAAAAACGGTCTAAAAAAAAGATAGATGTCAGAAAAAAAAGGGCTAAACTACTTAAAGAGCGAAAGAAAGAACAGCCAATTCAGGATATAACTCAGGATAGAAAAAAAGTAAAAACAGAAAAGGAAGAAGCTCTAGAGATTCGATTAAAAAAAGAAACGAGATTATATTGGATAAGAGCGATTACAGGATTATTCTCTGCTCTAATAGGGAGATTTTATCTAGGATTAACAAGTTGGTGGTTATTTCTATGGATGGCGAGCTTTTGGTTTGGCTTCCCTTTTTTCGTTAGTTTTGTTATTTTTAGATATGATTATGATGAAGAGGAATGGAATTGGAAAAATATCATTAAGCCTGGGATCGGGATTTTCTTCTTTTTATTTATGATTGTAGCAATTTTTATACATACTATGCTACTTTTTTCTTAAAATTTTTTATTATAATTGAATTTTTTGCTTTACTCTTTTTTCAATTTTTCCTTTAGAAGTGAATGTTATTTCTTCAAGTCTATAGATTCTATTACAGTATACACACTGAATTTTTAGAGGTTTTTCTTCTAATACGGAGAATTCACTAAAAATGGGTTCCTTTTCTGAATTGGAAATGCAAGTTTTATTAACACATACAATTAATTTTTTTATAATTTCGGGGATAGAGACTTTTTTTTTTTCTATAACCTGATAATTATTAATTAATGAGATAGTTGCGTCTGGTGAGAGAATTGATATCTGCTGCATTTGGATTTTGTTAAGAAAAACTCCTTCTATTTTAATTATATCCTTTTTCTGGTGCTTTTTTGATGAAACATTGACTCCAATCGTCATTAAATCTGGAGTCTCATCAAGACCAGTAAGGTTTAAAATTGTTAAAGCGTATCCAGCGTCAATATGATCAATAACCGTTCCTTTATGAATCCTGTCAATTTTTAATTTATCTTCCGACATTTTTCCTATTACCTTTGTTTTTTTGTTTTTTTTAAATAATTAATTAATTAAAAAAATTGATATAATAAATAAAACTGATGTTGTAATAAAAATAAAACTTAAATTATCATCAATTTCCAAATCCATGTAGTCTAGTAAGCCTATAATTGTAGCGCCTACGATTGGTAAAATTATGAACATTAAGAAACTTATTACATAAAAATCTCTCAGAATGAACAAAATAATAATTCCTGAAAGAAATGAAACAATAACTCCTGCAAATAACCCTATATATGTCTTTTTTGAATCCCTTATATTTTTAAATTTATCTCCTAAAGTCCTTCCAATTAAATTTGCGGCTATATCACCAAAAATGGCCATTGTCATGGAAGTGCATATAATTAAAGGACCAATCGGTTGGAAAAGCCCATATAAGATAATAATAGAGAAACACCCTATTGCCATTGAAATATGGGGTCCCAAACGCATATGTAACTCTTTCTTTCTTAAAAGTCGGTTTACAGGTTTTAAAGGGTAAAGTTTTGGTCTTAAAATTCTAACAAAATCAGCAGTTAATAGGCCAATCAATGAAATGCTGACTAAAAATACAACCAAATATTGGGTAAAACGCATTTTATCATTCTCAATGTTATATACAGAATAGAAAAGTAAGGAAATGAATTCCGGTAAGAAATCTAAGAGATATATAAAAAAATTTTGAACTATGAATCCGAGAGTGAAGTAAAATAAAATAATTGTTAAAACCACTAAATGAGATAATTTTCGATAAATATCGTATTTTAATGGTAACTCCTGCGGTATAATTGTAATTTTATTTTCTGTCATTTCTAATCCTTTATTGATTTTTCTTTTTTCGCGATATATAAAAACATAAAATAAAGGAAAAAAGATTATAATGAAACTTAACATAAAGATATCAAAAGGGAAAACAATAAAATTGTTTAACGGGTTTAAATAACTAACAACCAGCAAGTTAATTGTAATTGAAATTATAAAAACTAAAGAATTTGCCATATTGTCAATAAATGCAAATCTTTCACCTTTCTTTTTTGCTAAAAGAGAAATATAGACCATTATTGCTCCATAAAAGTACAGAAAGAAAACAATAATGATCGAAATTGTGTTCAATAATTTCCAAACTCGTGAAATTTTAATATTTAAAGTATACCATATAATTTTAAAATTTTCTACAAGTAAAATAATTAAATAAAAAAAAAAGATTAAAAATTTTTAAAAGTAATTAAAACTGGGATTCATCAATATTTGGCATTTCTGATGATGCTAAAGCTTTCTCTATTTCTTCAGCAGGCAACTCGTAATCCACTAAATCACCGGTCATATACTCTTTATATGCTAATAAATCAAAAAATCCATGTCCACTGAAGTTGAACAAAATTACCTTCTTTTCATTGTTTTCTTTTGCCTCTAACGCTTGAACAATTGTCTCCTTTACAGCATGAGCAGTTTCAGGTGCTGGAAGGATTCCTTCAGACTTCGCAAATTGAAGACCCGCTTCTATAACTTCAGTTTGATGATGCATTACTGAGGATATTACTTTATTATTATGTAGAATCGAAATAATCGGCGCGATTCCATGGTATCTTAATCCTCCAGCATGTATAGGACTTGGTATGAAAGTATGTCCTAAAGTATGCATTTTAACTATTGGCCCCTTCATTGCAGTATCTCCGAAATCCCATCTATAAACCCCTTTAGTGACACTGGGACATGCCCTTGACTCAACGCCTATAATTTCAACGTCGGGAAGGTTTCCATGTAATTTATCTCTAGCAAAAGGAATCATTAATCCTGCAAAATTAGAACCACCACCCATAGAACCGATTATTATATCAGGTTTAACTCCTATCTTATCAAGTTGTACTTTCGCTTCTTGACCAACAATCGTTTGATGCAATAAAACAAAGTTTACAACACTTCCTAGAGAATATCTTAACTTATCACTCCTTAAACTGTGTTCAACAGCTTCAGATATGGCAATTCCTAGGCTACCGGGGTGTTCTGGATCTTTTTCTAAAAAAGTCTTTCCTGATTCAGTAAATCTTGAAGGACTTGCGTGAACCTCTGCATTAAAAGACCTCATTAGAATTTTTCTTCCAGGTTTTTGGATAAAACTCGCTCTAACCATATAAACAGTGCATTTAATATCAAATAAATTACATCCATAAGATAGTCCTGAGCCCCATTGTCCCGCACCTGTTTCTGTTACCAGTTCTTCAAGTCCATCTTTTTTTGCATAATAAGCTTGTGGTATAGCTGTATTTGGTTTATGGGAACCTGTAGGTGAATAAGATTCGTTTTTATAAAAAATTTTGATATTGTCGCCTTCTACGCCTAATAATTTTTCTAATCCTAAAGCGCGGTGAAGTGGTGAGGGCCTATAAGACCTCGCAAAAATCTCCCTTAACACATTAGGGATGGGAATCGTTGGTTCTTGAGATACTTCCTGGAGAACACATTCTTTTGGAAATATTGCAAAAGCCATTTCTGGTGGAGCTGGTTTTCCATCCATAGGATTGATCAGAGGCGTCATTGGAGCAGGTAAATCGGGTAAAATATTTATCCATTCCTTCGGTACTTCACTTGGTTCTAATAAAATTCTCGAATTAAAGTAATCAACCATTTTTTTTACCTTTTAAAATGTTTTTTTTCCACATGTTATATGTGTATCATTACAATATTGGAATTCAATTATTATTAACGCACATCTAAAAATGAAATTATTACTTTTGAACAGTTTAATTATAGTAATAAAAACGAAGAAAATAAGATAGAGGTTAGACCAATGAGAGAGGCGCTATTTCCAACGCCAGGGGCAATGCCAACGCCATATCCAATTTTTAATAACCGCCATTAAATTAAACCATGATTTTGAAAAAATTTTTATATTTTAATTATATCTCAATCTTTAAAAATTTAATTATTTTTATCTTCCTTCAAAGATTTTTGCCAGATTAGTCGCTGCAATTCTTGTAACTTTAACAGTTTTCATTAAAGTATCAATAATTGTTCCAGCGCATACAATTACTAAACGTCCTGCATTTGTAATAACAATGTAACCATCTTCTGCTCTTACGATAATCTCGCTTAAATCTTCTTGAAACAAAGATTGAATCGTTGACCTCCCTGTCATCAAAAGAGCACTGGCTAGCCCACAAAATTGATCACCATCTACATGATATTGAGGTAATGCAGAAAATGCAATTTGGTACCCTTCTTGAGAAACAAGAGCAATAGCTTCAATATCTGCATTTGATGTTATAAATGTGATTTGAGGGCTAATTTTTTCGATGTCCTCGTTGTTGATACCAAGATCACTTCCGAACTGCGATTTAATCACCTTTTTACTAATTTTTCATAACGGCTAATTTTTTCATTAAAATAATTAAGTAATTAACCTTTATAGTATAATTATGAATTTTATTATTAATAATTTTATTTGAGAATAGATTTGATAATTTTATTTTTTTAAATTTTAATTCCAAATTTTATAATTTTTAAATTGTCTAAAAAAACTTAAATTTATATAATTTTAATATAAATTTAAAATTATATTAAATCTTTATAATGGTTTTATAATTATTCTTTTAGCCCTTACGTTAAAATATTAGAACTAAATTAAAATATCTTATAAATTAAAAATTGTTAAAAAAAGTATGATAACGACAAGAGAATCAATTAATTATCAATTTTCTTTAATATTTGGGTACTCGTCTCCTAGCGATATAATTGTAGGTGATGTTATTGGCCCGGGAAAGTTGACAAAAGCGAAATTGAATGAGCTTTCAGCTTCAGTTATGAAATTTTTGCGAATGTACAATGCGATGTTAAGAGACTATACGGGTTCAGAAGTATTCTCTATAGAATTTGAATTGTATAATATTGATGAGAGAGCTCAAATTAATATTTATCCTAAATCTATGATATTTATTCCCGGTAGGCATAAAGATTGTGAAAGTCTGCTACTTGCTTTAAAGCCTGAAACGGGTATTTTAAATACACATAAATCTAGAGCCGATTTAAATAAGATAAGCAAATTATTTTTTGAGGTTGAAGAATTTACAGATCGCCCTGATTTAATAATAGAAGAGAAAAAAAAAGTTCTTAATAAATTTGCCAATCGTTTTAGTCAGAGACTTTTTGGAAAATTAATTGAAGATAAATGGAATAAAAAATTAGTGGGTTTAAGTACATCTCTTCCCACAGAGAAGGAGATGCTAAATTTTTCTGCAAATATAAAATCTAAAGTAGATATTTTATGGTATAAAAGACCTTATGAAATATTAATATTAGATCCTAAATTTGAAAGATTAAAAACTCCTTTTGAGAACAAATCTGCTATTGAACATCTTAAGTTTTCTATTTCTGAACCTAGCGCCAATTTTGTTGTCGAAAATACTCTCAAGTTAGGAAACAATCTCATAAATTTGGTTAATACAGGTACAATAGACGAAACCCAGGAAGAGATAATTGTATATCTATTGGAGAGTATTAAAGAACGGATTAGAAGAATTCACGAAGCTAAAACTGCTAAATGGTTAATATCTGAGATAGAAAAAGTATTAAGTGATCTTGAAAGCTTTTTCAATAAATTTTTAGAATATACTCAAAATTTTCTCAGTACGGGAGAAATGGGGGATTTATCTGAAATTTTAAATAAATATAGAGAATACATTAACGAAAAAGGGAGTTTTGAGAACGTAAATTTTGAAAATATCTCTAATATAGCAATTAATTCATTTCAAAAATCTATTATTCAAGAGAAAAATTTAAGAGTAATTGATTTGAAATCAGTAATTTATTATTTTTCAGAAATAATAAAAAATAGTTTTAAAATAGTTAAAAAATCTTTGCCAAAATACTTTTCTCGCCGGAGAATGAAAACATTAACGGTTAGTTTTATAACAAATTTAAAAGAAAAATTTGATTTAGAGCAGAAAGCAGCAAGAGTTTTAGGTCATAAAACTTTAGATAAATTTAGTTCATTTTTATTTAATCTAATAGAAAAAAATCCAGTTATTTTATCAAGAGATTTGAATTTTAAAGAAGAAACTTTAATAAATGAATTTAAAAATTTAGTAATAAAAAATATTGATTTATTTTTTGAAAATATTGAATTAACGATAAGTGATTTAGTCTTTTTTGCTGAAGTTTTAATGGAAAAAGAATCAAATCTTATTAAAAACCATATTCAAAAATTCAAAAAATTTTCTTCTGAATTACATTTCCTTTTAAGCTATCTATTGAGATATTCAACTATTAATCGGTATTTAAAAGATGAACCTGATGATTTAATATCAGATCCCGTTACTTTTGCTAATAAATTTCATCGTTTTCTAGAAAAACGTATAGGAGGCATCGATTTATATTGGAAATCTTACATTTTAGAATGGATAAAAGATTTTGCTAAGAAATTCTTTAATATTAAGGAACAAAAGGAATGGAATTTAAAGGATATTTATAACGATTTTATTGAATATTTTGAAGAGAGAGAATCAAATGAACAACAAACGGAGAATTTTTTAAAATTCTTAGACAGTTATATTGCTCAAATATTAAATGAATCAGAGAAAAATCAATTAATAGATTTTTTTGAGCAATATGAATTTGTAAATAAAATCAAGACTGAAATTCCTAAATATATAAAAAAAATAATTGAAAAAGAGGTCAGTACAATTAATATAGAATTGGAACAAAAATTACCCATAGATTTCTTTACTATAGATGAAAATGACTCATTCTATATTTATTTAAAAGAGATGGAGCTAAAATATTTCTCAAAATTAATTCCTAGACCCATTTCATTGATTTTGAAACATGATCTTACAAATGAAGAACAGGAACTTTTTTCCTCAGATCTGTATCATGTGTTTAATTTTAGATTTTGGCATAATAAAGTAAAAATAGATTTGGCAGATAACTTTAAAGAAGCATACAGGGAGTGGATAAAAGAGATATGATTAGTGGAATTAGTGGAATTAAAAGAAGAACAATAGCATCAGAAAGTACTAAAAGATTTTATCAAACTGTTGATTTGATAATATCACATTTTAAAAGAGATGCTGATAGAGAGAAAATATTCGAATTAACCACACAGGATACAACTCTTAAAGATTTACTGATTGCAACGGCTTCTATTCATTTGTATCACAATTTGGGAATACGGGTTAAAGAGGATTTAGACGAAACACAAATGACAATCGATTCGACTAAAAATTTGGAATATGTTGAAAAGAGTATATTGATAGAAGAGGTTAAATTGTTATTAAAAAATTCTTTAAATTTAGAAATCGAGATGCTAATTAGATTAATTAATTTGGAAGATAAACTTATATCTTTCCTGATTGAAGAAAGGAAAGAAAAAATAACGGATCTAGAAAGAAAAAGCATTATTAATGAAATTGAAGATAATATTGAACATAATTTAATAGAAGTTGTATTAAAATATCCTCCTTTTTATTTCTATGATTTAATTGGTGATCTAATTGGTCTAACTAATGAGATTAAATTAGAGATATTAGAAGAGGGTTCTGCTTTCAAAGATTTATCGATTGAGATTGAAAAAAAATTAGAAAGGGAAGAAAAGGAAGATAAATTTATTGAATTATCTACGATTAATAGATTGATTAACAAAATCCAAGAAGAGTTCGAATTCAAATCCTATAAAGAGTTGCAATTTCAAGCAATGTCAGTTAGGATGATTAAAAAAAAAATTATAGACTATAATTTTAATCGCTTCCCTATCTCCCTTCCCGGGCTATATACTTTTTTAGAAGCAAATAATATTAAAAAAAAATTGATTGAAAAGATAGGTAAAGCTCTTGACGAAAAAATAAATTTTGAACAATTCGAAGAAAATACGTTGTCTTTTTTAAAATCTATGATTATTAAACAGCTAAAGACTAATCCAAACGATTTTATATATTTTTTAGAGAGTTTAAATGAGAGTAGTTTTAGTGAAGTAATTTTTTCATTAAATAAGCATGGAATCCATAATATTTTATATTTAATAAAAATTGATGATGAGATCGCGCAAAAAGTTAAGCAGAATCTGATCCGGTACAATATAGACAAGTTTAATATAATGTCATTAAATGTTGAAAAAACAAATCTAATTCATATAGCTAAAAAGACGATATGTGAGTTGGATTATCATATCCTAAATAATGTAATAAAAAATTATGAAGATATATCAGAGTTTAGTTTATCAGATGTATTACATCAAGATTCCGAAGAACTCAATGAATTGTGGAAAATTTTAGAGGAAAAAGTAGGACTCTCATTAAGAGAATTCCGTGAATATGTTCGAAAGAAGGAAATAATTGATAAGGTTTTTTTCCAAGATTTAAAATTAAAAAATTATTCACAAATATTATTATTATTAAATTTTGATGATATTATAACTAAATTAGCAAAGGAAGTTTTCTATCACATTTTTTCGAAAATTGTAAGACAAATCGGTAGAATAATTGAACTGTATCACAAAATTTCTAATGAGAAAGCCATTTTTCTTTTAGCTTTGAAAAAAATGTATGGAACCACAGACACAGAACGATGGATATGGATAAAATTAGAAGAATTAATAATAGAAAGAATAATTAAAAGACAAAAAGAGTTAGTAGTAGTTTTAAATGCAACAAATCTCCCAATTCTTATTAATGGATTCATTTTTGCCAGATTAACAGATATATCTTTGAAAGAAGGAATTTTAGAATTAGAAAATAAGAATAGTCCCATTTATGAAAATATCAAGCCTTTAAAATTAAAATTCGACATAGTATCGCCAGTATCTTATTGTATTGCTTATGACTTAATTAAAAGATTTGAATCTTTTGAAGAATTACGAAAGTCAAATGTAAAACGAATAATCAAATCAAAAGAAATAAAAAAAGAAGAGAAAAAGAAAAAAATACGTGAGCAACAAGAAATTAGTACATTAAACTGGATTGAACGTAGAATTACATCTTCACTCATGAGAATTAATAGTCCAGGTATTAATCCAAATCAATTATATTGGCAGGAAAAAGATACAAAAATAGCGACTGATAATATTAAACTTCATAGTGAATTAAAAGGAGATTCAATTGAGCTATTTACAGAATATTTTCATTTTGCTATTGAAAAAATCATGTCTTTTGTTGAAATAAAATTACCTAATTATGAAAATTTATATAATCTTGTTATTAAGATTACTGAAGATTTGATTAAAAAGCGGTTAGGACATATTCCCATATCTGAAGAAATAAAAGAAATGCTTGATGGTGAGAGATTTGAAATAGCTAAGCAAATTGCCACCAGAATAGGTCGAATATTAGATAAATCACTATATTCCAAATTTAAAAATAAAAAAAGATGAATTTAAGCTAATAACCTTTAACTAATTTAATTAATTATAAAACATTAACCCTAATTGAAGGTTATTTTAATGTCAGTTACTAGAAGTAAATTAAATAGTTTAAAGGATTCTATATCACGAATCGTTTTGGGATTTATTCTATTCTCTTTATCAATCTCTGGTTTAATTATTGCTCTATATCTAAGAGTTTTAGGATTTAGCGGTACTATTATTGCTGGTTATGGTTTTTTAACAGAATTTATTGCAATGTGTGTGTGTTATTTTATATTTAAAGGCTATTTAAAGATTGATGAGGAGATTGAAAAGCCTGATAAAAAAAAAAAGAAGTAATCTTTTACAAAAATTTTTCCCAAGATCTTTCTTTTACTCTCATAGAGATTAGATATGGCGTTATTTCAGTTAATAAAATATTTGGATCATACTCCCATGCTTCTTTTTTATTAAAGGAAAGACATTTCAAATTCTTTAAATCGAGAATTTTTTTAATTAATAGGCCGTATGTTGCAACTTGAGGGAGCGAAAATAAAAAATTCCCCTCAGGTTTATAGTCGACTATTTTAACGATATTATCGTGAATTTGAATCAAATCAATATGTCCGGTAATATATAAATTATTAGAGTTTTTCCATACTGGGACTTCTATGGCAATTGAATCTTTATCTTTTATCAAAATATTTTTTAAAATCGGTTCATGCCCCGGTTTCTTATTAATTCGGTTTTCATTGTAAATTTCGTAGACTTTTTGTGCATAGTTTGGCAATTTGGTATTTGAACTATATTTTCTAATTTTTCCAGCTCGAATCAATTTCTTGCTTAAACTCAAAAGAAAAACATTTTTTAGACCTCTAATCTTAAACTGAGAGACTCTTGGAGTTTCTCTTGAGTTAAATAAATTGTTTGGTATAGAGCCTCGGTAAACATTTTTAAGATATGAACCTAGTCTTTTAAATTCTTCTCGATCAGAATTTAATTGATTTAATTTTTCTTTGTGGTTTTTTAGATTCCAATTGAAAGAATATCTTATTTTTTGGTGAAAGAAATCACGACGTTTAATCATTATTAAATATTTACAGCTGCAGATCTTTATATATTATATATATATAAACTAATGTTCCTAAATACATTAAAGTTATTACCTTAATAAAAAAGATATATTAATCATTTATTATGCTAATTTTAATAATTCTCATAAGATTTAGAGATGATAAATATTTAATATTGAATAGATTAGCGGACCTAGCAGGATTCGAACCTGCGACTTTCGGATTAGAAGTCCGACGCCCTATTTACACGATTTTTATTTATATAAAAACCTCCAGGCTAGGCTATAGGTCCTCAATTTTTGTTTCTATTCGCTTAATATTTTAATATATTAAAAAAAATCTATAAATTTTATCATAATTTAAATAAAAGTTTTGGATTATATTTTATGATATAAAATTAAGTCTTTCTGTTTACAGCTAAAAATTTAATAAATGTGAATAAAATTATTAACGAAATAAACATTATAATTTTATGAACTAATAGGGGTGCTTTTATTAAGTTTGAAAGATGATAAAAAAAAAAAATCTGATTTAGTAACTGATTTAGAGGAATCTAGATTAAAAGCTTCAACTTTAACTTCAGAATTGAAGGAAACAAAAGATAAATTATCAGAAATGACATTGGAATTGAAAGAACAAAAAGATAAAGAGAAAGCTTTAGAGAGTGAGGTTCGAACCTTTGAAGCAGAAATTAAGTATATGGATGCAAATAAAAATAACACTAATATTTTGAGCGATCAAATTAATTCTTTAGAAAAGTTAAAAGATAATTTAGAAGGAAAACTAGAATTAAAGGAAAAAAAAATAGAAGAATTACTTTTAGATAAAGAATTATTATTAAAAGAAAAATCTGAGATATTAGAAAGTAAAAACGAGATTTTACAGCAAATAAAAGAGAGAGAACTGGAATTACAAAAAGGAGATCAAAAACTCGATGTTTTAAAGGAAAAATTCAAACAATCAAGTGGTGAACTTCTTAGTAAAACCATGGTAATTGATAAATTAGTGAAAAAGGGTAAAAGTTTTGAGGATCTTGAGAATAAAATTAATATTTTAGAAAAAGATTTAGAAGAAAAAAATATAGCAGAAAAGGAATATGAAGAAAAAATAGAAGTATTAGAAAAAAATGGAGATATCTTTCAACAAAAACAAAAGAAAGAAAAGAAAGAGATTTCTAGCGAGAATACAGAAGTTCTTTTTGATATGGAGAGTATAATAGAGAAAATAAGAGAAATGTTTCCACAAGGGAAAAGTAATATAAGATTAGTAATACCTGAAATTGATGATTTAAATAAATTTGAATTAATAGATACCATTAAGAAAATTCCAAAAAAAATTAGGATTAATATAGGTACCAAAATTGAAGATCCAGATAGTAATGCTTTAGTTAGTGAAATAAAAGGTCATTGTCAATTAACAAATTATTTTGACAAAAAATTTATTGCTTTAAACATAGATTCATCTAAATTTTTAATAGGTGTTTTCACTAAGGATGATATTGTAGGAATATATACAGAGATCATGGAAATTATTGACCTACTTAAACCGACAATAATGGAACCTTTCATAAGGGGTAGTAAAATCACATGAGATATAAATAACTATTTTTAATTTAACTACTACTTCTATTTTTTTAATTTTATTTGTAAATCAAGTACAATTAAATCTGATTTTGGTGAATAAGATTTAACAATCTTTGAATTGGGAACTTTTTGGACTTGCCAATTAAAGATTTTTAATTGTCTTGTGATTTTATTTAAGGCTTTTTTTATTGGATTTGGTTTTTCAGAGAATTGATAAAAATGTAATATGCCTCCATTTTTCTTCATTAGAAAACAAGCTATATCAATAAATTTTATTGATCTCTCAGGTAAATTCATTATTATCCTATCAACTTTATTGCTTAATTTTTTTCTTATACGATTATTAGGACTAGTGAGATCTTTAATATCTATATTATATGGTAAAACCTTCTCACTCAATTTGTTTAAATCAATATTTTCTTTTAGATATTTATAAGCATCAGGGTTAATATCAAAAGCATGAACTAATGCATTACTGTTTTTAGCAATTTGAATAGCAAACGGGCCAACCCCAGAAAAAAGATCTACTATTACTTCATTATCTTTAAAATTACCTGAAGCAATTCTTTTACGCTCATACACAAGTCTTGGAGTAAAAAATGTTTTTTTAACATCAAGTTTAAAAAAACAGTTATTTTCTTTATGGATAGTCTCAGTAATATTTTCACCATATAAGAATTCTAAGTTTCTTAACCGATATTCTCCTTTGATTTCGCTTCTTTTCTCATAAACTGATTTTACATTGTTATTTACTTCTATAATACCTTTAGCTACTTTTTGTTTAAGTATTTCTAAATTTTTGTCATTTTCAGATTTGAATTTATCAAACTCGATAATTGCAATTTCTCCAATAATGTCATACGAGTTTGGAATATTTTTAAAAAATTTTTCTGGAATCTCATTTTTTAATGCTTCTTTTATTGATTTATGCTTATATTTACGATTAATTAACCCAATTTTGATTTCAAAATGAAAAACAATATGATTTTTGATGGTATTTATTAAAATTTCAGTTAAATTTTCATTTTCTATAATTGGAAATAAAATATCCTCATTTTCATGTATTACTTTAACTCTATGATCTATTATCGATTGTTTGGTAAAAGTTTTATTCATTAATTTAATAAATCTTTGACCATCTTCCTTTTTGATTTTAATAAATCTATAAACCTTATTATTCATATATATCTTGTACTTCGAAAATTATTGAAAATTTTTTATTAGGAACCTTTAATCCTTCAATTATTTTATTATTAATTTCATTAGATGCTTTTGTACAGTTAATTAAAATAGTTCTATCACATATAAAATTGCTTTTACGAAAAACTATGTCATTTTTATTGATTAATTTTAATTTATTGCTTCCATACCCATAAAAGCTATCTTCAAATTTATCTAATTTAATTACAATTTTAATTTTATTTCCCATAAATATGCGTTTCTTTAAGTCGAAACTTAAATCAGAGCAAGCCTTAGAGGCATTAACGCCTATGATACAATTTCCTCGTTCTGTAAGATACTTACTTTTTGTTATTTCGATTGTAGTTTTATGAGTACAAAGAATATTTTCATGACCATATGCTTCAATCCTTTCTAAAATAGCCATTATTTGGTAGAACCTTCAAAATAATTAAAAATATCTGTTAAATTATCAAAAGCTGAGATTTTTGTTTTGTATTTTGATTTTAATATTTGATTAAGATTATGTACAGTATTATTTACTGAAAAATCAACAGATTCATTAAACTGATTAACATAAGCCTTTGGTATCAAAATTCCACATTTTTCATAGTGATTTAAATGATGGGAAAAGAACTCTAATGCTTTATTTATGCTATTTTGATTTAATAAATCCTCCTTATACAAAGATTTTATACTCTCGAATTGGCCCATCGGAAATGTTTCACTTAATTCTACCGGAATAATTCCATAAAAATCCGAGAGATATATGCTATGTATATATCGTCGAGGAATAATTTGATTTTTATTAATTATTTCTTTCCAATTCTTTATAGTTGGAGAGTTATAACCACTTGTATCTAATTCAGGTAAAATTATTAAGAATTTCGCTCCAGATGGAGGGCGATAATTATTTATTAGTTTTTTTTCATATCTATAAAATATTGGCCTATTAAAGCTTTCTTGAGATGCATATAATCTTCCATGATTTTTATAAGCTTTTTCATAAGATTCGATAAACGATGTATTCTTTTTAATTACTTTATATGCCATTACTAAATTGGGATGATTTCTAATTCGTTGTTCTACAAGTTCCCATAGGTTTCCTTCCCTTATGGCTTGTCTGACTGTTTTTAATTCAGAAAATGATAAATAAAGATTATGTTTTGCTAACAATTCAGTACGTAATTTATCATGGAAGGATTTTACTTCTTTTGGGGTATATTTGCAACAAATAGGACAATGGCAAGGGAATTCTTCCAACTCTTCAAGCTTTCGAGTGCCTGTTGATAATGTAAAATAACGATTTTCTTTAGCATATAAGATATATGCTGCTGAATCCATTAAATCACATCCACAAGCGATAGCTAAAGAAAAGAATTGTGGTAATCCTAACCCAAACATGTGTAATGGTTTATTAGGGGTAATAAATTTTTTAACAGTTAATAGAATTTGGATTGGTAGATCAAATCTATATTCTAAAAAGGCTTTAACTAGACCTCCAATAGCGTAGACTTCAAAATTTAAATTATTCATCTCTAAAGCGCTTGTTTTTAATAAATCAGGATATCTTGCACCGTGAATAGGTCCAATCCAATGAGACATCTCATTTTTCCTCCTTTTTATATTATCTTTCGCACGGCTTATTGTTGTGAATACTTTATTTTTCGCAGAAAGATAATCATCGTCTAATTGAACTGGCAAATCTAATATTACTGCAAGATCTGATCCAATATCTTCTTGAAATTTCTCGATATCTTTGGGTTTTATTTCGATTTTAGAATTTTTATACATATATTGTTGAAATGCACCACTATCAGTAGCTATTAATCCATCAAAATTTAAAAACTGATGAATTCCGCGTGATAAAACTTGTTTTTTTACTTCATCATTTTGATAAATAATATATGCATTAGTAAAAATACATTCAGCACCAAACTTCTTCAATTCTGATGGAGTTATTATGTTATTATATGGATGAACAACAGGAATAAGATTTGGAGTTATTAATCGTTTATTGTTATGTACTATTTTCCCTATCCGTCCTAAAGCTTCTACGTCAAGTAATTCATATTGCATGTCAAAAACATCAAAGGTAAAAAATTAATTGAAAAAATCGTTTAAATCGTTTTCTTAAAATTTTCAAGTAAAAAAACCTTATTACAATATACTATAAA
>SDBS01001562.1_pt1 | contig 23301 bp, 18 predicted proteins | sample 2277091 | NCBI WGS metagenome assembly SDBS01 (sample SAMN10404972, study PRJNA504765) | marine sediment metagenome | isolation source: marine sediment core GS10_PC15, 163 cmbsf | place: Arctic Ocean: Southern Knipovich Ridge | collected 2010
AGTAAAGGCAAATCTTTCAAAGGACGAAATTGCGCAAGGAAAGTTGCGATCAAATTCAGGTATATGGAATCTGATATGTATAATCTGGTCCCAGCGGTAGGAGAAATAAACGCTTTAAGATCGAATTACAGCTTCGGAATTATTCCCGGTGAAAGGCGTGAGTTCGGTGAGTGTGATATGGAGATTAAAAATCGAAAAGCTGAACCACCGCCGAATGTCAGAGGCAATATTGCCAGAATATACTTTTACATGGATTGGGCTTACCCAGGACATGGAATTATTAGCAAAAAAAATCAAAGGTTGTTTAAAGTATGGGATAAAGAAGATCCAATCGATGCTTGGGAATGTGAACGGTGCAAAAGGATCGAACAAATTCAAGGGAACGAAAATCCTTTTGTAAAAAATACCTGTGTTAACAGTGGTATGTGGTAAATTGAAACCTGTCTTGATTTCCTGGGGTTTTTCAATATGAATGATCGATATTGCGATTTCGATACGAAATCTGCTTTAAATTCAAATAAATTGCAGGTGTAACATTGGGCAAGACATCTTGCATTTCTGATTAAAAAGATGAGGATTTTCGTTCATAGTCTTCAGCAATGTTTTATTTGACTTAACTTAACCAAGCACTTTGGCAAGTAGTACTCATTTTTTTAAACGGCCCGAAAAGTGAAAATTACTAATTTTATATTTCGCATAACGAGAATCAACCATTATACACACAAGTGTAGTTCAAAGATTTCTCAATTCTCACGTCGCAAATCCAGACAATGAGTAGGGTAATTTCCATGGCTTACTTGCCGAACTTTTATGATAGATTCTCTTATCAAAGGATTGGGTGTTGCTTTAATTTGGAAATAATATCTCAAAAGGCCCAATTCAAAGGCAAAAACAACGTTCTAAGCTAAAATTCAACCCTGTTTTTTAGTCATTATACCATCAATTCAGAGCATAAGTCCTGTCCTCCACAGACAAACACAAACATACCACAATAGAGCCCTGCGAAGATTGGAAAATTTGAAAAAACCCACCCTTAAACAAAAGGCGGGGCTTTTTTTGTGTTCGAAGATAAGCCCACTAAAACAGCGTAAAAAATAGTTGTTTTCTGCGCTGTTTTTTAGTATATAAAAACATCAATAAATACAAGGGTTTTAAAAAGCGAAATATAAGGGGGTTTTTTGCTCACTATGGCGCCCACTTCAAAAACAACATGTAAATGGTGCAGCGAGCCGCTGTCTTTAGACCATACCGGCCCTTGCCCAAAGTGCGGAAAAACAGGCAAAAACATAACCGTAGCACCCGGCACGGCAAAACTTAACATTATTGGTCATAAAGTAACGACAATAACAGAACGCCGGCAGGAAATTATTAAGGAAAACCCCAAAATCAAATGGGTTACTATTCTGATATCGATTGCCTCCATATTCTTAGGCGGAATTTTCCCACCGCCGTTTAATATTATTATCGGCCTCGCGGCCTTTTTTATTACATACAGCCTCGGCCCGTTTGTCATAAAAACCATAAAAATCGAAAGAAACAAATCATAAATAATGTCCAAATCAGTCGCAATTTACGCCCGCGTCTCCACTGACAAGCAGCAAACCGATATGCAGCTCCATGAGCTCCGGCAATACGTCAAACGCTCCAGCTGGAAAATATATAACGAATACATAGACCACGGCTATACCGGAGCCAACACCAAACGCCCCGCATTTACCTCTATGATGTCAGACGCCAAAAAAAAGAAATTTAGCGTCTTGCTTGTCTGGAAACTCGACCGACTTGGCCGGTCCCTAAAAGACCTGATCACCACCTTAGACGAGCTGGGACACCTCGGTATTGACTTCATCTCATACGACAACCAGCTTGACACCTCAACGCCGACCGGCAAGCTCACCTTTCAAATAATTGGCGCCGTAGCCGAATTTGAAAAAGACATCATCCGCGAGCGAGTGAGAGCTGGCCTGGCCAATGCCAGACGCAAAGGTAAGCAGCTTGGCAGGCCAAAGAAACCACCCATAGTCCAAAACCAGGCCCGGATCCTCCGGGGCCAGGGCCTCTCTTATCGCAAAATAGGAAAAAAACTCGGCATAGCCGAGTCTACAGCCAGGAATTGGTTGAAGAAAGGAGGAGAACCCACCGTATTTACCTAACATTAGCTAAAAATTATCCTAATAATTTACCTAATATTAGCCAAAAAAATGACCCCTTTTAACTTTACCGCTTTTAACTTTCCTTTAGGTCCAGGTTGTCTTATAGGAAGATAGGAAAAAAACTCAACATAGCCGAGTCTACAGCCAGGAATTGGCTTAAAAAATAACCGACAAGTTTATTATAGTGAAAATAAAACTTTACTAAAATCAACAAATAAATATATACACACTTAATTTCAACAACTTAACACACCGTCTGCGATATGCTAATATAATAAGGAGTAATTAAATAGCCTAATATAACTACTATCCATCAACTTTTTATACTTAATTAAAAATTATGATTACAATTAACAAAACAGTGGCTACCAACAAAGAAAACCTCTTGGCCTATTTTAGAGATAGAGGCAAGGAGTCGCTTAAAGAAGTTTTATCCACCTATAAAGCCTCTGAATTCAAAAAACAGGCATCCGCAATTAATCGTGCGGTTATAAGGACCCGAGAACAGGTTTTAAAAACACTTCTACAAAAAGCCTCACAAGAATCATGGAATAATACCGAAATTCTTGAATGCGCTTTAATGTTAACTTACTCAAGTTATATTGTCATGATTGAATTTAGAAATGATGTATGGCCATACGAATACATGACTTTTTCGCGACGAATAGGAGAATTATGGGATCCTTTCTGTAGGTTATGTTTTGATTATCCTCTAAAGGACCTTGAATTGTTCGTTCCGCCTCTTTTCTCGGAAGTGAAACAGAAGCTCTCAACGGAAATTGAAGAATATATAGACACCTTAAATATAACCAGTAAACAAAAAAAAGAACTTAAAGAATATTACAATAAAGTATGGAGCTTGGTTACTTCAGGCGAAATCAAGCTCGAGCTTGATTTACACTTTATACAAAACGACACAAAATTTGTAGTCGATTTTAAGAGTGGGTTTGGCTCAAATGAAAAGGGAAACACAAATAGACTTTTGTTAGTTGCATCAATTTATAAGAATTTAGAAGAAAATTATAAATGTCTTCTTTTGGTTAGAGCAGAAGAAGATCGAAACAATAACTACTTCCAAACATTGAAAAACTCTAAAATATGGGAAGCTTGTAGCGGGAAAGAATCATATACAAAAATACATGAGCATTCTGGTTTTGATATTTCATCCTGGACAGAAGCTAATATTGATTGGGGTAATGATTTTCGGCCTGATACGATGAAATATTTTAAAAATAACGACTTGAGTCAATATTTGAAATGGTAATTGAAACAGAACAAATTTATAGATCATACTACACTAAATCTGACCCAATAGTCCGTTATATGGTCGAAAAACTATCGATTCGGAACGGATTAAGAGTTTTTGAGCCTTGCGCTGGTGATGGTGTTTTTATTGATGCGCTAAACAATAAAGTCACTAATTTATCTATAGATATTTTTGAATTAAATCCAGATGCTGTGAAGTTGTTGAAACAAAAATATGAAACAGATGAAAACATTAAAATCTCTTTACGGGATACAATTGTCGATACCGATTTAAGGTTATTTGCCAATGCAGGAGGAATTTACGATAGAATTATAGCCAACCCTCCCTATGGCGGATGGTTGGATTATGACAAGCGTCGCTATCTAAAAAAGATATATCCAGGCTTATATGTAAAAGAAACATACGCTTTATTTTTATATCGATGCACCCAGTTATTGCGAGATAAAGGAATTCTTGTTTTTATTATCCCCGATACTTTCCTAAACCTGCACATGCATACCAATTTAAGAGCATACTTACTTAACCAAACTAAAATTAGAGAAATATGTTTGTTCCCATCTTCTTTTTTTCCTGGGGTTAATTTTGGCTATTCAAATCTATGCATTATTGCCCTTCAAAAGTGCTCAAAGATTGAAGAATGTTTAAATAACAAATTTAAAGTTATAACTGGATTGAAACAGGTAGAAGAATTATCCAATTTGAATGAAAATACAAAAGAGCACCATATTGTTTTTAATTTTACGCAAGCCGATATTTATAACAACATAGATCATGCGCTGTTCATATCAAGTAATCCGAAAATAACTTATTTAATCAACAACTGTAAAAAAAGAATAGGTGATATAGCTGATTGTGTAACCGGTTTTTATTCTGGAAATGATAAAAAATATTTACATCCAATTTCCAAAGATATTCGAAATGCAAAAAGATACGAATCGGTTGATAAAAAACGAATCTCCAATGATTATATCGCTTACAGTAATATTTTGGACGGTATTAAAGGCAATAAGTGCTTTATTCCTATAGTGAAAGGCGGCGGCGTTAAATATTTTAAACCTGATACCTGGTATATGGACTGGAGCACTGAAGCTATTGAAGATTATAAAACAAATAAAAAGGCCCGCTTTCAAAATCCTAATTATTATTTTAAATATGGAATTGGGGTCCCAATGGTTTCATCCACGAGCATTACCGCCGCATTAATTGAAGAAAAACTTTTTGACCAGTCAATCGTGGGAATTTTTCCTCACGACAAAAAATGGCTTTATTACCTCCTTGCATTTTTTAATTCTCCTGTTTGCAATAAATTGATAAGGACTATTAATCCTTCCACTAATAATCCCGCAAATTACCTTAAAAAAATTCCATTCATACCTCCAACAGAAAAACGTCTATCCGAAATTAATAAACTTGTTCATAATATTGTTTCTGCGCTGAAGAAAGAAAGAGAATATTCAAAATCGGATGAAACAGAACTCAACCATCTAATTCAGAAAATATACAGTTTATAATACAAGGAGAACTATTATGCCCCAAAATACCCCTCGCTCAAAAGAAAAAGTTCTTGAATCGTTACCCAAAAAGCTTCACCCTATTTTTGAACAATTTGTCTCTGAATATCGCTATCATTGCGTTGAAAGATATGGAAAGCCTTTTGTAAGTTATGTAGTTATTGCAGACCTTATTAAGAACGGATGGCGCCCCACCCATAAACCATTCATAGAATATTAACACCTCCGCCCAACAATTACCTTAAAAATCATGAAAATCCGCAAACCAACATGCTAAAGAAATCGTTACTAAAATCACTCCCATACTTTGCTGCAATAATTACAGGAGGGATTTTTTATTTTCTGGCGAACAGGCTACAGCAAAATTATCATGATTTATTTTTAAATATAGCAGCTGCCTTTTTTGCCATACCACTACTTTACTTTTTTTATGAAACAGCTAAATCTTTTTCACGCAGGCAATTAAACAAGGAAATCTTTGATTACGCCAAAATGCAAATTGATAGAGAAGTTCTGTCTGTTCTGAACCAACTGCAAAAAATTGTATACACTCTTGAGAAAAAGGATTTTTCAAATAAGGCAATCAGCAAATTCCTTTCACTCAATAAAAAGGAAATTGAGAGCCAAATCAAAGACAATAAATATTTAGGTTTTCAAATCTTAAAAAATTGGGAAATCAGCGAAAAAGGTTTGCACGAAATTTTAAAAAATTCATTTGTTTTAGAAAAAATAGAAGATGAGCAGACCATATCAATAATAAATATATTAAAAAGTCTTAGGCAGCTTGAATCTATACAAAAAATTGATGATCTTTATATAAACACAAAAGAAAAAGCAAAAGGATATAAAGTTCAGAGTGGCGTTGAAATGAATCCCGAGAACATAAAATTTCCCGACAGATATATGCTATTGAAACATTTAGATAATGATAAATTTATTGTTTGCGACTTTGGAGATATCCCAAAATACAATTTAGGAAATTGCCTAAACTACTATACGATAAACAATAAACTATTAGAGGTTTATTCTACGGTTATTTTTGAATTAATAAAAGATATTAATCGTTGGTTAGATTTAACAGGGAAAGAATTTGTTATTGATACAAAAATGTTTAGAATGCGTAGTAAGCACATCATATAACGCGGGTATCTGGCTTCGTAAATTATAATTTTAAGTTATTAATATGGGTGAAGAATCAAGTAAAATGCGTTTCAATATACATAGAAAAGATAGTGGTTGGCTTCGATTATTTATCACAATAATTTACGGATTTATATCAATTCTTTTTCTCTGGGTTGGTTACTTATTAATGAAATATGGTTCTGCTGGTGAATGGAAAATAGTATCTAATTTTAAAGGATGGGAATTATATATCGCCAGTATTTCTCCGGGATTATTTGTAATATTATTGGGCGCCTCTATTATAATCTGGGGTTTATCAAAAACGTTAAAGAATCTTGAATAGTTTAAAACAACAATTTGCCCAACAATTACCCCAAACATCCACGATTGACAAACCCCCAACTATAATATAAAGTAATTACAAGCTGTTAAACATATAAACTTAACGGCTTTTTAATTTGTTATAATTAATGAAAATATGGCAAACCTCGACCTCATATACGGTCCGAACGACAGAACAAGAGCATTTGAGAAGCATGAGACTGGATACCTTATCTCCATTGCCGGCCCTGGCACAGGAAAGACCTTTTCTTTCCTGAAAAGAATTGAGGCGCTGACAGCAAGGGGTATTCCGCAAGACAAAATTTGCTATCTCACATTCATCAAGGAAATTAGTAACGCGTTCACTCAGGACTATATCGAGGAGTTCACAAGAGAATCATATGAGGCAAACAAACCACGTATTTCTACGCTTCATAGTTTTGCTTGCCGCTTACTTCGTAACCAAGGCTTCCAAATAGGCTACGATGGAGAGTTGTTTTTTATTAATGCTGCAGAAACTAACTTGGATGCAGCCACTACCCTCCTCACAGATCTACTCCCTTTAGTTAGTGGACCTGCTTGTCGTACAGTTCCTCAGCTACGAAACCATCTTAAAGATATCAAGGCTGCATGGCGTGATACCGTTGATCCTTCATCACTTTCGAGTCCCATTCCAAACATCCTCGTGCAGGCCGAGATTCTCTTTCGTGCCCTCCGAGTCATAGATTGGGATCAGACGATACCACTTGCACACAAACTTGCAAATAGCCTGTCAACACTTCCCAGTTGGATTACAAACATTAAACACTACCTCGTAGACGAATTTCAAGATTTCAATAAAGCTGAGCAAACCCTCATTGCTTTCCTCTCAGGCCACGCTACATCCTCGGTTATTGTCGGAGATGATAACCAAAGCTTATATCGCACACGCGGTGGCTCACCCGATGGCTTAAGGTCTCTTTATTCCGATTCGGCCAAGGATCAGGTTTCGCTTGTTAATTGTTTTCGATGCCGTGAGACAATTGTGAGGGCGGCGAATACTTTTCAAAGAGTAATGCACGCAACCCCACGCAGGATGATTCCGGTTCATAGTGGTGGAGAAATTCTTGCCTATCGTTTCAAAAGTTCAAAGGCCGAATCTGCTTTTTTAGTCCCGTTCTTGCAGGATTGCATTGCGCAACTGCCAGAAACAATCACCCCTAAAGACGGCACCGTGTGTTTGTTTCCTAGTTGGAAGGTGCTTGACGAGTATTACAAACAACTCTCCCCCTTTGTACCATGCGTGAAGCGCAAAAGCATTCTTAATCCTAAAAGGATCTGGCTTGAACGTGTGCTTAATTTGCTTTGCATTCCAAATCAGCGTTTCATCGAAAGGCTCCTCTTGAACGAGTACGACCAGATTAAACCTCGACATAAACAATTGATAATTCAAAGAGTTGTGCAGGATGATGTTTCAGTTTTCCGCGCCGTACAACTGCTTGTCTCCGAAGGCCAAATAACCGGAAAAGCACTTGTCCATGCACAACGGTTTTGCCAGCTCATCGAGGACATTATATCGCGTGATCCAGAGAGAATCTCATTGCAACTCTCGTCTAAATTGGACATTGATGGCCCGGTGGCGTCTGGGCATATTTCATCAATGATTCTCAGGCTGGCAAACCCTGGGACCGAAGATATTGTCAAAGAATTCTCCGATCTTATATTGCCAGACTCCAAAAGCCAAGAAGAAGACCCGCGATCAATTCTTTTCCTAACTATGCATGGATCAAAGGGGCTTACCAAGAAAACTGTCGTAATGCCCGGATTAGAAAAAGCTTGGTTGCCCAGTGATTCAACCGGGGACAAATTTGATGAAAAGCAGAGACTATTCTATGTTGCGCTCACCCGTGCGACACATCAAGTCTTAGTAACACTTCCAATGAATCGTGCTAAGGGAGACACCTTAAATTATCCAACAACTGGCCGCGGAGAGGCAAGCCCCTTTCTTGCGAACTCGGGTGTGCGTGTTGAATACCGTGGATAGTTTGATTTATATCTAAAATCCGCCAACCCCCAAAAACACCCCAAAAAAAACAACCCCGCTTACTTTGCGGGGTTTTTCTTTAGAATTATTTTAGAACTTTTTTATAAATCCTTTATTTTTTCTTTATTTTTTCTTTAGAACTTTTTTATCAAATCTTCATCACCAGTATGCTAAGATGTTAAACTATAATATTAACTCAACATTCGCATGTGCCCCATTCGCAGCCGGGGCTGGCCGTAAGCCACAACATATGAAATACATACCACACCTAATCCCCTTGGGTTATACCCTCGACGCATTAAAGCTAAGACAATCAATGAGGATGTCGGTTGAAGAATACCCATACAACCGCGCTGTTCAGGGCTATATCAGCTGTTTTTTTAATGACCGCAAATCAGACAAGAAGTTTAAAGTAAAATTCCTCAGCCGCGACCAGGGCTACACCATTTTAAGGATCAAGTGAAAACCCTTCTCTAATCCGTTTGACAAAACTCCCTAGTTTTTATAAACTTATTACACCTTCCTACTATAAAATCATATAAAATTATAATTGGAGTAAATTATGTCATTTCAAGACGAATTCCCGCCAATCGATAATGCGCTGGAAATGGAGCCGGAAGAATTGGCTCCGTTCATTTTAAAATATTTATCCACCAGGGAAAACACAGGACAGATGAATAGGTATAATTTTACACTTGGCTCTAGTCCGGATTTAACAGCCTATGCTGGAGGCTCTAGGAAAGAAATACTTAAAAGGTTTATGGAGGCATGGATATGGCTCGAAAAAGAAATGTTTCTGGCGCCCAAGCCCGGAGAAAAAGGCGAATGGGTATTCATAACGCGTAGAGGAAAAAAAGTTTTAGAGTCCCAGGATTTCAACACCTACCAAAAAAGCTATTTATTGCCCTCGGAAAATCTTGACCCCGTATTAGCCAGGAAAGTAAAACCAGCATTTATTAGAGGAGATTATGACACCGCGGTTTTCCAAGCATTTAAAGAGGTGGAAGTAAGAGTTCGCGCAAAAGCAGGTTATGAAGGTCATAAAATCGGTGTTAAACTAATGAGAGAAGCGTTTAAACCGGAAGATGGCCCGCTAACAGATAAAAATTCAGACCCAGGAGAACAACAGGCCATGTCTGATTTTTTTGCAGGTGCCGTGGGCAAATTTAAAAATCCATCCAGCCATAGAGATATAGAATATACAGACCCACATGAAGTATCCGATATTATACGGATAGCAAACCAGCTTTTACGTATGCTTGATGATGATAAATAAATAACAACCTTTCCTTAAAGCTAAATTGCCTTTCGATATACCAGCATGCCCTCGGAAATAATAAAACTAAAATGGCTGCGCTTCACAGAAGAAACCAACGCTTTAGACTATCTGGAAAAGGCGTATTTTTTCATTCAAGAAACTGAAAATAACCACACAGCCTGGAAGTGGGTTATTCTCTCTCTGCATGGAGCATTGTATGGATTTGCTATTTGTGCCCTAAAGGGAACTAATCCGGAACGGGTAACAGACTTTAAACGAAAAAATAAAAGAACACATAAACTCAGCAACCTTCCCCGTGAAATTAACGAGCAGGGATTTCCTGAAAACATAAAGATAAAATACAACCCTTCAAAAGAGCAATTAGAATTTAAGGGGGCTATGTCAGGAGATGAAAGAAGATTGCTTCTTAGGCTTTCCAGAGATGAGGCCTATCAAGAGGCAATAAACAGGCTTTATCTAAATTATCAATTCCTCATAAGTTTTCCTGAAGCCTTAAGCCGTTGCCAGAATTCCAACTATATGCGCATGACGATAATGAGCAAGGTGCTCCAGCTTACCCGTGAACAAAAGGAATCTATTAACGCACTTAAAAATGAATTTAGAAATAAATTTGAACACTACAAGCCAACCGCCTGGTCTATTGAAATTCACGGAATGCCTCAAATTGCCATTGACGTATTAAATGTTATCCGTTTTCTCGCATTGGAAACGGGCAACTATACTCGTCTCAACCAGTCACAAATCAGAAAGGTAAAATCATTCGTTTTTCAAAGCAAAAAGCTGTTAAGAAATAGCCAGCTGTATAAGACTGTCCAGGCAGCTAAATAAACCAAAAGGAACTCCCAATGAAGCCCGACAACAAAACCGACCGAGTGGAAGAAGTTAAGAAAAAACTAAAAGAAGAGTAGGCTTATTGACCTAAAAAACAAGGAGGGAAACGTATGTTCATTGGAGAAATGCTTATAAAATTGGCCTGGGCGCTTAATCATGTGATTAATATTTATGTCTGGATAGTAATAGCTTCCGCGATTATGTCTTGGGTGAATTTTGGACAAAACCCGATAGTATCTTTTATCAGAAAAATTACAGAGCCGGTATTTAATTTCGTTCGGGGACTGCTTCCATTTACGGTAATTAGGGGCGTAGACTTTTCTCCGATTGTGGTTGTTTTAGGGATAGAGTTTTTTGTAAGGCCGGTTCTTTTAAGAGCAGTCCTGCTTATCGCCAGAATATTTACGGGGTAAAAATTTAAAAAAAGACAAAAGCCCCCAACCCCTTGATTTTTCAATTTTTTCCTTTATCATTAACCCACCCCCAGTCCATCATTTGACACCCAAGCAGTATTCCTTTATATAATCCTTAACCAAATAATTTCCTATCATCTAAAAGAAACAAGGAAACCCGCAAGTGGTCTATCCAATCATAGCAATCGGTCTCGGCATTGCCTTTACCTTAGCAGGGACGCTTCATCCCCAAAAACCCCTCCTTTTATTTCCTTTAGCAGTAATTGCTTTCGTCGCTGCAGTTGCTTCCCTTTATCAAACACATAAGAAATCACAAGAGGCTGTATGCGATACAGTCCGATTAACGATGGAGGAATATTTGTTATCAGTTGAGGAACAGCCAGAGCTTACTCGCCTAAAAGAAATAGCTGACAAGGCCGGCCTACCCCTTGAGGCATGTCTTCTAAAATTTGAGCAAAGCACCTTATTTGACCAGGGTCTCAAAGCCCTATTAGACCAGCGCTATGACGATGCAGTACAGCTTTTTACCAAAAACGCCCAGACAAGCAAGCAGGAGCCGGGAGAAATTTGGTTCTATCTGGGCAATGCCTTATATTTTCAGGGTAAATACACAAAGGCTGCAGAAAGTTACCAGGAGGCCTTGAAACATGAGCTTGGCTTTGCCGGAACCTGGACCAACTGGGGTATTGCCCTGGATGCGCTTGACAAACATGAGGAGGCCATAGAAAAGTTTGAGCAGGCCGTAAAACATAAGCCTGACTTTGCCGAGGCCTGGTACATTTGGGGTGTTATCTTAGGGAAGCTTGGCAGACTTGAGGAGGCCATAGAAAAGTACCAAGAGGCCTTGAAACATAAGCTTGACGATGCCAAGGCCTGGAACAGCTGGGGCAATACCTTAGGAGAGCTTGGCAAACAGGAGGAGGCCATAGAAAAGTTTGAGCAGGCCTTGAAACATAAGCCCGAATATGCCGAAGCCTGGATCAACTGGGGTGCTGCCTTGGGAGAGCTTGGCAAACATGAGGAAGCCATAGAAAAATTTGAAGAGGCCTTGAAACATAAGCCTGACGATGCCGAAGCCTGGAACAACTGGGGTATTGCCTTGGGAAAGCTTGGCAAACATGATGAGGCCATAGAAAAATTTGAAGAGGCCGTGAAACATAAGTCTGACGATGCCGAGGCCTGGTACATTTGGGGTGTTATCTTAGGAGAACTTGGCAGACATGAGGAGGCAATAGAAAAGTACCAGGAGGCCGTGAAACACAAGCCTGACTTTACCGGAGCCTGGACCAACTGGGGTGTTGCCTTAGCAGAGCTTGGCAAACATGAGGAGGAGATAGAAAAATACCAAGAGGCCTTGAAACATAAGTCTGACGATGCCGAGGCCTGGAACAACTGGGGTGCTGCCTTAGTAAAGCTTGGCAAACAGGAGGAGGCCATAGAAAAGTTTGAGCAGGCCTTGAAACATAAGCCCGACTATGTCGAAGCCTGGACCAACTGGGGTGCTGCCCTAGGAGAGCTTGGCAAACCGGAGGAGGCAATAGAAAAGTACCAGGAGGCATTGAAACACAAGCCTGACGATGCCGAAGCCCGGAACAACTGGGGTGTTGCCTTAGTAAAGCTTGACAAACATGAGGAGGCAATAGAAAAGTACCAAGAGGCCTTGAAACATAAGCCTGAATATGCCGACGCCTGGAACAACTGGGGTGCTGCCTTAGGAGAGCTTGGCAAACAGGAGGAGGCCATAGAGAAATTTGAAGAGGCCCTGAAACATAAACCTGACCTTGCCATTGCCTGGAATAACTGGGGTGTTACCTTAGGAGAGCTTGGCAAACAGGAGGAGGCCATAGAAAAGTACCAGGAGGCCTTGAAACATAAGCCTGGCTATGCCATGGCCTGGTATAATTGGGGTTTTGCCTTAGGAAAGCTTGACAAACATGAGGAGGCAATAAGAAAATTTAAAGATGCCTTAAAGTATAAACCTAACTATGTAGAAGCCTTGTACAACTGGGGTGCCGCTTTGATGAAGCTTGGCAGACATAAGGAGGCCACAGAAAAGTTTAAGGAAGCCTTAAAACATAAGCCTGACCATGTTGCCGCAAAAAACAACCTTAACAATTTATTAATAGCCCAACAGCAAGGTCAATAACTAAACCACCCGCCTCAAAAAATCCGTAAGTACCTGATCACCGGCGCACAGCTTACCCCTCACCCACCAGTGAACGTTGATTATACAGCCTCTCACGAGCCCGTTTTTCCGCAAACCCACAGAAATAAAGGCTTAACAGCCTTATCCCACAAAAAAACCGCTTTATCCTGCCATAGCTCACAAGAGCGAAGGCGGACAGCGGTTATTTTAGTTGTTGATGGACGAGGATGATTTGACAGTGGTCAAAATTAGAATTTACTTGACCTCACACCAGCAAAATATGATATCTGTTTACATAATAAACAGAACTGTATAATCACTTGATCTGCGGTGATTGGATGAATAATGAAAAGTGATAATCGAGGGATTAAATACAATCGGCAGGAGGGTTTGATCTTTATTATTCTTTAATCTCGAGAGACATAAATAGGAGGAAATTCGTATGAAATACAAATTATTAGTAATCGGTTTTGTAATTGGGACAGCAGGCACCCTAATGTCTTGCACGTATTCTGTGAGCAATGCACATTTGGAACCATCATATGTATGTGAAGGTGAGGAGATAACGCCTGTTGGAACATGGGATTATGAAGGAAATAGTGCGACAGTAAAAATCAAGAATAAAGATGGAGAAGTTCTCTGTGAGGCTGGAGCACATGATGAAATTTGCAATTTTGAGCGACCCCTAATGCAAAACGATCTGGTTAATGGAAAAGAGTTAGAAATATGGGCTAAAGGTAAGAAGCGTGCTAATTTCCACTATTTGGTATTGTCGGGAGAACGCGGTACAGAGCGTTTCGAAACAAATTATATCTTCACGACCGAAACGGGCGTCGCTGTCGACGATATAACTATGCCAGATGGTACTGTTATTCATAGAGGAAGAGAATACACTATATATAAATCGAACAATGTTTATGCAAATCTGAAGTCTGGTTGGTTTTCGAAAAGGGTCAGAACTGTCGGTTTTAAAGTATTGCTACCTCTTGGAGTGCTGAATCCTCCGCCTTTTACTGTATCAGGTCCTGGAGTATTAGACGAGACTATTAGAATTTTACCAGGGCTTAAATATGATGGAAATAATCAATTTCCGGCGGGTAAATGGGAAATAAAAACGATGTATGATCTTAATTCGCTATTCTCTTATTATGAAGGAAGCCTAGGGCCTGCTGATACATACAAACTTGAACTCTTTATAATCTGTGAAGAATAGGATTGCCTTTATATTTTAATTAAAAATAATAGATTTTTAATTGCTCACAAAAATTTTTGTGAAGTTCACCGTTAATTAAAAAAGGAGGAGAATGATGAAAACTTTGATTGCACAAATTGTAAGGCGGGCAAAAATTCCCATAGCTGCCGCTATAGCGGCTTTGAGGATTGTCATGGTAAAGCAGGCAAAAGTTCCCATAGCTGCCGGTGAAGCTGCTTTTGGTCTTACTGATTTTAAAAAAGCACTAAATAAGAAAATAATTTCTTATGATGACAACCATTACCCAGAAAAGAAGAAGCCAAAACCCAAACGACTTAACCAAGGATGAACAAAAAAAGTTTGAAGATCTCCAGGATATATATGCCCGCCTTTTAGATTCAGAGGATAAACCCTAATTCGCATGCCTGCCCCGCAAGGCTATGCGGGGAGCCCATTCGCAGTTGGAGCTAACCCGTCAAGGCTATGAACAACAACAACGACGTCCTCATACCGCCCGAATACCTGAAAGACCAGGCCCCATCCCTCCATACCATGGCCGGCAATTTAATAGTAACCCTCGACGCCACCGTCGAACAAATGATAAAAAAAGCCAAAGGCAGGGAAGACCTAGCGGCTGCCCTCCAGTATTTAGGCGAGCTGACCTACGTCGCCACCTTCCGCGTAAACCACGCCCTCGCCAAACTTCATAAGGAAAAGAGTTAACATGGACGAAATTAAAGACAGCAGGCCACGATACTGCACCGAGGAAGCCCTCGAACTCGAATCCCGCGCCGAAGACTTCCTGGACACCCTCGACGAAGCCGTTGACTACGCCATAAAAAAAGCCAAAGGCAAGGCAGACCTGGCCCAGGCGTTTGAATACCTCTCCGAACTCACCTACACCGTCCTCCTCACCCTTAATGACTCCCTCGCCCGCCTCAAGAAACTAAAAAACCCCGTAACCCCTTGATTCCTGGTACATAGTTTATCATTAACCAACCAGAGAACGTTGATTATACAGCCTCTCACAAAGCCAATTTCCACCAAACCCTACAGCAATAGAGGGTTTAAGGGTTTTGCTAACATTTTAAAAAGTAAAATATCAGTCCCTGCTCAAAATATCACACCTATTTGATTTTTCCCCACCAATAAGCTATGTTCCACAAAATAATAAAAACCTGTATGAGAATATGTAATACGGAGGTATTCAGTTATGGGTATCAATATGACACCCGATTGTTATTTTGAGGCTTTTGTTGAAGGCAATTACGAGGACTTTAAAGAGCACCCTTATTGTGTCAGGCGTGCTTTTAATGCAGCTGTTGCAGCTTCCAGCTTAGCCGATCATTACTTTAATTATAACAAACTCAATGACCCATCCAAAGTAAAGAAATATACCAAAATCGGGTCCTATATAGAGCATATCGAGCAAAATACACACGGAGACTTTAGGGATATCAAAAGCATCGCTAATGCCTACAAACACCTGTATACGGGAATTGACCCCCATAAGGCGAAATATTCAAGCGTTTCATCAACAGGTGCAGTAGAAGCTGTTCAATTAGAAAATGAAGAGGTTCAGGAAGTATCTCAAAACAATTCAAACGACATCGTTGTTTACACGAGAAAGACCGGGGATGAACGAGAATTTCTGCCAGCCTTGGAATCTGTGATAGATTATTGGCAAAAGGAGCTTAGCCAAGCGCACCCGTAGATTTTCCACCAACCTTACAGAAACAAAGGTTTAAGGGGGAGGAGTGGTATTGTTTAAAGGAAAGTATTGCTTCAGCATGCTTTTAAATAAACCTGTTTTATGATAAATTAGCTATAATGAATTGAATCCACTCATTGGGGAGGCCGAAATGAGCGGCTATAAAAACAGTTTTTTATGGGACCATGAACACGTTCTCCGTGTAAGAAAGGAAAAAGAGAAATTCAGGGGAGATAAAGACAAGGAAAATCTGCTCAAAATGGTCACAGAAAGCGCATACAGCGCTGAGACTCATTACGTTCTAGAGCTAATTCAGAACGCGGAGGATGAGGGATCTAAAACCATATCCTTTACAATTACTAACGATCACATACTTGTTGAAAATGACGGAGAACCTTTCTCATCTGACGATGTTTTTTCAATCTGCTCGGCCGGTCAGAGCAGAAAGGAAAACAAGATAGGTTTCTTCGGGATCGGCTTCAAGTCGGTATTCAACATCACCAAAAATCCTCAAATCATATCTGGTAACTACAATTTCCTGTTACACGACTACATCTATCCTGAGCCGGCGGATCAAATTCCCAATTCGATCAAGGAGTTTGACCAGTCCAGAGGGGCCTTTTTTTCTCTTCCAATTAACGCAAAGAAAGATCTGGATGGGAAAAAACTCACACAGGGACTTTATGAGATTAACGAAAGATTAATGCTGTTCCTCCATAGCTTAGAAAGGATCGTATTTAGAGACGTGACAGATGAGGAAGAGAGCTATTGGGAAATTAAGAAAGAGGATCTTGGAGACGGGTTCATAAAAATAAGCAATTCTGGATCAGGAAGTAACAGTTCATGGAAAGTGTTCAAAAAGTCTGTCAGGGTTCCCCACAAAAAGGAGATTCGCGTAAAAGGCAAGGAAAATGTAGTCAAAACATTGGTGGTTATAGCATTCCCACATCCCGAGGAAAATATAGATGTTACTGCTGAAAAGGTATATTGCTTCCTTCCAACGGAAAAAAGGACAGATCTTCCTTTTTTGATACAAGGAGACTTCATTCCGACCCTCGGCAGGGAAAACATCGAGTCAAACGAGTGGAATCGATGGCTTTTGAAAAAAATTGGTGAACTGGCGAGTAATAGCTTCCTTGAAGTGAGAGAGGACAGGCTATATTCGGAGCACCTTTACAACCTAATACCACTTCCAGAGGAGGTAAAGGATGAAATGATTAGGATTGTCCCTGAGACAATTACCAAAAATCTAAGAACAAAGGAAATTGCTTGGTGCGAATCTTCATGGGAAAGGGTTCAGAATGCTGTGTTGCTCGACCACGGGTTGTATGAGCTGATTCCAGAAATAGATCTGAAAAAGGTATTTCGCAGAAAAGTTAAAAGGGTGAGAAATGAGCTGGGTGAAAGGGGTAGAAAGATTCTTTTAGAACTTGGAGTAAAATATTTCGGACTCAGGGAGGTCGTGAAGCTTCTCAGGATACCCAAGAATTTAAAAAGGAAAAAAGGCCCGTGGTTCCTTGATATATACGACTACCTTAGAAGAAAAAAGCAAACTTCTGGTTGGAGGAGTGAAATATGGGATAATCTTTGGGATGTAAGGTTGTTGCGAACCAGTACCGGAGAGGTTGTGGCGCCAAGAGATAAAAAAAGGCCTTTCAGGCTTATCACTCATTATCCGCAAAGAAAGGAAATAGGTAATCTCGATAAAATTTTTGAAGAGGGGGAGCTTGTTTTCCTAGACAAATTTTTTCAGGTTGCAAAGAAAGGGACTAAAAAGCAAATTGATATAGAACTGGAGGAAAAGAGAAGGGAGGTTAAAGATTTCCTAAAGGAATACGGTGTCGAAAAATACATGGAGGAATACCACATAATTAACAAGGTGGTTCTTGAAAGCTTCGAATCTGGCAGATGTGACAGGTTTAACAAGAAAAAGCTCGTGATATTCACTAACTTCATTAGAGAGAACCTTTCCCTTTATGCCAACAGGATAAGAGCGCAGAGATCCGGGATATCGGGATACAAGATATTTGATGGAATCAGAAAGAAGCTCCTTCTGAAAGGTTTTTATTATGAAAATGGAAAAAGAAGGGAGGGGTTGTTCAGGCCCGAAGAACTGTATTTCTATAAGCTTAAAGGCAAAAAGACAGATGTTTATAATCTTTTCAGGGGTATAGATGGAATACCTTTCCTCTCACCAATCTATTATCAGGAACGAATTGTAAAAGGGTATTCAACCATAGATACTAAACAAAGACGCGGGAGGGTTAGAGAGGTTCCCGAATGGGATGATTTTTTCAGAGAGATGGGAGTTTGGTCATCGCCGAGACTGCTTGCCCGGAATATTCACATCTCCGAGGATAATCCGAAATACAAAAATATCCCTTTTAAGTATTCAACAGAAGGGCATAGGTTGCTTGGTGACCATGATTTTCCAGACCTTAAGAGCTTGCTGAATAGTTTAGAGGACAAAGTTCCGCAAAACAAACATACCAAAATGCAGATATTTTTAGACCTTATTGGAAGGAACTGGGACAAGGTTTATAAGAAAAGAAGGACTTCGAGATACAGAAGGTTCTATTATACCCAATATATAACACAGGTGGATTTCTCCTCATTTATCTGCCAGATGGAGGAACTCGAGTGGATGCCCTCCGATAATCTCCCCGGGCTTTTCAAGCCCGAGCAATGCTATGTGGGAACTTCAGAGAACAGGCTGTTGCTCGGCGGGGATATTCCCTTCGTTCCAAATCTGACTGCTTACAGGTCGCTATACAAGGCAGTCGGGGTAAATGAGGCACCAACAACAGATCAACTTTTAGATTATCTTGCGGAGCTCAAGAATGTTTGGAGGGGGGAGAACTTTCCTGCCAACTGGCGGGAAAAAGTGGAAGCCATCTACGGTTTCCTGAATGAAGTTATTCAAAAGGACAGGGATATAGAGGAATCAGCTGCGATATTGCAGAGGTTTCAAAGCGAAGATTTGATTTTTCTGCCCACGAAAAAGCGGAATTGGTGGGGAATAAAGGATGTCTACTGGGATAAACTGGACAAAGTCTTCTCCTGGATGAGGGGGTACCTCTCCCCAGAGTATCGACCTGAACTTGAGGATTTCTTCAGACAGATAGGAGTTAAAGATTCCCCATCTCTTGAGGACCTTGTGGAAATCCTTGAACAGATAAAACTGTTATATGTGCAAAAGCCTTCAGATCAGGTTAGGCTTGAGCTTAAGGGGATAATAGACCCCGTTTATAAAGAAATGTCGGGAAAGCTGAAAGAGGCCAATCCAAATGAAGCAGCAGTAAACGGCAATCTATTCGATAAAGAGATTTTCCTAACTACGGATGACAATTTCGTGTCACATAACAGACTGGTTTATTGCGACAATGAGAAACTGAGACAGATGTTTAGTGAAAACGGCAAAATTATCTGGCTGAGATCTGACTGGCGGAAGTTAATTCCCCTGTTCAAAACTGCGGGCATTGACAGCCTTTCAAGCAGGGTGAGAGTGAAAATGGTTAAGGGGGTGGAAAGAGATATTACGGATGAGGAGAAGGAAGCTATTACCTCTCTTTCAGAATATCTTGGCGCATACATCAAATACTTCGATCCCAATTGTTTCAATGCAGTTATGGAAAACAATGAGGTTCAAAGGATTAGTGAAATGGAAATCAAGCTGGTCTCCAGCCTATCTCTTAAGCACGTGTTTTCTCCGAAAGGGGAGAGGAGAAGGTTTACGGTTACTGAGCCGAACGCCGAAGCCTATTATGATGAAGGAAACAATACATTATACGTTCTGGAAGCTGAAGACTGGCTGGAAAATTTCTGTAATACAATCAGCGGAGAGATCTGCAAAATACTGACATCAACGAGCTTGTTGATGGGAACTCAGATTGAGTCGCTTCTTTCAGCAGGATGCGATGAACAGCTTCGTGACAGGAAGTTTGCTTCCTTCGGCATTCCTCAAGATTTTCTAAGGGATTTCATAGAACCGGGAGAACAGAAGCTTAAAAAAGGAAAGAAAACCAAGGCCGATTTGGCAAAAGAGCCTGACCAAGATGCGGATAAAACCGATACGGATACAGATGAGCATCCTGATAAAGAAGGTGAAAAAAAGGTGACCCAAAAACCCGAGTCTTCTGGTTCCTTCAAATTCAAACGCGAAGAGCTTATTCCTCTCGATGAAATCACAAAGTTTATATTTAACAGAAAAGGCGAACCAACAGTGGATATCGACATTGAACCCCAGAAAAGAAAACCCAAAGGAAAACCAATCCCTGGACACGGTGGCGGCGATACAACAATATTCACAAAATCCACAATCTCCAGAAATGAAACGGAAAGAAGGGCGATTGAGATCGTAATACTTTATGAAAAGGAGTTTGGACGAAATGCTGAGGATTTCAGCAAAAAGGGTGTTGGCTATGATGTCGATTCATCTGACAGGAAGATTGAAGTGAAATCATTCAAGGGAAGCCCAGGATTGATAGAATTATACGAAACCGAATATGAAGCTGCTAAAAAGTATAAGAACGACTATTATATCTATGTCGTCTATAATTTACTGAAGGGGAATAAACCTAAGATAGAAATTATAAGAAATCCCTTAAATTCGGTCGTTTTTGCTGCTGAAAAAAGAACCGCAAGGAAATGGAAGGATTCTGTTATGGAAGAAGTCGACATTATGGCTACGACCGAAGAAGAAAACTCTCAGGAATAACCTATTGGTCCGATTTGGCATTGCTATGATTTAAATAAAAACGTACTCCGCAAATGATAATATGATAATCCAACAACTATTCAAAACTTATAAGGAAAACTTTCCGCTATTTTCAAGATCAAAAGATGGTCAAACCTATTGTTCAAAACCAATCACTGGAGATTATCTTGATAATGCCTTTAGAGAACTCATTCAAGAGTTATCAGAACTTAGCACCGTTCCAGTTTATTGTTATATGTCCAGACATTTTCCTGACAACATCCCTTATGACAAGTTGCCATCTACTTTTAAAGAAAAATATCAGAGTTTCCTAATTCAAGTTGGTAAGAATCATGATATTTTATTTGCCACGGTTTGGTTTGTGGCTTATTCCAATTCTTATGAACAGATAGAAATAATAAGCCAGAAGTTGAAAGATAAAGGAATTAGATTTTGTAAAGATAAACCTGCCGAATACGATTCCATAAATGATATCCTTATAGATAGCAATTATACTACAACGGAATATGAGGCCAAAGCTTTCCCAAAATTTCTTCATCAGGTGACACAAATAAGCATTAATCTGTTAAATAAACCCGAGGCTCTTGAAAAACTAAGTGATTTAAAGTCGTTAGAATGGATGCAAAACTATGATAGAAAAGTCATCGATTCAGAAGTAAATGAACTGGAAAAACATCTTAAAAAGAATAGTAAATATTATAGAGATCACATAGAAAAGGATAAAAGCGAAAAAAGCGAGTTTTGGAGAAATTTCAATAGAGTTTACCAAAAACAAGGAAACATTTATTCATGGCCTCATTTTTTGTTCAATATATGTGGGATTAAACATCAGCCATGATGTTATTACCCCGTTGCAGATTCAAACCTTGACTTTATTGTAGGACTTAGGGGACATCCTATAATCCCCCTGTCAAGCAAAAAATTACGATTCTAATTTAGTTGAAATATCAATGAGATAGAAGTGCACTCAGTTTCAGGACCTACTTCTCCTTATGGTTCTTTGACAAATTTTCGGCGAATCTCCCACAAGTACGAACCCTGCCTCTAATCGTTACGTTTATCCAGTATGCCGACAGAGCGCGGCCACTGATCATCCCTTATCCAGAGTCAAAAGTTCAGTGAGAGGCCCAGGATTGTCCCTCCAGAGGTATTTATACCCCAACGCCCATAAACGGGCTCTCTCGCCGAAACTGGAAAATAAATTAGTCGGTACTCAAATGCGCCGGATCAAACGGCTGCTTTTTCTTCATCAATGTCCAGGCAATTATCAGCATTTTTGCAGCCAGCTTAACGCGCATCTTTGTTTTAATCCCGCGCTCACGTTCCCTTCCACGAAGAAGTTTGGTGAAGTATGCTCTGAACAGATCGACCCTTGCTGCCGCTACGTGGGCTGCTTGATACAAGGCATAGCGAAGCTCACCGTTGCCTTTTTTGGATATTACCGGAACCGCTTTATCGCTTGTTCTTCCGCTCCGGTCTGCACACAAATCATATCCAGCCATCTTGATAAGCTGTTTGCGGTTTTCAAACCGAAAAGGATCGCCAATCGACGCCAACACCCTGGCGGATATGTAAGGGCCAAAGCCCGGTATCGTCAACAGATAGCTATATTCAGAAAATTCAAGACAAAAGTCTTCGATTAAATCACCAGTTTTTTTTATCTGTTGGCGCACCTGCTTGAGCTTTTCAACAAGAAGGTCGGCTTCATGTTCGGCTGCAGGTCCCATAGGACAACCCACAGATTCGGTTGCCAGGCGGTGGATCTTACTCAGCCTGAGCGTCTGGGCTATCCCCCGACGAGTTGTAGTCACCATGTGAAAAAACTCACCAAATTCCATTGCTGCGATCGTATCAGGATTTAGAAACCACTGCACTATCGCAAGGCTTTCACTCTCGCAGGCGTTGTAGAACCTGTCGAGCTCGGGAAAGTACTGGGCCAGCAGATTATTTCTGATTCGCATCCGAAGACTGTGCTCTTCTTTTTTCAGCCGTCTTCTTAACGACAGCAAAGAACGAAGCTCAATGATGCTTGGTAACGGACAGTCATAGTAAAGGCATCTTCCCCTGGAAACCAGGTCTGCGATATTGGCTGCATCCTTTGTATCATTTTTATCCCAGCGCCCATCCAGAAGCTGTCGGTTGTTCTTAACCGCCTGGCCGGTGACCAGTACAACGTTACAGTCGCAGCGGACTAAGTGCCTGGCCAATGGCTTATGGTAATTGCCGGTCGGCTCCAGCCCATAGACGATTTTGGAGAGGTCGTTTTGAGACTTGATCTCTTCGGCTGTCTTCAGTAGCCGAGAAAAACCGTCTATGTTGTTTTCAAAGATCAGTTTTCTGAACAGAGATTTGCCGGTTGCCGTGCCCATGAAAGCATGATGCTTCTCTTTAGCCACATCGATGCCGACAACCAAGTGTTGATCCGAACCGGTGATCTCTTTTACAACTTGACAATACTGCCTGCGTCTGATAATATCCTCGTTGATCATAATAACCTCCTTTTAGCATGGTTAAGGGTTAATAAATTGGGTGCCTTTATGCTATCAGGAGGTTATTTTTTGTCAAGGAGATAATATATTTTTATTGTGTTATAATAAAGGGTTATGCCTTTTTAG
>SDBS01001563.1_pt1 | contig 23247 bp, 25 predicted proteins | sample 2277091 | NCBI WGS metagenome assembly SDBS01 (sample SAMN10404972, study PRJNA504765) | marine sediment metagenome | isolation source: marine sediment core GS10_PC15, 163 cmbsf | place: Arctic Ocean: Southern Knipovich Ridge | collected 2010
CCCTTTCGCCGCGGATCGCAATTGTTATGGTGAATTACCACAGTTTGTCCTATTCAAAGGAACTGCTCGCCTCGCTTGAAGTTTATCCGCCGCGCGACCCGTATGAAATAATCGTCGTCGACAACGGCTCGACCGATGAGACCGCCCAATGGTGTTTGTATGCTCCGTTGGACCTCCGCCTGGTTATCAATCACGAAAACCGTGGTTTCGCCGCCGCGGCGAATTTCGGCGCGAACATGGCTCGGGGGGATTTGCTGTTGTTTTGCAACCCGGATGTGCGCTGGCTTTCGCCGGTAGCCGATAGATTGGCCGACTTTATCGACGAACACCGCGACTGTAAGGCCGCGGCCGCGCGGATGATTTTCCCCGACCGTAGCTTCCAACCCACCTGCCGCCGTTTCCCCACGTTCGCCAATATCTGGTTTTCCCGTGGTTCGCCCATCTCGCGGTTCCTTCGACCATCGGGCACTGCATTCGAATACACTCTTCCCGATTATGACCGCCCGACTCGTGTCGAGGCCGCCTCGGCCACATGTCTGATGACCCCGAAGGCCGTCTTTGAGGATATCGGCGGCTTCGATGAACGGTTCTTCATGTTTGCCGAGGATACCGATCTCTGCCGTCGATTGGCCGATAGTGGGCATGAAACCTGGTTTGTCCCCGCCGCGACCGCCATTCACCATTGGGGCGGTTCGTCCGGTGATCTCCGTGCTGTCTCCCGCTACCATACCCAATCGATCAAAAAGTACTTCAGGAAGCATTACCCGCGCGCGCTGATACGAAACATGATGCTTTCCGCCTTCCTGTTTCTGCTGGAAATAACCACCCGATCCGGAAGGGGCCGACCGTGACTTTGATCGAATGGCTGCTTGGCGGATTCCTGGCTCTCGTCGGAGCGAGCGCCACGGCGTTCCTGCTTGGCCCGATCATCAAGATCAGCCACCGTCGGGGCTGGCTTGACTACCCGGACTCACGCAAACGACATCCGCGACCGGTCCCGCAGTTGGGCGGGGTGGCCATTTTCTGCGTTTTTTGGGGCTTGATTCTGGTCATCTACCTGGTTCGACCGGATGCTCTGATTTTATTTTCGCAGGACGCCGGCGCAATCTTCGCCGGAGGATTAGTTATTTTTCTTTTGGGCTTATATGATGATTTCCATCCGTTCCGCCCACTCGGCAAACTTCTCGTACAAGCACTGGTTGGTGGATGGCTTTGGTACAACGGCCTCGGGATCACCCAGATATGGGTCCCCACTGTCGGGGGGGTGGCACTGGGGCCGCTTTCGTTGCCGATCACCCTGGTTTGGTTCATCTTGTTGGTCAACGCTATCAACATTATTGATGGTCTCGATGGCCTTGCCGCCGGCGTCTCGCTGATCGGGCTGGCCTCGGTGGTGATTATCGGTGTTCGCGTCAATGTCCCCGACGCCATAATCTTATCTTTGATATTCGCCGGTATCCTGGTGGGTTTCCTATGGTACAATAGACCCCCGGCCAAAGTATTCCTTGGTGATTGCGGCTCACTGTCGATCGGGTATTTTTTCGCCGTGCTGGCACTTTGGTTGCCAATCAAGAGTTATACCGTTGTGGCCGTTTATGTTCCGATACTTGCGCTATTGATGCCGCTGGCGGAGTCGGGCTGGTCGATTATCCGCCGGGCAGCGCGGGGCCAAAAACCAACCACCGCCGACCGCGGCCACATTCATTTCCGGCTGATCGAGCAGGGCTTCTCACCCGGCATGGTGCGGTCGCTGTTTTATACGCTTTCCCTGGTTGGGCTGGGCTTCTCCCTCGCCGTTGCCTACGGGAACCGGCGGCTTTGGCTAGCCGTTTTTGGCTTTTTTGTATTGTCGCTTTGTGGCGGATTGTATATTTTGCTGCGTATGCCACGGGGGAAATGATCGTATAAGGTCCGGTATGAGTACGGGAATTTATCTTGATTTCGAGAAGCCGGTGATCGAACTGGAGAAGCGCATCGATCAAATGCGCGAATTCGTCACCGATGAAAACCTCGAACTGACCAAGGAAATCCGTCTGCTCGAACACCAGCTTGACCGGCTCCGCAAGGAAACATTTTCTCAACTGACCCGTTGGCAACGCATTCAACTGGCGCGGCACCCGATGCGGCCCTATGCCGATGAATATATCCAATTGATGACCACCGAGTACGTCGCGCTCCACGGCGACCGAGCGTTCGCCGATGACCGGGCGCTGATCGGGGGCTTTGCCAAAATCGATGACGTACCGATAATGATTATCGGCCAGCAAAAGGGGCGCACCACCAAGGAAAAGCTGGTACACAATTTTGGCATGTGCCATCCCGAGGGATATCGCAAGGCAATGCGGTTGATGAGACTCGCGGCCAGGTTCGGCCGGCCCGTACTAATTTTAATCGACACTCCCGGTGCTTTCCCCGGGATTGGGGCCGAGGAACGGGGACAGGCCGAGGCCATCGCTCGCAACATCCGCGACATGGCCCAATTGGAAACACCGATTCTTGTGGTAATCATCGGTGAGGGGGCCTCCGGCGGAGCGTTGGGGGTCGGGATCGGAGACCGCGTGCTGATGCTGGAGAATTCCTGGTATTCGGTTATCGGGCCGGAAGCGTGTGCCGCAATCCTCTGGAAAAACCATCCCAACCCGACGGAAAAGGCCCCGGAGGCGGCCGAAGCCCTTCGGCCGACGGCCCAGGATGTTAAGGAGTTTGGCGTTATCGACGACATATTGCCGGAACCACCAGGGGGTGCCCATCGCGACCCGAAAAAGCAAGCTGCGATTATCAAACAGGCGGTATTGTCCCACTTGCGCGAATTAATGAGTGTGCCTGTTGACGAACTGTTGCGGCGCAGACACGATAAATACAGGAAAATAGGCGAATTTTCCGAATAAATCGATGCGGGGCAATGTCAAATTATCGTCCGGGAGACAGTTACAGGTGCGACGCGTGGATAAATCGGGTATATTCCCGGCCGGCAGGAAGGCAAATTTATGGCCCCGATGGAATTGGAAATTGATTGAAACATAAGATGTACGCGCGGGGACATCATGCTCGATGATCAATTACTGGAAATTCTTGCCTGCCCCGGATGCAAAGGCGAGTTGGAATACGATCGTGAAAACGCCCGGCTGATATGCAATGCGTGCCGCCTGCGGTTTGCCATCGAGGATGATATTCCGATCATGTTGCTTGAGGAAGCGGATAAGTTTTAAACGGATGCATCGGTGGACACCGCCTTTATGGAGGAAGAATGAAATTATCAAAGTTTAGTGAAGAAGATTTAGTTTCATTTGATCTGAAGGCCACGACCAAGAACGAGGTGATTAAAGAATTGGTCGATCTGGCTTCCGGGTCTCCGATGATCCGTGATCGGGACGAGGTATTGAAGGCGGTTTTGGAACGGGAGAAACTGGTTACTACCGGCGTGGGCTATGGCGTCGCTTTCCCGCATGCCAAGACTCGGGCACTCAAAGGGATCGTCATCGCCTTCGGGCGTTCGGAAAAGGGTATCGATTTCCAGGCCATGGATAAAAAGCCCGTGCGGCTGTTTTTCCTGATCGCCGCTCCGGAGGACGCCATCGGGGCACACCTTAATGTAATGGCCCGCTTGTCCTTTTTAATGAAAAGCGCGGATAACCGGGAAAAACTGCTGGCGGCCCGTACCGCCGGCGAAGTATTCATGGTTCTGGATTCACTGGACTAGCCACGCGGTCAGTGACCTGATGTGATGGGTTTGCCAAAAATCCGACCTTTCGCGGCCGGGCCTTCCGCCGCTTACATCTGGACAATCGTGGTGGCCCTTACCCTGACCATTTCGGGGTCGACGGTAAAAAATACCATCTCCGCCCTCGTGGTCGATGCCACATACGCCCCATTTTATTCTCTAAATGCCGGCATCAAGAAAATTCTTTCCGTTTATCGCGACAACCAGGAACTGCTCGCCAAAGTGGTAGCATTGACCGCCGACAATGCCCGGCTTGGCGAGGCCGGGCGGGAAAACGATCGTTTGCGCAGTATGTTGAACTTTAAAACCCGCAGCAAGTTCACCGTAACTCCCGCTGAGGTAGTCGGTTCGCCATCCGCCCCCGTGCGCGGGACTATCTGGATTTCCGCCGGGCCGGGCGAATCCCTGGAAATCGGGTCTCCGGTGATCACTCCCCATGGATTGGTCGGCAATATCTCCGGCCGCGCCGGAGACCTGATGGTGGTACGGTTGTTGTGGGACCGTGACTGCCGCGTGGCAGCCATCGACCGTCGCAGTCGCGCCGCCGGACTGTTGCAGTGGGAATCAGGCCCGAACCTGGCCTTAAACTATGTGCCGATCGATGGCAATGTCGCGATTGGCGATACCATCATCTCGTCCGGAATGGGCGAACGATACCCTGAGGGAATCCCTGTCGGCCGGGTGCAATCGGTGGCGATTGATTCAACGACGTTTTTCCTCTCGATCGCAGTTAAACCGTTTGTCCGGTTTGAGACGATCGAGGAGGTTTTCATTATCCAGTATGCCGACACCGTCCATATCCCGGAGATTACGCCATGACAACTAGGGCGATTCGCTGGTTTCTTTTGTTGTTGTCGGTCGTGGCCTATCAGGGGCTCCTGGCTGAATACCTCTGCCCCGCCGGCACCGGCCTGCGTTTCGATTTATTGGTTATCTTACTGGCGGGGCTTATTGGCGGAGTGACACGCGGGGTAATAGCCGGCGGACTCGTCGGCTTCATCACCGATTGTCTAACTCCTGCTTTTCTTGGCTGGGGCATGATGGTCAATGCCTCAATGGGGTTAATGGCCGGCATGTCCCGCGACCGGTTATTCCTGGAACGGGTCCCTGCTCGCTGGCTGGTATGCGCCGCCTGTATCGCGATACGGGAAATCGTATACCTGCTGCCGGTGACCGGATTTGATCCGGGATTATACGGTCGCACACTTTGGTTTGATACCACAGTTTCGGTGATCGTGACATCGATTGTGGGGACCGCGATCCTGGTTGCCCGGCAGGCATGGCGCAAGCAGACAGCGCCCTTTGAACCCATCAAGCCCTCAGGCAAAGCATTGAATTAGGAAACCGGTTGTTCTAAAAGCCGGGAAGCGCCGGTTATGGCCAACGGATTGACACTGAAAAACCGCCGCCTGATTTTCCAAGCCCTGATCCTGGCCGGCGCGATTTTCCTGGTCGGACAACTGGTCTATCTCCAGGTTTTCCGCAGCGAACATTACCGTAGACTCTCTCAGGAAAACCGCATGCGGGTCACTCCCGAACCTGCGCGACGGGGTACTATCGTCGATCGCAACGGGGTCGAGTTGGCGGGCAATCGGCCGTCATTCGTTATTTCCGTGGTCCCGCGTGAAATCAGGCGGCATTCCGGCGTACTTCAGCGATTAGCAGCACGACTGAATAACGATGTGGATGAATTGCAACAAAAAGTACGTGCCGGCAGATCGATGCCCTACTGGCCGGTCACTATTCAACGGGACGTCGATTTCCGCTCGATTTGCTATTTTGAGGAACATATCGAGCAATTTCCGGGCGTGCTTTTTCAGACCGCGGCCGTGCGCCGTTACATTCCCGGGAATTGGACGGGCAACGTACTGGGTTATACACGTGAGGTAACCGCCCGGGACATAGCGCGGAAGCAGACACCCGGCCTGCGACCGGGGAGTTATATCGGTGCGGCGGGAATTGAGAAAGAGCATGACCAACACCTGCGCGGCGCTGACGGTCTGCGGTATTTGGAGGTTTCCGCCCTAGGGCGGATGATTGGCTCCATGCCGGGTGTCGCGGACAAGCCATCCGTTGCCGGGTCGGTTACCATGCTCACCATCGATAACGACCTGCAGGAATTGGCTGATTCACTGCTGGCCGAATACGGTTCCGGTGTCGTCATCGCAATTGAACCGGCCAGCGGCGAGATTCTATGTTTTATCAACCGACCCGGCTTTTCCGCAAACTTGTTCTCCGGTATCATGCCGCAGGACCGATGGAACCAACTTCTGGCCGATCCGCTGCGACCACTGATGAACCGGGCCACCAAGGGACTATACCCTCCCGCATCCGTGGCCAAACTATGGACCGCCGGGGCGGCACTGGAGACAGGAACAATCGACGAACACACAACGTTTACTCCATGTTATGGTGGACTGCAAATCGGTAACCGCTACTTTCGGTGTCATAAAGCATCGGGTCACGGCGAGCTATCGCTCGTCGACGCCATTGCGCAGTCGTGCGACGTGTATTTCTACCAGGTGGGATTAAAACTCGGTATCGCGGACTGGGCCGAATATACCGCGGGCTGCGGATTCGGACGCGAGACCGACATCGATCTGCCGAATGAAGATCCCGGGTTGGTACCCGATATCGATTACTACGACCGCCGTTACGGCAAACGTGGCTGGACCAAAACGCTGGCGGTCAATGTGGCCATCGGCCAGGGTGAACTGCTAACCACGCCGCTGCAAGTCGCGCAGTTTATTGCCGGGCTGGCTAATCGGGGAAAGGTGATGAGGCCCCATTTGCTACGGGCTTACCAGGCACCAGGACGGCCCTGGGAGATGCAAGAATCGGAGGTTTCATTCGAATTCCCGTTTACCCAAAAGACAATTGATCTGCTGATCAAAGGTGCGCGGGCGGTCGTTGAGGATGACCATGGTACTGCCCACTGGCTGGCCGATGAGCGTTATGCCATGGCCGGGAAAACCGGTACTGCCCAGAACCCCCATGGCAATGAACATGCCTGGTTTGCGGCTTTTGCTCCGGTGGACAAGCCGCTTATTGCGGTTGTAGTGCTGGCTGAAAACGCCGGGCACGGTTCGGTGGCCGCCGCGCCAATCGCCCGGGACATTATCGAGGCGTATTTTAAAAAGTATTTCCCGTCGATTCTATCTCAACCGGAGGTGGATTCTCTTCCCCCATCCCCCATTACCGTGGCCGAGCCAATCGGCCCCCGGTAGAGACGGCATCCAGCCCGCCTAACGCCGACGGGTACGGGACGACGAACTGCTTTTGCTCCCCGAAGATGACGAGGACGTACTACTCGAAGACGACGATTTCCCTGAATACCCGCTGCCGGAACCTGTCGATTCCGAGGTAGAACTACTTCCCTTGGATCTGACCGTAGACTTAACGGATGAACGACCTTTTATCGAACGGGACGTTCCGGAGCGTGTAGTCGAGCGATATCGTGATTTGGATGAACTTGACGTTTTTTTGGTCGCCCCGGAGAGAGTGTGCGAACGGCCGGAACTCTTGCTCCTCGTCCTGCGGGAATCATCTTTGCGATAAGTTTTCCCGTCGGATTTTGAGGAACTTCGCGTCGTTTTCCTGATCGCTCGTGATTTTGTCCCGTCATCCCCCCTGCTTTTAACCCTATATGTGGACTTCGAGTAGCCGGAAGTGCTTTGCTTTTTATATGCCGTGGTCCGCGATCTGGAATCCGCACGTACCCGATAAGATTTCTCGACCGCGGCACGAGACGCTTTCGCCCGGTAAGCCGGTCGCGCCCGGGACTTTTTGGTCTTTTCGTGAGCGGTCACGTATCGGTAGCGGTCATGACGATTGTGATGACGGTTCCAGTTGTGATGGTAGTATCCGTACCACCCCTGGTGGCGCGGATAATAATAGTACGAATCCCAATACCAGTAATCCCAATACCAGGGATCAATGCAGGAATATCCCACGCCCCACCATGGAGTATACCAATTATTCCACCGGCTGTAATGATACGAGTAATTTGGGTATCCCCAGCCGGCATACAGATACGCTTGTGGGCCGAATGCGGACCAGTCGGACGAATAATAGTAATCCCGGCCTCCGTAATTTTCTTCTTCTTCCGTGTCATACGCTCGCGCCAACTCCAGCGCCAACTCGCGGTCACACCCCTCCTCTTTGAGTCGGATAAGTGCCTCGGCATCAAGTGGTTCGTCCAGTCCGAGAGTCTCGATGAACTCCAGGATATCGGCGGTAGTATATCCCGAGTTACACAACTCAATTATCTCATCAACGGTGAGGGCTTGGACCGTGGTGACCGCAAATAATGCGACCGTGCTCAGAGTAAGTGCTGCAATGACCTTTTGTATCCGCATGGCGATACTCCTACCTATAGGTACTCATCGTATATTATACGTCTTATATCCATTTAGGGAACAAAAAAATCCCCGCCTGGCCACCCCCCTCCTCTCCATATATCTATCTTTTCGGTGATTCAGGGATATATTCTTCCTTTGACGATAATTAATCAGCCGAGTCTTGTAACGGCCATAAATGCTCGGCCGGCATATGCATATTACTGCCGGCAGTCGGAAAAAAGTTGACATAACAAATCTGCCGATTAAGTTTCCTCCATCTGGATGGGCGAAAATGAAGCAATTCTGGCGATGGGCAAAAGAGTATGACCCGGTTATGGTCGGCGCCGCGCTGGTGCTGTCAGTTGCCGGCATTTTGCTGGTCTACAGTTCGCAGCATAATGCCGCCGGAGAATATCTTCGCGGCTTTTACCTTAAGCAAGTCATCTGGTTCGGGGTGGCACTGGCCGGTTTTTATATCGCGGTTGTCGTTCCGCTACGCGTCCATGAGGTTTTCGCCTATGTGTACCTGTTGATTATCTGCGGCGCACTCTTTCTTCTTATCATCCTGGGACGACAGGATGGCGGCGCCGTGCGGTGGGTATTATTGGGGCCGGCGTATCTCCAACCATCCGAACTGGCAAAACTTGCGATCATTGTCTCGCTGGCCCGCTATCTGGCCTACACCAAACGTTCAGTCCTGTCGGCCCGCACTCTTCTGGGAGTGTTGCTGCTGGTCGGCATAACCGCGGCGCTCGTGTTAAGACAACCGGATCTGGGGACCTCGCTGGTCTTTTGGGCCGTGGCCGTCGTAATGTTATTTTGGGCGGGCGCCTCTTCCCTGGTATTATTCCTGATCCTGTCCCCCGCACTCAGTCTGATCCTGGCTTTCAACTGGATCAGTTGGATCGTTTTTTTCATAATCATCCTGGCGGCCCTGCATTACCTCCGGCCCAGTCTATGGGCTGCCGTGGGCGTAATCGTTGCCAACCTGGCCTTTGGCATCGTCACGCCGATTATCTGGCACCGTCTTTTGGATTACCAGCAGAAGCGAATCCTGATCTTTTTGGATCCGGGTACCGATCCGACCGGCGCCGGGTACCAGATCATTCAATCCAAGGTGGCGATCGGGTCCGGAGGGATGCTGGGCAAGGGGTTCCTGCAAGGTACGCAAAGCCGGCTGGATTTTCTCCCGGCCCGGCATACTGATTTTATCTTCTCAGTCGCCGGTGAGGAATTCGGCCTGTTGGGCGGAGTACTGATCATCGGATTATTCGCCCTTATAATGTGGCGTATCGTATCCATCGGCTACATGTCCCGCAATCGTTTCAACCGGTTTTTGGCGGGGGGAATATTGGCGGTCATGGGGTTCCAGATGCTGGTTAATATCGCAATGACACTCGGACTGGCGCCGGTGACCGGTCTGCCGCTGCCGTTTGTCTCATATGGCGGCAGTTCGCTCGTCGTTTTTTGGGTGATGATCGGGTTGATGGCCAACGTCCGCCGCCATTGGCAGGAATATTGATTATGCCGCGATTTCATCCGTTGCCTGGACTGCTTCTTTTTTGTATACCGTTTCGCGCTCTGGCCAATTGGGTTTACGCATCCGGTTGTGTAATCTGTGGCCGCGACTGCGGACCGGTGTTGCCTTTGTGTACTATTTGCCGGCGCCGGCTGCCAACGTTCCCCCACCCGATCTGTCCGGTATGCAACCATTTCGTCCCCGGGAAACAACCGCATGGTGATTGCCGCGCTGACAGGGAAACGCCGTCCCTGGTGTGGATTTCCGGCATCTTCGATGCCGGATACCGACCGCTGGTACACGCCTTGAAATACGAACATCAGCAATCCATCGGAGAATTCTTCGGGCGGCGGTTCGGGCGACGGTTAAGAGAATTATATAACGAAAACGACAATCCGCCGCTGATTGTCCCGGTACCCCTGCATCCGGCGCGGGAAAAGCACCGGGGTTACAACCAAAGCAGCGCCATTGCCACGGGCCTGGCACGGGCAAGTGGTTTTCCATTTGAAAAAAACCTGCTCATCCGTGTACGCCGCACCAGAGATCAGACAAGACTTTCACCGGAAAAACGCATGGCCAACGTCCGTGATGCATTCAGGATCTCACATCCCGGCTGTTTTCACCAACAGCAGATAATCCTCGTCGATGATGTAATGACCACTGGCGCCACCCTGAGAGAATGCACCCGCATCATTGCCGCCGATGGGGCGGCGGACGTCCAGGCAGTTGTTATTGCGTTGGCCAGACCGGCTAAAGTAACCCCGCAGGAAACCCGATAAAAACCTTGCCAACACCGGAAATGTTAACCGTACACCATAAACGCGAAACCCATGACGACCGCAAAGAAAGGACGCCCGAAGAGGCAAACTCACGAATTCGGTACCTTGCCGGCCCCGTTTCGTCGTGAATTGCGGGAATTCCTAGATTACCTGCGTCTGGCCGGCGGGCGGGCCGAAAGCACTACCTCGGCGTATCGCCGGGACCTCCTTTTGTATCTGACCTTCGTCCATACCCGAAAAATAGAACGAATTAACGACATCACCCCCGAAACAGTGGGGAGATACCTGGTTTCGCCGCCGATGCAAAAGAAAAAGCACTCTTCAGTGGCGCGAAGTCTTTCGGCGATCAAGGGTTTCCATGGTTTTCGCATGATAACCGGCCGTTCGTTGAATAACCCGGCCCGGCTCCTTCCGGCCCCGCGGATCGGCCGTAAGCTCCCGACGGTGCTTAGCGTGGAGGAAATTAATCGCGTGTTGAGCGGTCCGTCCGGGGGCGAACCCCGAAAGCGAAGAGACCGCGCCATCCTGGAAGTCCTTTATAGTTCCGGCTTGCGCATCTCCGAATTGGGGGGATTACGCATCCCCGATTTGTTGTTTTCCGAGCGGCTGTTGCGGGTCTGGGGCAAGGGCGGCCGGGAGCGCATCGTACCGATAGGAGAATCGGCGATCCTGGCCCTGGAGAGCTACCTCGCCGATGGCCGACTGCGCTTTGTCGGGCCCCGATCGGAGGATTTTGTCTTTTTGTCCGCCCACAAACGCCCTTTTTCTCGAATGGGGTTATGGGTGGTCGTGCGCCACTGGGTCCAGGCCGCCGGAATCCGGCGACGGGTGACGCCGCACACTTTTCGCCATACGTTTGCCACGCATCTTCTGGAGGGCGGCGCCGATCTGCGGGCGGTCCAGGCCATGCTGGGGCATGAATCAATCAACACCACCCAAATATACACGCACCTCGACCGCCAGTATCTGCGCGAAATTCACCGGGCGCATCACCCACTGGAACAGGAGGATACGTGACAATCCGGGGCCGTCAGATAACCTTAAGTATTATGAATCAATGTTCCGAAATTAATAGATAGAGAAACCCAAAGCGTCATTTTAGCTTCCAGGTCCCGGGGTCATAAATGATTTGCGCATACCGACAGATGAATGACCGGACCGACCGGCAGTTGAAATCGGTCCTCACTGAGTTCAACCCGGAATTGCACCGTTTTGGCAATTTTGACCAGTTAACCACGCTGGCCTCACGCAAGTTCCTGGATCTGATTTACCTGCCATGCGCAGGCAGGATTGAAGATGAACTCGCCCTGGTTAAGAAAATAAAAAACATCCCCGTGCTGGCTTTTATTCCTTTGGTGATGCAACATCCCGGCCCTTCGGCCGAGGACGTTCGGCGTCTGATCGGTTCGATGGCCGATGAAATCCTGGAGGGATCGTTGTCCGATCCAATCCCCACCGCGCGGCTGCGCATGGCGGTCCACCGCAGCATCCGTGATGTGAACACCAATCCCTCCTCACGGCTTCCCGGGCCGATGATGATTGAGAAGGTTCTCCGGCAGAAAATCGATGAGGGCAGTAAATTTGCGGTCTGCTACGCGGACCTGGACGATTTCAAGGCCTACAACGATTACTACGGTTACTTTTCCGGTGATAAGGTCATCAAAATGACCTCGCGGGTCATCCGAAGTATCGTCTACCGTCATCAGCCGACCGGGTTTGTCGGTCACATTGCCGGGGATGATTTCATTTTTGTCATCGATGCGGTGCAGGTGAAATCCACGTGTAGTGCAATCCTCAAGGAATTCGATCACCGGGCGCCTGAGATGTATGAACCCCGTGATCTGAAAAACGGCTTTATTATCACCAAAAACCGCCGTGGCTCCCCGGAGACTTATCCGATAATGACGCTTTCCATCGCCGTGCTGATCAACAAGGACCGCATGTTCAGGCATGTCGGCGAAATCTCGCACATGATCGCCGACTTAAAGAACTACACCAAGACTCTCCCCGGTTCCAATTACGTCATCGAACGCCGCGCCAAATATTAGTTCAGCACTCGTTGTAGGTCGAGTTCCGAATTGAGCGCAGCGAAATGAGAAACCCGACACCCCGGTTGTATTACCCGGTGCCTCACAGCTCTGCTGTGAGACCATGGAATGAAGCAGGAATACTGACTCATTACTGAATATGATTTATGATATCTTCCACGCTAGCGATCACCGCAAAGCCGTACGCCAGATTCATCAGCGTCGCCACGTGCATTTCTTCGGATACACTGGCGGTACCATCGGCGGGGAAAAACACGCGGTAATCACGATAAAACGCATCGCGGGCGGTCGATTCACAACACAGGTTGGTCATCACCCCGCAGATTACCAAGTCTTCGATTTTCTGTGCGCGAAGGATAGTTTCCAAATCGGTGTTATAGAACGCGGAATAGCGATGCTTAAGAATTACTTTCTCCGCAGGCAGCGGCGCCAGATCGGGGTGAATTTCACTTTCCGGCGAACCCTCGATAATCATATCGTTCCACCACCAACCCATGATCCCGGCATCGAGACCGTCCGGGTGATGCACATGCCGGGTGAAAATCACCGGCCGCTTCGCCTTGCGGAATACTTTGATAATTTTGCCGACGTTGGGTATCACCGTGGCGCCCGCCGGCAGATATGCCGGTGCGCCCTCGGCGAGGAAGTAATTTTGCATATCAACTACAAGCAATGCGGCGCAATCGGATTCAAGTTGCAAGTGATCGCGGTTATACGGCGCGACTAGTTTTAGCCATTCCGGAGTCATACTCGCCAACGTATTTTTCGTCACATATCCCGCCATATGATCTTTCAGACAAAAGTGTCAAGCGCCGGGGTGCTTGACCTACGCCTGAGCCACGGTAGCTTTTTTAGTACTCTTCTCCCGCCTGCCTATCAAACTCAGATCTCATATCAATCGATTCGACGATTTTGGTCGCTTCGTCATATATTAATGATATAGATATATGGGTCTCCTTCGAGGCGGATGCTGAAGCATAATGTCGATTCCAATTATAATCGTCGACGAAGGCATTATCACTCCTCACGATAGCTTCGAGATCTCCCTTATGAACATAAAAATCGTATTCACATTCGGCATCAGCCTCGAATTCAATTAATAGTTTTCCGGAATATAGCTTCATCACATTATTGACCTTAAGATTGTATACTTCATGAATTGCCGACATACTTGGACTCTCAAATTCCCAGCGAAACATAAGCTTTTTTGCGCTTATCTCAGGCCAATAAATCAATTCGCCCTGATTATCTAAAATAGCTTCACTCAAATTGAGATCCGGATGTTCAGATCTTGATAATTGGTCACGAAGGTCTTCTAAATGCTGCAATCTCGGTATAATATATTTTTGATTAAAATCAGAAAAGTCTTTATAGATTTTCACTTTATCCTCATCTATTCCCAATTCTTTCAAATCAGATAATAAATCCAGATGAAGCCCCGATTCGGGACCAAAATATTCCTTACGATTGGCAGTGATGAATATGACGGGTTTATTGTCTGCTTTGGCAATTTCCAAAACCGTTTCCCAAATTAGAGCATCCCTATATCCTCGCCCTTCCTTATGAAAGGGTTTCTTACGGTTCAAAGCCCGACGCACAAGTTTTTCATGAGTAATTATTGGATAACGGAGTATTAACCCTTTTACGGAATCTATCGTTTTTATTAACTTAGTCTTATATTCCTCTGCAGTTAAATCCAAAGATTCTTGCAGACCGTCCAAAGGTATTTCCCGCCCCGTCAGTTTCCTAATCTTTTTCAGTCCTTTCTTGATGGTCTTCGTACATTCTCGAAGTTCTTCATTATATTTATTGATTGTCTCATCAAAAACAACTCCGGGAATTGCTAATGAATAACCTAAACGCTTGGATGCGTCCCGAAACGTTATAGCATGCGTACCAACAAGGTGGTAATCTGCAACTATAATATTAGTATCCAAAACGACTTGCATTCCAAATCCTTAGTTTACAATCCTTCAAGATCATTGCTAAAATATGCTTTATAGCTAAACATTTGGGAGCAAAATCCGGTATTTAGAAAGCTTGAGGGATTAACTGAACGAGTTAATATATGCTTTACCCGCCCTTCCCCTGCTCCTCATCCAGAATTTCCTCGGCCAGAGAAAGCGCCACGCCGGAGAGCATGACCTCCACGCCCAGCCGGGTGAAATCACCGGAGATCAGATCGCGGGTGACGTTGGCGTAGAGCGAGCAGGCGGCCTCGCGCTCAACAACCAGTCCGGAGAGGCGACCGGAGTGCTCGCCGATAAAGGTGACCTCGCCAAGTTCCTCGGAGCAAACAAAGCCGGTGCAATTGTGCATCTGCAGGTGGCCGCCGGCGGTGTACACCACAATCATCGCGCCGGTCTTTTCCCCCGCGCCGGTGCGGGTAGCGGAGTATAACTCCAGAACCAGCATCCGGCGCTCTTCTTTGTTGATCAGTTTCAACCGGTGATGGTCGGATTGGAAATCACGTTCAGCGACTTGCAGGCAGTCGCTGATGCGGTCGATATCAGCTTGTTCAAACATGCATACTACTTTTCGTTTTTTATCTCGTCGTCGATTTTCGTTATCTCATCGGTCGATTTTTTGAGTTCATTCTGGGTTTCTTTGAGCGCACTCTTGAATTTCCGGATCCCCTTGCCCAAACCCTGTGCAATATCGGGAATGCGCTTCGCCCCGAACAAAATCAAAACCGCCAGAAAAATCAACAACAACTCTTGCGCGCCGAGCCCGCCTATCATGGCTTGCCTCCGCTCCGGACCGCCGGTTAAAGAAACCACCAGCGAAAATACACAAAAACCAGCAAAACAAACAGCACGCTGACAAAATTGATTTTAATCAACAAGCCAAAGGTCAGCGTGATCGAAAACAGATTGATCGTCAACGGCGCGTGCCGTAGGGGCCCGGCACTATCCTGTACCGCCACATAGGGTTCCGAGCCGATGCCGATTTGCAGATGTTTGACAAACAGCGTCTTGATCGTCCCCTCGGGCAAAAACGAGCCGATAACATCACCAACCACACCCCCGAAAACGGCCGCCAGAACCATCGCCACCAGCAAAAATGTGATCTCGCGCCGGTTCACGCTACTCTCGCCTTTGTGCCGCCACTTGTATTCCCCTCGGCAAACGCCCCGACCACCGCGGCAAATAGCCGGCAGCCGTCAGTGGAACCCAGGATGGTCTCCACGGCGCGCTCCGGGTGCGGCATCATCCCGAGGACATTTTTTCCCTCGTTGAGAATACCCGCAATATGCCGTGCCGAACCGTTGGGATTGTGTGAATTGGCGATTTCCCCCTTCGGCCCGCAATACCGAAAAGCGACCCGCCCTGCGGCCTCCAACTCATCAAGGATTTCGTCCGAGGCATAATAGTTGCCCTCGGAATGGGCGATCGGAATTTTCAACACAGCCCCCAACTGCATACCCTTAGTATACGGCGAGGAGGTCGTTTCGGTTTTGATATATATCTGCCGGCAGGCAAATCGCAGCGAGCGATTTCTTAGCATCGCCCCCGGCAACAGCCCGGCCTCGAGGAGGACCTGGAACCCGTTACATATACCCCAGACCATTCCGCCCGCTTTGGCGAACTCGATGACCGATTTCATTACCGGTGAAAAACGCGCGATTGCCCCCGCCCGTAAATAATCGCCATAGGCGAATCCCCCCGGCAGGATAATCAAATCGCAACCCTTCAAGTCCGCATCGCCGTGCCAGAGAAATTCCACCGACTGCTTGATCTGGTCGCGCACCGCACAAAAAGCGTCATAATCGCAATTGGACCCCGGAAATGTCACCACGCCGAATTTCACGGCTGGACCTCCACGGTATAGGTTTCAATCACCGGGTTGGCCAACAACCGGTGGGCGATTTCCTCGGCTTTCTTCCGCGCGCCTTCGGCATCGCCGTTATCCAGTTGCAATTCAAATACTTTGCCCGCTCGAACGCCGCCGACACCGGTATACCCCATTGAGGCCAGGGCCTTGGCAATCGTTACACCCTGCGGGTCCAGCACACCGGGTTTCAAACGAACAGTTACAATGGCTTTCATCGTCACAAGTTCCTGTCGATACTTTCAGTTCTACGAAATTTCCATCATCTACTATAGCATACGCTGTTTCCACCGGCAAGCGCCAAGCCGTCATTTATCATCGGGCGGCCGGTCGGCCTTGGACGATAAACCCCGGTCCTGTGGCCGGTCCTGTTGTCGCGGGACCCCGGCATGCCGGGTCGGTCTTGTATCTCCCCCTCGCTTGTGTCGCCGGCCCTTTTTATGGACCCGGGGTTCCCCGGATATGCCGGCGCGGACCATGAGCGTCGCCTCATGCCCCAATCCGTAGAGAATATACACAAAAACCAGGGGGAAAATTGCCAGTTGGTGCAAAGAAAGGAGCGCTACTCCCGCCAGGGCGACGTACGCCCATTTAATCCGGTCCTTGATGGTCCTAAACGATAGCGGGCGTTTCTCATATTCGATGTCGGACACCATTAAAAACGAACAACCGAGGATCAACATAATCAGAAATTTGACATAGCGTAACTCACCCCACAACTCGTAACTGCCCAGAGTATATCCGGTCAGGGCCGCCGCCGCCACGGGGATCGGCAAGCCCTGAAAATAACTTTTCGGCCCCTGTTGGGCGGTAACATTATACCGGGCCAGCCGGAAGGCGCCACACATTACAAAAACAAATCCCAGCACCCAACCCCACTTGCCAAGGTCCTTGAACTTAAACGAATAAATGATAATCGCGGGGGCCACGCCGAAACTGATCAGATCGGCCAGGGAATCCAACTCGATCCCGAAAAGCGTATCGGATCGCGACATCCGTGCCACCAGACCGTCCAGCCCGTCAAGGAAAAAACCCAGAATGATAAACCAGCAGGCCTGTACCGCTTGTCCATCGAAAGCAGACAAAATCGAAATAAACCCGCAAAAGAGGTTCCCCATGGTGAAAACCCCGGGGAATATGGGACGCAGGTTTCGCATGTTATTCCTCAACCACAAAGCGGGCCAACGGCGTCGCCCCGCCCTGGACATGCTCTCCCGGTTGAACCAAAACCGGTACGCCGGCGGGAATAACCACCTCCGCACGGGAACCAAAACGAATCAGGCCCACCCGTTCGCCGGTTTTTAATCTCTGTCCGACAGCAATCCGACAGACCACCCGCCGGGCCAAAATCCCGGCGATCAACGCAAATTCAATCTTTCCGTATTCGGAATCGATGACCACTACCGCCTGCTCGTTTTCCTTTGATGCCCGGGGATCGAACGCCTTGAAAAAGCGGCCCGGTCGATAATCAATTGATTCGACAATCCCGGCAATCGGCGCCCGATTGATATGAACATCAAAGACCGAAAGAAATATCGCAATTCGACAGCGACCGTCGGGGTCTGTTTCCACGCTCAACACTTTGCCGTCCGCCGGCGACACAATCCAACCTTTACCCTCCGGAGGTTGCCGTTCCGGATCGCGAAAGAAATAGGCGAAAAACCCGGCCAGCACGACGAAAACGAACCCCACGCATAGAAGAGTCCGGTTGCCAACCCACCATCCCACGACCAAACATACGATCGCCAAACCGCAGGCCGGGCCGACAAAACGCCAGCCGTCTGTTTCCATTCGGACGCCTCTTCTTTATCCCCACTGCTTTTGCATTATCGGTAAATACTACGCCTCATCGGTCAGGGCGCGTTCGATAATTTTATCCACATGCTTAAAGTATACCGCGTCATCGAAGCAGGCCGATATTTTTTTTATTGAGAGATGCGCCGTAATATCCGGGTCGGCGCCAGCGGCCTGTCTGAGGTCCGTCCCGCTTTCCGAGGCCTGGAAAGCCAACGGCTGTACGATACTGTATGCCCTGTCGCGGGAACCGATCTTCTCGGTCAAGGCCAATAACAACCGCTGAGAATAAACGGGCCCGCCGAAACGTTTGAGGTTCTCCTTCATTCGCCGGGGGTCGATACGGAGGTTGGCCAGGATTTCGGTAAACGTCGCCAGCATATAATCCAAAAGGATAGTGGCATCAGGCAAAATCACCCGCTCGGCCGAGGAATGCGAAATGTCACGCTCATGCCACAAGGGAATATTCTCCATCGCCACCGTGCTGTACCCCCGCAACAATCTGGCCATCCCCGACATTTGCTCGCAGCCGATGGGGTTTTTCTTGTGCGGCATGGATGATGAGCCATGCTGGCCGGGTCTGAATCCTTCACCGATTTCACCGATCTCGGTCCGGTGCAAAAGTCGAATTTCCAGTGCCATTTTTTCAATGGAAGACCCACATAACGCGATGGCCGCGACAAACTCGGCATGCCGATCGCGCTGGACAATCTGCGTGGAAATCGCAGCGGGTTTAAGACCCAGCTTGCGGCAGACGAATTTTTCCACCCGGGGGTCGATGTTAGCGAAATTCCCCACCGCGCCGGAAACCTTGCCGGTGGAGACAGATTCCAGCCCGGCATGGATTCTATGTTTAGCCCGGACCATTTCGGTGTACCAGAGGGCGAATTTCAAACCCAGGGCCGTTGGTTCGGCAAATACTCCATGTGTCCGGCCGGCAATCGGAGTGCGACGATATTTTTTGGCGTACCGGCGCAAAATAGAGAGCATCGGCTTGAAATCATCAAGCAGAATCGCCCCGGCACGGGAAAGCTGCACCGCCAGGGCGGGGTCGAGGACATCGGATGAAGTCAACCCATAATGGAAGTACTTCGCGTCCTTGCCCAATGACTCACCGACATTGGAGACAAACGCCACCACATCATGGCGGGTTATCTTTTCAATTTCCGCGATCCGCTGGGGATTAAAGCGGGCATTTTTACGGATACGGGCCGCCGCCGCCTTCGGAATGCGCCCGATGCTGGCCCACCCCTCAATGGCACAAAGTTCGACTTCCAGCCAGATCGAATACTTGCTGGCATCGGTCCAGAGTCCGCCCATCCGGGGGCGCGTATAACGTGGAATCATCGTCGCCTACTTGGGCACTTTGGCCCAGTCTTTAAGGAACTGTTCCAGCCCGCGGTCGGTCAGCGGGTGCTTGACGATTTTCTGCAATACGCTCCAGGGAATAGTGGCCACGTCTGCCCCGGCCAGTGCCGCCTCCACTACATGCAACGGGTGCCGCAAGGATGCCGCCAGCACCTCGGCACCGAAAGCATAGTTATCGAAGATCGTCACGATTTGCTGAACCAGTTCCATTCCAAAATGCCCGATATCATCAAGCCGGCCGATAAACGGACTGACATACGTGGCCCCGGCCTTGGCCGCCAACAACGCCTGGGTGGCATTGAACACCAGCGTGCAATTTGTCGCAATCTCTTTTTTGGCCAGCCGGCGAATGGCCTTGAGTCCCTCGGGAATCATCGGGACTTTGATCACCACATTCGGGCCATAATCGACCAGCTTTTCGGCTTCAGCCACCATCCCGTCGGCGTCGGTAGAGATAACCTCAAGCGATACAGGGCCTTTACAGATTTTCATGATTTGAGGAACCAGCTCCTCAAATTTTCTATTTTCCTTCGCGACGAGACTTGGGTTGGTCGTGACGCCATCGAGCACACCCCAATCATTAGCTTCTTTAATCTGCTCGATGTTGGCCGTATCTAAGAAGATCTTCACTTCGGTTCCCTTTCACGTTACATCTTAGCCAATTACCGGAATAAACGTATTCCCGCAGCATGATTCAAGCGTATTCTACCTCGATCAGATACAATCCCTCGGGCGGGGCCGCCTGCCCCGCCAGACGCACATTGCCGGTCGACAAAATTTCCTGCATATGTTCCGGCGGCCAGCGGTGCCGACCGACATCAATCAGTGTGCCGACAATCAGCCGCACCATCCGGTGCAGGAAACGGTTGGCGGTTATTTCAAACTGCGCCTCCCGCTCGTCGTACGTCCATTTTGCCACGGTAATATTACATGTACAATCGTCTTTCAGCGAGCCGACACGGCAAAAGCCGGCGAAATCACGATCTCCCAGAATAAAACCCGTCGCTTTTTCGACTGCCGGCCAGTCGATCTTGTCCTGTACCGGCCAGGCCAGCCCGGTGGCAAATGCGGATGGCGCGTGGGCGATGCGATAGCGATACGTTTTGCGGAGAGCCGAATACCGGGCGTGGAAATCCGGCGCGGCATCCTCCAACCGCAGCACACAGATATCATCGGGCAAAGCGGAATTCAAACGCCGCCCGAAATCAATCGGCAGCACCATTTCAGTATCAAAATGCGCCACCTGGCCCAGGGCATGCACGCCGGTATCGGTCCGGCCCGCCCCGGTTATTTGTATATCACTCTTCAACAACCAACGCAGGCATTTTTGCAGTTGCCCTTGTACTGTGCGGGTCGCGGGTTGTACCTGCCACCCGGCAAAACGACCGCCGTGGTATTCGACAGTCATTTTATTTCTGGGCATCTATCCGCTTCCTCCCCACTGGATAATAAACAAAATCCAGCTGGCGGCCAGCGCGACCAGCCAAAATCCATCGGCCGGTCTAAGCCGCCCCGGCGGGTGCAGGTAATAATGCCTTCGCGGACTAAAACCCCGCGCCTGCAAAGCAAGCGCGAAGCGATCCGACCTCCGGGCACTGGCGGCAAATACCGGGATAATCAACGACAAAACACCGGTTAACCTTTTCCGCGGCGAATCGGCAAGCTTCGCTCCCCGTGCCAGTTGCGCCAGTCTTATCATGTTTGCCTCCACGGCCAGAACCGGAACCGAACGCATGGCAAACCAGACGATATAATACAACAGATGCACCGGGATTTTCAGCATGCGTAATGGAGCGCAAAACCAGAGTACCGCGCGGGCCAGCTTTTCGGGCGTGGATAAAGCATAGATAAAAAAGCCGCCCAACAGAAAGCCCAAAAAGCGCAGGGCAAAAAACGCCCCTTGTTCCAGGCCGCTAAGGCCGAAGGATTTCCCCAACAGACTGAAAATAAACGGTCCTTCGGATGGCGCAAAAACCCAAAACACCGCGACTATGATAAAAGCCGCCGGGAAAGCGCCAAGCCATCGACGGAAAACCATCCGGGATGCCGGCGAAAAAAGCAAATGGAGCATCGCCATCACAGCCATGGCCGCTGACAAACCGACAATCCCGCCGGCCAATAACAACCACGCCGTATAGGAAGCAAAAACCACAAGCAAGACACGCTGGTCCGGGGCCATGTTTGATTTTACTGCCATTCCCATCACATACCACGCGGCCATAATATGTCCCGCGACCGGCGTAACACAAGACAAACCCTTGCCCGACGATGGGCGGCACTGTTTATTTATTAAATATGGCTAAAACCGAAAAATCCAGTCAGGCAATCACGCTGCCACCGAACAACAGAATCTGGCAATATGTCCCTTTTCTGGTCTTCGCCCTGGCCCTGGCGGTCCGCCTGATTGTCCTTTTGCAACTGGCGGAAAACTACCCGGGCTTCGATGAACCATCGATCGATTCGCGCTGGCACCTGCTCTGGGCACGCGAAATCGCCGCCGGAGACTGGCTGGGAACCACGGTCTTCTTCCGCGCGCCGTTGTATCCATATTTCCTGGCGTGTATTATCAATCTCTTCGGCGACAGTCTCTGGGTTATCCGCTTCATTCAGGCCATCCTCGGGTCATTGACTGCGGTATTAGTGTATTATTTGGGACGGCGGGTTTTTGACCGGCGAATCGGCGCCGTCGCCTCGGTGATCTGGGCTTTGTGGGCCACCACAATTTATTACGAAAGCGAATTTTTAATTCCGGTATTAATCATCCCGCTGAACCTGTGGGCGCTCTATCGGCTGGCGGGAGCCGTCAAAAAGAAAAGCTTTCTTCCCCGCTCGGCGCTGCTGACCGGCTTGATTTTGGGCTTTTCCGCGATCGCCAGACCGAATATCCTGATTTTTGTCGCGGGTTTTATTATCTGGCTTTACTGGCGGTATCCTCTCGGCAAGCGGGGGCGAAAGTTGCTCTGGGTCCCCATATGCGCCATGCTTGCCGGGGTTTCGCTGCCCATCGCGGTGGTCACTCTCCGCAACGCGGTAGTTACCGATGATTTCGTGCTCATCGCCAACCAGGGAGGAATCAATCTATATTTGGGCAACAACCGCCAGTCCGACGGCTTGACGATGATTATGACTGATATCCGGGCGGACCGGATGGGCGATTGGTCGACGTTCACCAGAATTACCGATTCCCTCGCCTGCGTGCAGGCGGGGCGGCCATTAAAACCATCCGAGATCTCGAATTTCTGGATGGGCAAAGCCATCGATTCAGTCCTCGCGCATCCGGGTGTCGAACTGGGGCTTTTGACGAAGAAACTGTTTTATTTCTGGCACGGATTCGAAAACGGAGACCAATGGGATATCTACCGCCATGTCCGTCATTCGGGATTATTGCAAACGGGGCTTTGGCATCGGCTAATCTGGTTTCCTTTCGGATTGATTTCCGCTTTCGGGTTATGGGGGATGTGGGCGGCGCGACGCGACGATCGCCGTGGGCGCAACGCTGACGATCGACGCTCCCACGCCGCCGGCCGCCCCTACCTGCTCCACGCGTGCGGCCAGCTTACCGAGATCATGGAGGAGCTGATCGAGGACGTGCGCATCGACGCGCGGCACTCCTTCGAGGACACGATCGAGCCGGTCACCGCCGCCTACGAGCGCTACGGCGACCGCATCGCCATCCTGGGTGGCATCGACGTGGACTTCCTCTGCCGGGCCGACGAGGAGGATATTCGCGCCCGCGTACGCAAGACGCTTGAACAGTGCATGCCGGGCGGCGGCTACTGCCTCGGCTCCGGCAACAGCGTGACCAATTACGTCCCGGTGGACAACTACCTGGCCATGGTCGACGAGG
>SDBS01001564.1_pt1 | contig 23242 bp, 20 predicted proteins | sample 2277091 | NCBI WGS metagenome assembly SDBS01 (sample SAMN10404972, study PRJNA504765) | marine sediment metagenome | isolation source: marine sediment core GS10_PC15, 163 cmbsf | place: Arctic Ocean: Southern Knipovich Ridge | collected 2010
AAAGCGGGAAATATAACTGAAATAACTTCCGTGTTCACTATTAAAAGTGTGTTTAATCATGCTTTGTTCTCGAACAAAACAACTGTGCTGGAAGGCCATCCTGAAGTCTTCGGGGATGTTTATTCAAAAGACAAGCCTATTTTATGTGGTTCCCCCAAAATATTTGGAAACATATATACTCCTGCCCAAATCTTGAGAAAGGGAAATCCACTGATAGAAGGCTCTATATACGAAGAGTGTCAACTAATTGATTTCCCTCAAGTGGACTTTGACTATTATAAACACATGGCAAAAACACAAGGAACATTCATCGAGGGAGATAAAAAGTTCAAGCCAGGCAAAGAAGCACTGCCGGAAGGCTTAGTGTTTATAGATGGCGATGTCACCCTGGACGGGAATTGCTACAATAATGACTCTAGCAGCATAAATGTAACTATTGTCTGTTCCGGGCAAATCAAAGTCGCGGGGAAATTGGCTCTTTCACCTGCTCAAGACAACCTACTCCTGCTTGCCAAAGATTCCGTAAGGATAGCAGGAGACAATATTTTAACAGGAGCAATCTATTCAGAAAATGGAGCTATTAAGGTGACAGACAGAAGCAACTTCCAAGGCGCACTATCTGCAAAGAGTGGCATTTATGTCTCTGACAACCCGGTCATAGGATACAATCCCAGCTTTGGAGAATGAAAAGACATCTTACACCACTGGAAACAGGCATTGATATTGTCAGACCTTGCTCCATGTATCTTATATATTTTAGGACATCCTGGAAACAACGTGCCCTTTTCCGAATAATCCCGAACCTAATCCCGAACCTAATCCCGAACCTAATCCCGAACTACTTTGTTGATAGGCTATTCTAGGATATAACTTAAACTTCTTCCTTTGCCTTCCGGTTTGATTACTTCTAAATCCACAAGCTTCCTGATTTCTTTCAATGCAGCACGATCTGAGATTCCAAACATCTCCCTTGCATCTCTATTAGTTATGGAGCCTTTCTCAATAATATGCTCCATGATTTGCATCTGCCGCTCGGTAAGCGCGATTTGCCCTCTCTCAGTCTTCCTTAATCTTTCACTACTCAGTCTTATTACTCTCTCTTTAACAGCAGCCGCGCTTACTTTTACCCCTTCCACAAAGTACTCAAGCCAATTGGTCAAATCGAGTGTTTTCTCATTAACACTCTGAAGAGCACGATAATAAGAGGGCCTGTCAGAATCATAGTAGTCATCAAGGCAGAAAAACTGCTTGGTGTCGAAACCTCGCTGGTAAAGAATTAGCGTAGCTATTACTCGTGCTGTTCTTCCGTTCCCATCAATAAAGGGGTGGATTCTAACAAACTCATAATGAGCTATCCCGGCCTCGATTATAGGATCAAGTGCTTTTGCCTGGGAAGAGCGCAGCCACTCAACCAGATCATTCACCAAACCAGGAACATGCTCATTTGCAGGCGGCCTAAAGGTTACCTTGCCCGTTATTCTGTTTCCAACAACAACGTAACGAGTGCGGTAAACACCACTGTCAGAAGGATTTTCCAATGTGTCTTGCGTCACCTTTTTGTGAATACTCAAAATGTCTTTCTCGCTAACACTGTTGCCATCAGTCAACTCGCTGAGATCTTTGAGCACGCTAAGGTAATTGAGTACTTCTTGCTTGTCCTTGCGTGTTGCCATTACCTCCCGTCCTTGCGCTAAATCACTCACCTGTTCAAGAGATAACTTATTTCCTTCAATAGCTGTTGAGGAATGGGCGCTTCGGATAATTGCTTCACGCCGAAGAGACACTTCCCATTTCGGGACAAATGGTGAATGCAGAATAAGTTCGCGTGCCGCGGCAATTTGCCCTATGTGGTTGACGATTTTATCTATATAGTGAAAATTTGGCTCAAACATTACTGTCCCCTTTGTTCCTCCGAATACCCCTTGATCTTTTTCTCAACGACAACAACTCTTTTCCGTATGTGATACTGCCGCTATGATAGTTCATGATGGCATCCTGTGCCGGGCAAGTAGCATCGTACGCTCAATAATATTATCCATCTGATCCAGGCTGAGTACAATACCGCGATTCCCCTTAATCTCATCGTAGAGATAGTCATCGATTTCGTTCACAATAGCATTCCCCTGTCTAGTCCAATATCGATTTATTTGTTTTATGATTGTATCATTGCCAGACCATACTCTATGTATTTTAGGACACCCCGGAAACAACACCCTCCTCGTCCCGAAAAAAGTGAAGAGTGTAGACCTGACCCCAATTGTTAAGAGGAAAGGCCCTTTTCAGGGCCTTAATGTTTGGGTTCTTGTTTATATTCTTATACAGAAACTAGGCTATCCATTTTTGGAAAAAATCTTGGACTTCGACTTTTTTAACTTTTTGATTTATCTTTTCGAGACAGCGGGGGCAGATCTCAAAGCAGGTTTTGCCCTTCTCGCTTCGGGGACTTACATAAAAAGAACTTTCTTCAACATCCTTTCCGCAATAATTACATTTTTTGGGCATCAGCGCTCCTTTTGTTGCTTTTCAAAACACTAGCTCTTTCACTGGAGGGGCTACCATGAAAGAGCTAGCGACAAACATTGATACGAATTTTTCTGCAACTATAGTATCGGAAAGACAAAGGGAAACTTTAAGAGATTTTCCTATTAATAGAATAAATGATTGGTAAATAGCAGGTAGAAGGGGGAGTTTCAGACTATATTTGCTTTAAATCATTTCTTCGCTTACCATTTCTTTTATCTTCATAAGCTGGGTCCTGTAGGAACGTTCCATCTCGTCCAGTTTCATGGACACACTCCAAGTAGCCTCTTCCAGTTGAGGAATCAATACGTATTCCAGGGCGTTAACCCGTCGTCTGGTTTTTTCTATCTCAACAGCCAAAAGCTCAACCGCTTTTTCCATTTCCGCCAGTTTAATCATAGAAGGAAGAGCTTCGTTAAAAGTGGCAAGAGCATCATCCAGAACCGAAGGCGTGGTGCTAAGACCATAGCAATCGATAGTCCCTTCTTGTTTTACCTTAAACTCCGCGACATGCACACCCATCATATTAATCTTCTCAATATCCACTGTAGCCAGGGCATGGGGATAAAGCAGAGCTTCCTCGATAAACTCGATTGGTGCCTCGGAACGGGCCAGGGCAAATAGTAGATATGCCTGGGCTAGTTTGCTCTCTACTTCCCGGCGAAGCGCGCGGTTCTGGTGAACCAAATCCAAAAACTTCTTCATCAACTCATCCAACTTGTCCTTCAGGAGCTTGTGACCCCTTTGGGCAATTTGCGTCCGGCGCTTCAGCCGCAGTAATTCCATTCTATTAGGATTTACCTTAATAGCCATTTCTTACCTCATAGAACATCAGAGAAAACCAGAGATTTTCTTTTAACTCTCCAGCACTTCCTCTTTCTTCATATATTTAGCCATATACTTCTCAACATATTCGTCGCGGACTCGTTTGAGCTCTACCCTGGGTAGAGCTGAGATCAATTCCCATCCCAGATCAAGAGTTTCTTCAATCGAGCGGTTATCGTATTCACCTTGTTTGACAAAACGGTTCTCAAACTCATCAGCAAAGTTGGCAAACTTCTTGTCATCCTCGGAAAGGGCTGCTTCCCCTAGAATTACAGCAAGCTCTTTCGCTTCTCTTCCCCGGGCATACGCGGCAAACAGCTGGTTGGAAATATCTGAATGATCTTCTCTGGTCTTACCCTCACCGATTCCTTTCTCCTTCAACCGGGAAAGAGAAGGCATAACATCAATAGGAGGATATACACCTTTACGATGCAGGTCTCTACTCAACATGATTTGGCCTTCGGTGATATAGCCGGTTAGGTCGGGAATAGGATGGGTTTTATCGTCCTCTGGCATGGTTAGGATTGGAATCTGGGTAATTGAACCTTTTTGTTCTTTGATCCTACCAGCGCGTTCATATAGGGTAGCAAGGTCGGTATAGAGATAACCAGGATATCCTCTTCTTCCCGGAACCTCTTTCCTTGCTGCTGAAACTTCGCGCAAAGCCTCACAGTAGTAGGTCATATCAATCAGAATAACCAGAACATGCATGTCAAGGCTGAAAGCTAAATACTCCGCGGCCGTTAAAGCTACCCGAGGCGTGGCAATTCTTTCAACCGCCGGGTCATTGGCCAGATTAATAAACAAGCAGGCTCTCTCGATTGCCGCTGTTCGTCTGAACTCCGACATGAAATAGTCGGACTCCTCGAAGGTGATACCCATAGCAGCAAAAACAACGGCAAATTCTTCCTCTTGTCCCAGAACCTTACTCTGACGGGCAATCTGGGCCGCTATTTGAGCATGGGGAATACCGGCTCCGGAAAAAATGGGGAGTTTTTGTCCTCTAACCAGAGGATTAAGCCCGTCAATTGCCGATATACCGGTTTCAATAAAACTGGTGGGATAATCGCGGGCACAAGGATTCATGGGACTACCGTGAATGGATTTCTTCTCCTCTGAAATAATATTTGGACCCTTATCAATGGGCTGGCCGAGACCATCAAATACTCTTCCCAGAAGATCCCGGGAGACTGAGACCTCCAGGCTTTTCCCCAAGAACTTAACTCGTGTTTGCTCCACATTCAGTCCCTGGGTGCTTTTAAAAGCCTGAACCAAAGCAGTGCCCTTGCTTACTTCCAGCACGTCACCCATACCCATGGAACCATCAGGAAACTCCAGCTCCACCAGCTCGCCATATTTAACATCAACTACCTGTTCAACCAGGAGTAGAGGACCAACTACATCACGAACAGTCAAATACTCTTTGGCCATATCAACCACCTCCTCCGGAAATCTGAGCTTCGCTGGATGCTTCGCTTGCAACGCTGGAAGCTTTCAGCTGATCGGCTATTCTCATTTCTATCTCATTGAACTGCTCTAATTTTTCTTCGGGAGTATACTTTGCTTTGGCTATCTCTCCTCTTACCGGAGCACCCAGAATCTCCTTGAGTTCTTTGCCTTGTTTTACTGCCTCAGTTGCATGATGGTGAAAAGAAAGTACCAGTTTAAGTAGCAAATACTGTTTCTTCAGTGAGGTAAAAGTATCATCGGGATGAAAGGCATGCTGTTGCAAGAAATCCTCACGCACGGATTTGGCAGCTTCCATTGTCAGCCTCTCGTTAGTTGACAAAGCATCGATTCCCACCAATCTCACAATCTCTTTAAGCTCTGACTCGCGCTGGAGAATAGCCATTGCCTCGTCATGCAGCTCTCCAAATTCGGGACTGACTTCTTTTCGCCAATACTCTTTGATCTTGCCCAGATATAATGAATAACTTATTAACCAATCAATAGCGGGGAAATGCCTCTGATAGGCAAGCCAGTCCACCAAGCCCCAGAACACCTTTACAACTCGGAGAGTATTTTGAACAACCGGTTCTGAGAGGTCTCCGCCCGGTGGTGACACGGATCCTACAACTGTTACTGCACCTTCCCGGTTATCATTGCCCAGACACCTTACTCTTCCTGCTCTTTCATAGAATGCAGCCAGCCTGGTCCCCAGATAGGCCGGAAAACCCTCTTCGCCCGGCATTTCCTCAAGACGACCGGAGATTTCACGCATCGCCTCTGCCCACCTCGAGGTGGAATCTGCCTGCAAAGCTACTGAATATCCCATATCACGGTAGTACTCCGCGATGGTAATTCCTGTGTATACGGATGCTTCCCGCGCCGCAACCGGCATATTTGATGTATTAGCTATAAGTACGGTTCGTTTCATCAGTGGTTCGCCGGTGTGGGGATCAATAAGCTTGGGAAAGTCTATTAATACTTCAGTCATCTCGTTACCGCGCTCCCCGCAGCCGATAAAAATAATGATTTGGGCGTCTGCCCAGCGAGCGAATTGATGCTGGATAACAGTTTTCCCGCTTCCGAAGGGTCCGGGGACACATGCTGTGCCGCCTTGGGCAATGGGGAAGAAAGTGTCAACAACTCTTTGACCGGTGATCAGCGGGGCATTGGGAGGAAGTTTTTCCTGATAGGGACGGGCCTTCCTAACAGGCCATCTTTGGAGCATGATTATGTTGTGCTCTTTTCCATCATCAGATTTTACTACTGCAATGGTGTCCTCAACCGTGAAATCACCTGATTTTATGTCAACCAAGGTTCCTTCTATACCTGGCGGAACCATGACTTTATGTTCAATGATAGTTGTCTCCTGAACAGTCCCTATAATATCACCGGCAACAATTTTATCGCCCTTTGAAGTCTTGGGCTGGAAAGCCCATTTCTTTTCCCGGCTGATGCCCGGTGCTTCCAGGCCGCGATGGATGAAGTTACCAACCTGATCTTTTAAAACTTCAAGAGGTCGCTCAACTCCGTCATAGATAGATTGGAGCAGCCCGGGACCAAGTTCTACACTCAATGGTTCACCTGTATTCTCGACAGGATCTCCGGGACCAATTCCTACTGTTTCCTCATAGACCTGTATGGAAGCAGTGTTGCCTCTTAGCTCGATTATCTCCCCCATGAGCCTCTCTTCGCCCACCCTTACCAGGTCATACATCTTGGCATTCTCCAAACCTTCAGAAACAACCAAAGGCCCGGATACTTTAGCAATTTTTCCTCCACCCATTTTTTCCCTCACTTTTTGCTCGACTAACGATTAGCGACTTTCGATGTATAGTATATAATTAAAGTTTTATCGCTCATCGCTGATCGAATATCTCTTTTCGGCTTTCTATTCTTTCTTCTCGCTCAGAATGTCAGCTCCGACCGCTTTTATTATAGTCTTACGGATTCGCTCCATTCCCAGTCCGGTGGCTCCTGTTGTAGCCGGAATAATAGTAACAGCCGGTGTAACTTGCTCAAAAATTTCGTCAAACAGGTCTTTCATAACCTCGTAAACAGGTTCAGTAACGAAAACCACTCCATAGTCTTGTTCCCTGATTTGGGACCAAAGATCCCGGCCGTCTTCCGGCCTTTCCAGAGGATAGGTGTCCACCCCTAAGGCTTTGAATCCCAAAACTGAAGTTTTATCTCCTACAACAGCTACTTTAGCCATAAAGCTCGCGTACTCGCTCCTTCATCTTAGCTTTTGGAATACCGCTCAGCTTTCCCAGAAGCGCGCTTCTAACTACATTTGCCTCATTCTCAATCCCAAAGACATAACCAAAGAGAGCCTCCATCCCCACTGCAATGTATCGGGCCTTTTTGGCTAATAACAGCAGGTGGTTGTCTGCCAGTTTATCAAGAAGAGCGAGGTCCACTTTGTCTTCCCCCTCCACAACCTGCGACAAGATATCTCCGTACAGCGAGGTTCTTAAAGCAGTCACCAGTTCGGTCAGCGGTCGCACAAATAGGGAGATCAGCCTCTTTCTTTTTATGAAACCACCCTCAAATAATGCTTTTTCCGCAAAATCTTTCTTTCTTTTCAGGTTCCTGGCCCTCAAAAAAGTCTTGAGGTTGGCAAGATCGATAGAAGACCGGGTAAGCTCTTCCACATACTCATTTTTAAGAAACCTGGATATATTAAGCCATTGATGAAAGAGACCTTGATCCAGGATCACATCAATTTCTTGTGCGTCATGGTATTCCTCGAAACTGGATGCTGCTTGCTCCACAGAGGGACCATAGATCTCCGGAAGTTTGTTGTATCTCTCCGCTTTGATCAACTCCTGGGCGGTTTTGACATCAAGGAAACCCATCTTGGACCAGATATGCTCTGCATTTGTCCCCTGGTACTTGGTTTTTAATAGTACCTTTAGATTATGAAAATCGTATTTGAGGCGAAGGAATGTGATAATCGGTTCACTGGGACATATTTCCCGCAGAAAATCATAAGTCTGGACCAGGAAACTTTCCAAACCCGCCTCAACACCTTCTGCTGTGCTGGCTCCTTCCAAGAATTCACCATAGGGGGAGTCGGCCAAGATTTGGAGCTGATCATCCAAATTCTCCGCTTCTATCAAGCGATCAATTCGCTGCCGGGGAATAAGCTTGTTTTCACGAATCCTGATTCTTCCCACGGCATGTCCATATGTAATAGGATCTCGCAGAGAGCTTAAAAAAGCCAAAAGCCACCGTTCCTTTGCCGATATTGGTAGAAAGAAATCATTCCTTAAGCAAGGTTTGCAGAACCTTGATCTCCATTTCTTCCCGTATGGAATTGATCAAAGAAAAAATTGAGCTGTTGATTTCTATTCCACCGCTTCTTAAAATGAATCCTCCTCCGATATCCCTGGTCTCATCAGCCAATTTCAGATTTCCCTTTTTACCCTTTTTAACCAGAGATTTGTTCACATCATTCAATAGCTCGGGGGTAATTCTACTCTTATCTGAGGAACAGGTAATAACCTCTTCATCTCCGGCCGCTGTCGTTTTGAGCAGCAAGTCTTTAATGAACTGCTGATAGCGGTCGTCAGAAAGAGAAAGCAGTTTTTTAGTAGCGCGCTCAAAAACCAGTTCAACCAGCTCCTGTTTCTCAAACAGAACTGAGTCGCGAGCCTCAAGACGGGTTAAAGCCAGGATTCTCTTTCTTTCTTCCGCCCCGTTGGTTTCGGATTCACGCAGTATTTGAGACTTCATTCTTTCCGACTCATCCTGCGCCTGGGTCAGAATCTCTTCTACCCCGGTCCTTGCCTCCGTCTTGATTTCGTCTGCTTTACTATTTGCGTCTAGTAAAATCCGTTCAGTTATCTTTTCAAATGGCATAAGCCACAGCTCCATTCATCAGGCTTACAACCCTGCTCTAATAGAGATAAGCAGAATAATGGTAATAATCAGTGAAAGAGCAGCATATGTCTCCACTAGTGCGGGGAGAATTAGCGCCTTTCCAGCATCTTCAGTTCTCTTTGCTACCATACCGGCCGCACCTGCCGCTGATAAACCCTGAAACATTGCGGAAAACAGGCAGGCCCAAGCAACCGGTTGACAGGCCAGGCAGATTTCCAGGCCAGTCTTGCCGGCAATATCAGCGCCTCCTCCGCCAAATATTTCAAAAAAGAAAACCACTAATACAGCCGTGATAAAACCGTAAATACCCTGAGTTCCGGGAATAGCACAAAGAGGAAGAAGCGGTCCAAATTTATCAGGATCCTCCACCATGATGCCCGAAGCCATCTTGTTAATATAAGTTATACCTATAGCTGAACCAATACCTCCTCCAATAGCAGCAGTTCCAGCTCCCAGGAGAGCCCAATGAAAACCGGTAAGTCCCAGAAAAACTTGTTGCATAACTTTTACCTCCTTCCTTTTCTAGCTTGTAAAATAGTACAAGTCTGGTACAACCAACTTATTTTAAAATCAAGTGCTTGGTCTGCAAGGCAAACGGCTCAAACTTATCTCCCCCATCAGAATAGAAATATTTAAAAAATTCTACATACTGCAGTCTCAGGGGATGAACAAAAGCTCCCAATAGGTTGATTATAAGATTGAAGGCATGACCGAAAACCAAAAAGACGACACAGATGATTACCCCCAGGTAGGGTATGTCCAAAAGCATCACACCCAGCATATTTACGGTCCAGCCAATCAAAAAGGTGGAAAGACCCAAAGCCATGAGACGGGCGTAAGAGAGAAAGTCGCCCAGAAATCCCGACATTCCATAAAGACTATAGAGGCCACTCAAGAACCTAACAATAATCTTCCGGGTTGAACTGCTAATCAATAGTCCCAGAAATCCCGCAATAAGCAGCAACCGGAGACTCAGCGGAGATAATCCCGGGAAGAAAAACCCGGCCACAAGCCAAAAAGTAAATAAAAGGACAAAGAGAACCCCTGGCAGATGATCATACAATACCCTGACAAACTTTCCTTGATTCAGGTTTTCTAGCAGATCAACAAAGGTTGCAATAATTTGATCAACAACTCTCCCTTGGAATACAATGACTAAAAGAGTAGTAACAAGGGTTGCTGACATCGAAATTAAGGATAGGCTTTCAACCCAAGCGGGAGTACTTTCTCCTATTGTTTGCACCAGCATACATACTAGAAGTATCAATACTGAGGGGATAAAAAGCAAAGTGCTTAGCTCTCCGTGGACAATTTCAATGAACTGTTGATTTCTAATCTTATTGATAACGGATAAGACTACTCCAAAGATAACATGTAAAACGCCCAGCAGAATTGAAAAACTCAGAAAGGTCTGAGCTTCAGCTAAAGGATTGATAATTATTAGGCTTTTCAGGAAAGAGGGTAGCGAGACAGGGTCGATGGTAAAATAGCTTCCGGTTAAGACTCCCACAATCATGGAAGCTAATCCACCGTAAGCAATAAGATGAAAGAATTCTTTCACATTTGCGCTTACCTGCAACTTTTTGCTCATCATTAAACACAATGCAATTAAAACCACCCCGTAGCCAAAATCACTTAAACACATACCAAAGAATAAAAAGAAGAAGGGAGCCATAAAGGGAGTCGGATCCAACTCACCATAATCGGGCATCCCGTAAAGTTTGGTCAAAGCCTCAAAAGGTTTTAATATCGGTTTGTTGTTTAGCGCAATGGGTGGATCGTCCTCCTTGGTGACTTCAATAAAAGTCAGCTCAATCTCATCAGAAATGGAAGATACTGCATCCTCCAGATGCCTGGTATCTTTTTCAGCCACCCATCCCTCCAACATGAAGGTTTCTTGGGTCTGGGCAAAATTTGTCTGCACTTCTGCCTTTAGTTTTTTATTTTCCAAGCGCTCACTAAGAACGATCAGGTCAGGCCTTAAGAAAAGAAGACTTCTAGCTTCTGAGACAAGCTCTTCCCGCTCTTTCTTGCTTTCTTCTATTTGCCCGATTATTCTCTCTACCTCTTCCTTGGGAGTGCCCTTGAGGTCAGGAAAAGATACATTGTGATACCCATACTGGATCAGACCATTATGTGCTTCTTCGACCCGGGATTTGTGGATAATAATAAGAACATTGGTAGCTTCTCTTCCCTCACTTATTACAAATATCTCGCTTTCTTCCACCAATTCGGCCAGCTCAGATTGGAGCGGAGCAAAACCGGAAGAGGGAACAAAGCCAATTTCAATTGAGGTTGCTTCGGTTTCTCCAATTTCCCCCAGGCCTAGGTCCAAGGAAATCCAGGGCTCCAGACTCTGCCTCAGTGACCTTAGATGAGTAAGCTTATTGTTGACCTCATTAAGCCTATGGTCCAAACGACTGCATTTCTCATATACTTCCTGGAAATCTATCTTTTCCTCAATGGCATGAAATTTTGCCTTTTCAATCTCGATTTTTTCCTTAATCAGACCCCCGAAGGATCCGCTTTTTCCTTCCCGGAACGGTGTTAAAAAATCCAAGGCAAATCTCACATTGTTCAGTAGTTTATCTAATTCCTTCAGGTTGGATTGGAAATCAACCAGTACTTCTTCTAATTCGGTTCCTTCTACTTGTTCGCGCAGATTAACCATATGCAGCAAACCCTGCTCCTGCAAAGTATCAACAATTTCCCTTTGACAACCACTATGAGCAAGAAGATAAGCCTTCTTCATTCTTACAACTGCCATCAGGAAATCAACCTTTCCATTACAATATTAATAGCATTTTCCAGATTTGACTCGGCTGCCTTGGAGATATGTCCTCTTTCAACGGATGCTTCTTCTCTCAGTCCCTCCGCTTCCTTTTCCGCTTCCTCTCTCAACTTTTGGCAGATCTCTGCTCCCTTTTTCTCTGCCGCTTCTTTTGCCTTTTTGGTCAATTCTTTTTTTTCCTGTTCGGCTTCATCTATATTAGCTGCAGCTTCCGCCCGAGCTTTATTCACAATCTCGCCGGCTTTTTTTTCTGTCTCTCTGATTGTCTCCAGTCTTTCAATCACTTGACCACCGCCCTTCTTTTCCCCGACCCTACCCCGAGAAAACCGGATTTGGTTTTTCAGTATCTGCAAAATCAACCAAGCAATCCCCCAAGAGAGATAAACATGTTACTACGCTCATCTTTCTTGATGCCAACCGGTTATTTTCCAATCCTCTGGCAATTATTCCAAAATTTTGCATCCTGGTCAGACTGTTGTTGTCACAAGCATTATGAATTCACATGGTAACCGAGATGCAAATCAAGCTCTAACTTGCAGATCGCTATCTATCTGCCCAATTATTAGAATAGACCTTGGGATTATGTAAAAATCACCCGTTAGTCTTGTTTGGCAACATCCCTAAGCTCGTGCCCGAGGCCGGAATCGAACCGGCACGCCCTTACGGACAACGGATTTTAAGTCCGTTGCGTCTGCCTATTCCGCCACTCGGGCAATCATTACTCAGAATTCTCATTGATTACCGCGTGCTGCTTTTACCTCTTGTCCGAGCTTTGCAAAAGCTGGAGTTAATATATCAAACAAAAGCTAGCAAGGTCAAGAGAAAAGATGCGGGTCAAAACATTGTCTTGAAGTGCGAAAAAGATAGAATCAAGCCATCCAGAATATCGCACTCACTCACGATAATCTCACATAAATCGAAAACTTCCATAACCGATATCGCTATTAAGGTACCAGCAACTATTATGTCCTCCCGCCCTGTTTCTAGCCCAATAATCTCCTTCCTTTCAACCAAAGATGTTGATAAAAAAACCTCAGATATCTTATCGATATCAGCATAACTCAACCTGGAATGATGAATTTTACTGCTATTATATGTTTCCATACCTTGTTTTACCGCGGAAATAGTAGTGATTGTACCGGCAACACCGATCAGATTAACCTTTGAGCTTCCCGGCCACCATTGAGCCTTCCTAATCCTGGAAGAGACGGGAGCAAACATTTGGTAAATATATTGCTTTGTCTGCCTAACTTCAGTATCTGTTGGCGGGTCATTTTTTAAAAACATCTCAGTAAGTCTGACAGAGCCTATATCCAGGCTGTATCGGTCCCGAATATCCGGAGGTTCACCCAGAATAAGTTCAGTGCTACCTCCGCCGATATCTAGGACCAAGGTTAGGGATGAGGGATGAGGGATACTTCGCCTACGCTCTCCTCGCCCGAAGTGAACGACCTCGGAGCAGGCAGGACAAGTGAGGGATGAGTTTCCGATGTCGTGGGTTGCGCCCAAAAATGCCAGTTGAGCCTCTTGTTCTCCGGATAGAACCTTCACTTCGGTTCCGAATAGCTGTTCAACCCGGTTTAGGAAGATATCGCTGTTTTTTGCGTCCCGGACCGCGCTAGTTGCCACGATTACCATCTTTTCAACTTCGGTTTGCTCTAAAATGCTTTTATACTCAGAAAGTGCCCGGAGGGTCCTTTCCACAGCCTCTTCCTTAAGACTAGCGGTCTCATTTACATCCTCCCCTAGTCTGGTAATCATTGCTTCTCTTCGCAGAGTCTTCAGCCCTTTTCCCTTAATCAGCTCTCCAATCATTAAACGGGCAGTGTTGGTACCGATATCAATGGCAGCCGTTACCTTCATCCTGCCTCGCATTCTTCTTCGCAGATGAATTTGCCCAGAAGTTTGTCTATCCTTCTGCCAATGGGATTTGCCCCACTCACCAGATGATGAGCATAATGGGCATGCAAACATTTGATCTTAGAAAGATCACCCACTCCGCCAATACCAGTTTGATTTAAAGTCTCTCGGGCAAAAAGAGGGAGTTCGGAGATATCAGTAGCCATTATTTTTCGGGTTTCACGGTAATTTATTTGGGCTGCTAGAACCGCTTTACAAAAACAATTATCTTTGCTTATTTGCTCCTGGAAACGTCTTATCCACCCCTGGTTTTCCAGGATGGCAACTTTCTTATTTAGGAGAGGGCAGGTAAGCCAATAAATGGTGGGAAAAGGTGTACCCGGAGGAAGCAAAGGAGAATTAAGTATTACTTGCGGCCAGCCATAGCTGCATTTTTGAAGAATCGCTTTCGCTCCGCGAGGAGCTCTTCCCAGTTGCCACCTCAACACCTTCATGTCAGCGGCATCAATCGGAGAACCATTCATCATGTGGAGAATTTGGGGCTTAGATTTCACTTCGGATCAGTTTGGGCAATTGGTTATCTTTGAAATCTAAAGCCGCGAATTCCCTCTTAAAATCTGTCTCGTTCTCGGAAGTATGAACGGTGTTTTCCAATTTTGAGTCTGAATAGGATTCGCGAACAACAGTAAGAGCAGCTTCACGAATTTCTCTTCTAGCATGTATTCCTTCATATAACAGAGCAAGAGATCTCTTGCCACTCATAAAATCTACCAGGCTTTCGAAAAATGGTTTTCCCTTGTGAGCGGCATAAAACTCCATCATTTGCTCTCGTGTAGGCAGCTGCACTTTAGCCCCGATAATATACATGCCGGTTCTTGATATTGCGTCAATCACATTTCCCATTCGAGGGTCATCGACCCTCTCAAAAGCGTTGGGCTTGACAATCAACACGCTTCTTTCAGCAAACTGCATTTTACCAGGCGCATAGACGATTGAGTCTTCCAAGGGGCCACCCCGGGATTCATATTGATTCCACATCAGATCAAGTTGGATTTGGGCTTCTTCTGAACTGGAGGGCGCTGAGACCGGGAACTCTGCGGCCACAATTTTTTCATCTTCATCTTTTTTGAAAAAACCATATCTTCCAAAAATGGTTATACCATTACGAACCCGAATGTCACCCATTAGATTGTTCACACGGGCAATGGCATCTTCCCCTTCCAAAATAACATTGAATACCCTCCGCATTTTATATTTCTTGCGATTGAAGCTCTCCTCACTCAATAAGAATTCCCTAAACTTCTCCTGAATTTCCTGCTCCTCTTTGGACTTTTTATCAGTCAGCGTCTCACAAAACACTTGCGCAAACTCATCCGTAAAGTTATAAACATTAGCGCCAACAATCTCCAGCCTGGAACTGGATTCCGTCATGAATCGCAGCATGCTGATTATTGTGCCTGTTATCGAGCGCTCCAATGCGGGCAAGTAAATATTTACCAATGTTCTTTCTATTCCCACTCCATCACCTGTTCTTTGATCCGGTCAACCGATCCAAAAAAGACAGACCTCTCTGCCACCATGATTTGCTTGAGCCGGTCTTGTTCTTACTGCCCTTCTTGGCAGCCTCGTTTTCACTTTTACTCTGCTTGCTGTCCTTCTTGACAGCATCAGCTTTGTCTTTCTGTTCTTTCTTATCCTCAGCTTGAAGCTTGTTATCCTTAGAATCATTTTCCTCAGCGGGAATAACCCAAACTGATGTCTCACCAGGTTTTACTAATCCAAACTCGCGCCGTGCCACCAGCTCAACATATTCGTATGATTTTAGTCTATCGACTTCCTCTCCCAGTTCCTGGTTTTTGCCTTTTGATTCGTCTATTTTTTCCCGCAATAAGCGGTTTGCTCTTTGCTGTTCCGCTCTTTGCTTCAAAGGATAGATTGACCATAAAAACAAGGCAACAAGCAAGCCGACCAGCAACATATTCCTAGCTGTAATCTGCCGTTTCTTGGGCAGCTTAAGCTTCAGCACTTTTGCAGATTGCTGCGACTTAGTACTTTTTAGGCCGCTAACTCTCCCGCTACGACTGTTTTTGCTCGCAACTGCTCGTTTCACTTGACCTCCACTGCTACGAATATTGCTAGATGATCAGAGGCTGCAGACCTAATAATATTAGCCTCTATAATAGCACAACTCCTGGATATGAAAATATAACCGATTCTCTTTTAACCCGGATATTGCAATAGACTTCTCTTCAAAGGCTAAAGGTTTAACGTTGAGTAGGGACTGTTCCCGAACGGTCCAAGAGTGTACTCCCCGAGCATACCCGCATAAGCTTACGCTGCTGAAAAGCAAAATCATATGCTTTTCACTAACGGCAAATGCAGTATCCGGGTTAAATAATCCTAGGTTGAACAAGACATCAAAACGCAGCTAAACCTAGATACTTAGAGGTACTCCCTAAACCTTCTTCAATACGAAGCAGCTGGTTGTATTTACAGACCCGGTCGGTGCGGCAGGGTGCTCCGGTTTTTATCTGACCGGCATTGGTAGCAACTGAGATATCGGCAATAGAGGTATCCTCGGTCTCTCCTGAACGATGAGAGATAACAGCCGTATAACCTGCTTTCTGAGCAATGTCAATGACATCCATTGTTTCGGTGAGCGTCCCGATCTGATTTAGCTTTATAAGAATAGAATTAGCAACTCCTTCGCTAATCCCTCTGTTCAGCCTTTTGCTGTCGGTAACAAACAAATCATCACCGACCAATTGAATTTTTGCACCTAATTTCTCGGTCAAAATCTTCCAACCTGACCAATCATCCTCGGCCATTCCATCTTCGATGGAGATAATGGGATACTTCTCAACCCAATCCACATAAAAATCCACCATTTCCTCTGGTGAGAGTTGCTTGTTTTCTCCGGCCAAAACATACTTACCATCTTTAAAAAACTCGCTAGCCGCTGGATCAAGAGCGATACAAATGTCTTCTCCCGCTGAATATCCGGCCTTCTCAATACCTTCCAGGATAACTTTCAAGGCCTCTTCATTAGAATCAAGATTAGGTGCAAATCCGCCTTCATCTCCCACTCCTGTGTTTAGATTCCGCGCCTTCAGAACTTTACCCAGGTTATGCAAGGTTTCTGCCCCCATGCGCAAAGCCTCTTGAAAGCTATCAGCTCCAACCGGAGCTACCATAAATTCCTGAATATCGACATTGTTGTCAGCGTGCTCTCCACCGTTTAAAATATTCATTAGTGGCACCGGAAGAATGTGGGACTCCACGCCTCCTAAATGCTGGTAGAGTGGGAGCTCCAAAAAGTTAGCCCCCGCTTTGGCCACCGCCAGAGAAACACCCAGAATTGCATTGGCCCCCAGCTTGCCTTTGTTTTTGGTGCCATCCATCTCTATCATCAATTGATCGATTTCTCTTTGAGCTAGCGCATCCATCCCCAGAATCCTGGGTGCAATTGTCTCATTCACATTTCTCACAGCTTTTTGCACACCCTTGCCCAAATATCTTTTTTTATCGCCGTCTCTTAGTTCCAGCGTTTCATGTGCTCCGGTTGAGGCTCCCGAGGGCACCGCCGCCCTGCCCCAACGACCGTCTTCCAAGAACACCTCAACTTCGACTGTGGGATTCCCCCTGGAATCCAAGATTTCACGAGCTAGAACAGCACTAATGGTAGACATAAAACCTCCTCCTTGTGAATGCAAAATGACAAGTAAAAATCAAACAAGAAAACTCCAAAAAGCTTGCCTAGCATGTTACTACATTTAGCGATATGAACCCTAAAGACAAAGACTAGACCTTAAGAAAACCGTCTCGGAGGCTGGGAACCGAACAGCTCCCGTCTTGTTAGTCACGCTCCGACTTTTTGGCCTCTTGCCATAGCATTTCTTTCTCTTCCAAGGACATATCGATTAGGAGAGTGTTCTTCTTTTCCGCTTCATTCTCGATATATTCAAAGCGCCTCCTAAACTTTTTAAGCGTCCTCCCTAAAGCATCTTCCGGTTCAATCCCAAAGTGACGAGCAATGTTTACTACAGAAAAAAGGATGTCCCCTATCTCTTCCTCCAGTTCTTTCCTGCCTTCCCCTTGAGTAAAAGCCTCTTTCAGTTCTTCGACTTCTTCGAACAGTTTATCTATGACATCCTCTTTTTCCTCCCAATCAAAACCAACCCGTGCTGCCTTTTTCTGCAATTTAAGAGCGTAGAGCAGGGCCGGAAGCGAGGGAGGGATTCCTGATAAAACTCTTGTCTTGCCTTCTTTTCGCTTGGCTTCTTCCCAGTGAGCAACAACATCCTCCGGTGTCTCAGCTTCTTTGTCTCCAAAAATATGGGGATGACGTCCAATCAATTTCCTAACAATACCCTCTAGGACATCGTGGATATCAAAATCCCCGCTTTCGTCAGCTATCTGAGCATGAAAGACAATCTGCAGAAGTAAGTCTCCCAGCTCCTCTTTTAAATGCTCCCCATTCCGGGTGTCAATTGCCTCGATGACTTCGTGGCTTTCTTCAATCAAATAACGCTTTAGAGAACTGTGGGTCTGCTCTCTATCCCAAGGGCAACCATCCGGGCTGCGTAGTTTGGCCATAACCTCTACCAATCTCTCAAAGGAGGCTCTAGCTGAACATGGAGGAGCGATTACCTCAATTGCTACCCCTGAACTTTGACACCGCTCAACTAGTTTGGATATCATCGACTGACCTACTAAAGGATGGCCCGGAATAGCAACAATCACCTCTTTGTGTTCACCTGCTAAACTCACAAGCTTCTGGCAAATTCGCTCATCCGGTTCTTCAAGATCAGCGGCTTCGGCAGCGATATTTTCCAGGGAATCAAACACGATCTTCTCTCTTGCCAGAAAGGAAGTGATAGGGTGATCTGGGGTTTTCAGCAACACGAGCTTCGCTGTCTTGAGAACATTCATTGCCTGAACTGTAAGGAGCCCGTCTTCTACGGGCCCCGATCCAACGATTATTATCTTAGCCAATACCATCTCACTCCAGTATTCCCAAAAACAGAATTTCTAATTACTAATTTCCTAATGTCTAATAAAAAGATTACAGATCAGACATCACGGTTTATTAGACATTAGGTCTTAGACATTAGGAATTATGATCTATTAGATGTTCTTTGCCCAAAAAGCTAACAAGAACTTTATTTTGTGATTTTGCATCAATCTAGCCTATACCTTCTCATCTATCTTAGCTTTCTTTTTAACCTTCTTAATCCAATCCTGGTAGGCTTTACTCTGTTTCTCCGAAAGCAATCTATTCTTGACTTCCTCTTTCGCCTCATCAAAGGTTTTTTGCTTCTCCGGTTGTTTTTCTTCTACCATGAAGATGGTGAATCCCTGCTGCATCGTTATAACCGCGCTCAGCTTATTTAATTCGATCTTGAAAGCTTCCGTGGCAATTTCAGGCGGCAGTTCGCTGCTGCTCCTAAGCCCCAAAGCACCACCGCTTTCTTTGGTTGCAGTGTCAATGGATTCTCTCTTGGCTACTTCAGCAAAGTCCGCTCCTTCTTCAAGCTCCTTCAAAACATCCTTTGCCTTCTGCTCCTCAGAAAGAATAATCCACTTTATCTTAGCTTTTTCCGGTTCTTTGATTTCTTCCTTATTCTTTTCATAATATTCTTCTACTTCTTTGTCTTTAACCTTGATGTCCTTGGTGATTTTTTCTATCATCTTTTGTCTTAGGAGCTGCTCTGTGCGATTCTTCTTCAGTTCCTCTATGGTCAGATTCAACTCCTTAAGCTTGGCCTCAAACTCCTGCTCTGAAGGAAATTGTTGTTTTGCCTGTTCTATCCAATCATCTATTTCTTTGTTCTTAACTTTGATCTTTTCTTTTTCTGCTTCCTGCAGTACCAGTTTTTGCTCTATCAGATCATCCAAGATCTGCTTTTGGATCTGTTTTTTATACTCCTCACCTTCTGGCCCTTCAAACGATTGCTGCTGTTGACCCATTTGTTCCAACTGCTTGTCAACGTCTTCTACATAGATCGGCTCGCCGTTCACGGTAGCCGCAATCTTTTTGTTGTCGCCGCAAGCAGTGCCTAAAATCAAAACTGACACCAGCAACATAAGCACCACTGCTTTTTTTACCATTTTAATTATCCTCTCTCTGCCAAGTTATAAGTTATGGAATTATATCATTAAACAACTTAAAGAGAAAAGCCAGTATCGTGGCAAGCTCCAGATTATACACCTTTAATATCTTTTCCTTGCGATGATAAAGAGACTTCCAGCCCGCCTCTTTGAGACGATCTAATTCTTTAGGGTCCAAAGCAATCGGATAAAGTATGAGCCGTTTCCTTTCCCAGCTAATACTGGTGATTCTTTTTTGCTGTGCCAAAACTCTTATCCGTAGGATCTTTAGGAGATTTTCTATGGGTTGGGGGGGAAGACCGTACCGGTCTTGCAGCTCATTGGTAACTTCATCCACCCCCTGAACGCTAACGACCGCAGACATTTTTTGATAAGCTTCGGTGCGCAAAACTTCATCTTCAATATAGTCATGGGGAATATAGGCACTTACGGGCAACTCGATCCTCACTTCAATTTTTTCCGGTAGCTTACCCTTAATCTCTTGAACCGCCTGATTCAGCATTTGGCAATAGAGCTCAAACCCCACACTTGACATTTGTCCATGCTGCTCGGGACCGAGCAGATTACCTGCACCTCTGATTTCCAAATCCCGGAGAGCTATCTTTAAGCCGGAGCCCAAACCGGTAAACTCGCTTATGGTTTTCAGTCTTTCCGAAGCCGCCGACGTAAGATTGGCTTGGGGAGAAAAGAAGAAATAGGCATAGGCCTGATGGTGGGCTCGTCCCACCCGGCCCCGCAATTGATACAGGGTACTCAGTCCCAATCTTTCCGAGCGGTCAACAATCAATGTGTTAACTGTAGAAATATCTATACCTGACTCAATGATGGAAGTACAAACCAGGACATCATGCTTATGGTCCAGGAATTCATTCATGACTTTTTCCAACAGACGTTCATTCATTTGTCCGTGTGCAACCGCAAAGCGGGCTTGGGGTACAAGTTTCTCCAAAAACCTGGCCATTTTATTGATTGATCCCACCCGGTTATGAACACAATACACCTGACCGCCACGGGATATCTCGCGCCTGATAGCGTTTCTGATAATCTCTTGATTGAACTCTCCCACATAGGTGGAAATAGGATATCGGTTTTCCGGTGGTGTATCCATGACGCTGATGTCCCTAATGCCACTCAATGACATTTGCAGAGTTCGGGGGATAGGTGTAGCTGTAAGCGCCAGAGCATCAACATTCTTCTTGAGAGTCTTCAGGTGTTCCTTGTGGCCAACACCAAATCTCTGCTCTTCGTCAATCACAAGCAGACCCAGGTTTTTAGGTACTATGTCCTTTTGCAGAAGCCTATGAGTTCCTATAAGGACATCTACTTTTCCTTCCTGAAACTTCTTAACAATCTCTGCTTGCTTTTGAGACGACTTAAACCTACTTAATTCCTCCACAATTATGGGATATGAGGCAAATCTTGTTTTGAATGTCTTAAGGTGTTGCTCGGCAAGGATTGTGGTGGGAACCAGAATCATCACTTGTTTCTCATCCATTACTGTTTTGAAGGCAGCTCGCATGGCAACCTCGGTTTTCCCATAGCCAACATCACCACAGATCAGTCTATCCATTGGCCTTGCCCGCTCCATGTCCCTTTTCAAATCCGCTGTCGCCTCAAGTTGGCCCTTGGTCTCCTCATAGGGAAAAGCTTCCTCCAGTTCAGCTTGCCAGATTGTGTCAGAGGAGAAAGCAACTCCTGGCGCATTTGCTCTTTCTTCATAAAAACTGTGCAAATCAACCGCAAGTTCTTTTAATGATCCTTTCACTTTTTTCTTAACGCGCAGCCACTCATTGCCGGTTAACCTGTTGATTTTTGGAGCGTTGGCATCCGCCCCAATATATTTTGTAACTCTTTCGGCCTGGTCTATTGGTACAAAAAGCTTGTCTTCCTCTGCATATTGCAGGATCAGATAATCGCGAACTACGCCTTGAACCTCTTTGGAGGTGATGCCTTGATAAACAGCGATTCCGTGATTCACATGAACCACATAATCCCCTCTTCGCAGATCCGCAAAGCTCTTGATAGAGTACTTGGTGGAAGAAGTCGGGGTTGCATGGCTTGCCGTGCGACGCTCCCGGTGGCTTTTTAGAAATATATCGGAGTGGGAGAGTAGCGCAATTTTCTTATCATCAAGAATAAATCCACTGCTTAAGTTGCCCACAGTCAATTGGACCGACCCGGATGAAGACGTAAAGGACTGGGTGGCAAAGAAGGAGTCAATTTCCCAGTCAAAGAGTATTTCCTGAAGCCGCTCCGCTTGTCCTTGATCGTTTAGCAAAAGCAGGATGAAATACTTTGCTTTCAGTAGTTTAAGCAGAAGTTTTCGTAATCTTTCAAGCTTTCCCAGGATTGGCTGAATAGGTTCAGACTTGAATTGGTGTGCTGACTGCAGGGGAGCTCTTTGGCCATCAACTGTACTTCCCGGCATTTGCGAAGAAAGGTCCAGAGCAATCCGATCCATCCTTAAATCTTGGAAGGACCAGAAATAAGAAGTTGGCGGAGCAATTATTTCACCCCTTATAACTGCTTCGGAAAGATATTCTTCCTGCTGTTTAACAAAGCGGTTTGCCTCTTCCCTTACACTGTTCCGATCATCAAATACAATGATTGATGCTTGGGGAACCAGGTCAAGGATGGTTGCCGGATTCTGGTATAGGAATGGGATATATCTTTCAATTCCGGCAAAATACTGTTGTTTCTCCAGCTTCTCGATATCTTTCTCAATTTCTTCTGTTTGAGTGGAAGACTTTTTGAGAGTCTCTGCCAACTGCCGGGCCTTATTCTGATCAACCTGTATCTCGCGACAGGCAAATACTTCAAAGCTATTGATCTGATCAATCGATCTTTGATCGGAGATACTGAAAGTTCTAAGCGATTCTATCTGGTCACCAAAGAACTCCAATCTGACCGGAAGATCCGCATCCGCGGCAAAAATATCAACGATCCCACCTCTTGTGCTCAATTGGCCTCTATTGGAAACCTGGTAGACTCGCTCATAACCCATGGATATTAGTCTTTCCAGAAGCTCATAGAGGTTAATGTGGTCTCCCAGATTGAGTTTTACCGGCTCCAGGAGTGGTGATTCTTTGCCAGGGATTTTACGCAATACTGTCTGAATAGAAGAAACAGCAATGATGGGGCGCTTGATCTTGAAATAATATAAGATTCTCAACCTTTCAGAGCTGATTTCTTTCCCCGGGGAGATCCGTTCATGAGGAAGGATTTCCCAATCCGGAAGGAAAAAAGCTTCATCGGGGAGAAAATTCTTGAGATCATTTGCCCATCTCTGCGTTTTTTCTTGGTTTTCGGTGATGATCAAAATCGGCCTTTTGGTACGGCTAAAAAGCGCGGCAATAATGATGGGGCATAGTTGACTAGAGGCAAAGACTTCTAAATCCCTCTTGTTACCGGAGATTTCTTCTGCCAAAGCAAGAAAATGCGGATCATCTTTGAACAGCGTATCTAAAAACTTGATCTTCACAGCTCTACCCTTCTGTCCTAATTCACATAATCTGTAGAGCACCTTTCCCAAATGTGTCTAGCCATAAGATAAGAGGTAGCTCGAGTAGTGTTTCAAACATACCAACAAGGCTTCGATCAAAAAATCCAAGCCTAATTTAAACGACTCGCTATTTGCGAAAAGCAATATATTCCGATTTTCGACTAGTGACTAAAATGATACAAGATCCAAGATACATGATCCAAAATCAAAGACACATCAATACGGGGTGACTGTTTTGGTTTTTTATCCTTTATCCTGTATCTTCTAGCTCATCCCTCAAACTGTGAAGAGTGTAGACCTGA